>ERZ772969.2595-NODE-2595-length-11116-cov-4.127385_pt1 | contig 11116 bp, 8 predicted proteins | sample MGYA00511676_ERZ772969 | MGnify/ENA primary metagenome ERZ772969 (study PRJEB29015, sample SAMEA2737651) | human gut metagenome | biome: human gut; feature: human-associated habitat; material: faeces | place: China | collected 2012 ...
GGCGGGAGCACGGACGCGGCGGCTGTTCTCTATGGATTAAACAGGATGTTTGACCTTGGTCTTTCCAAAGAGGAGCTGATGCAAAGAGGCGTAAGGCTTGGCGCGGACGTACCCTATTGTGTGATGCGGGGGACGGCGCTTGCGGAGGGCATCGGAGAAAAGCTTACGGCGCTGCCGCCGATGGTAAAGTGCCCGGTGCTGATCGCAAAGCCGCAGATTGGCGTATCTACGAGATTTGTATATGAAAATTTGAAGCTCAACGAACAGACGCTGCATCCCGACATCGACCGTTTGCAGGCGGACATCGCCGCAAAGGACTTGCATGCGATTGCCGCTGATATGGGAAATGTGTTAGAGACGGTCACGATACCGAACTATCCGGTCATTGCGCAGATAAAGGAGCATATGCAAAAGCATGGCGCGTTAAACGCCATGATGAGCGGAAGCGGACCGACGGTGTTCGGACTGTTTGAAAAGGAAAGTACGGCTGCCGCAGCTTATGAGGCGATGCGAAGCTCAGGATTGGCAAAGCAGATTTATTTGACAAGTATTTATAATAATCAGCGTTAGCAAAGAGAGGAGGAGATGGATGACAGAGGATTTAAAATTAAATATGAATGCGTATCTGCCTCTGCGTGACGTAGTGTTCCATACGCTGCGTGAGGCGATTTTAAAGGGAGAATTAAAGCCGGGGGAGCGCCTGATGGAGCTGCAGCTTGCCGCAAAGCTTGGGGTGAGCCGCACGCCGATCCGGGAGGCGATCCGTATGCTTGAGCAGGAGGGGCTTGCAGTCACGATCCCAAGAAAGGGCGCGGAGGTCGCGAAAATGACGGAGAAGGATATGGAGGACGTCCTACAGATTCGCGATGCGTTAGATGAGCTTGCGGTGTCGATCGCCTGTGAGCAGATCACGGCGGAGGAGCTGGAGGAACTGCAGCGCACGATGCATGAATTTGAGGAATACACAAAGACCGGAGATGTAAAGCGGACAGCAGAGGCGGATGTACGTTTCCATGATATTATTTATAAGGCGACGCGTAATCCAAAGCTTGAAAATATGCTCAATAACCTGCGGGAACAGATGTACCGTTACCGCGTGGAGTACTTAAAGGATGAGAGAAATTATCCTGTTTTGATCAAAGAACATAATGAAATTGCAGAAGGGCTGGTCAGCAAGGATAAGGGACGCGTGACGGCTGCAATGCATCTGCATGTGGAAAATCAGGTGAATGCGGTCAAGGAAATGATCCGCGAGCAGGATGAAATGCATAAGGATTAAAAAAAGGAACATAATAAAAAGGATGCGAAAGCATCCTTTTTTTGATGAAAACTTTTAGAAAGAATAAAAGCACGGCTTGATGCAGGGATTTTATAAGGCAATCAGCGTTATAAGGGGGACGGATGGCGATACAGGAGAAAACACCGATCAGCATGTCGTTGGCAGAGAATGTTGCCCGCATGGAGGTCTTATTTGATACATGTGCAGATATTAAGAAAAAGCAGATGAATTTGGGCGTTCATAAGGATGTTCCCTGTTATCTGACCTTTATTGAGGTAGCGGTCGATATGGGAAATTCTGCTCTGTTAGAATTGCTCAAATACCTGCGGGGAGCGGAAAAGGAAGAAATTTATGCCGCGCTTTCCAAAAATGCGCTTGGCATTTCGGACGCCACCTATTTTGAGACGATCGAGGAGGCGGCTTCCGGACTTTTGACCGGAGAGGCGATTCTTTTTGTCGACGGCTTTGACAAGGCGGTAAAGATACCGGATGACGGTTATCCGAACAAGGGGGTAGGTGAGGCGCAGTCGGAAAAGGTAGTGCGGGGCTCCAATGAAGGCTTTACGGATTCCGTCAAGCAGAATGCGGCGCTGATCCGCAAGCGCATCCGCTCTCCGCAGGTAAAGGTCAAGCAGAAGACTGCCGGTGTACGTTCAAAAACAAATGTTTATCTTGTTTACATGGATGAGCTTGTCTATCCGGGGCTGCTCGCGGAAGTTGAGCGCCGTCTGGAACGCTTTGAGATTGACGGGGTATTAGACAGCGGCGTTTTAGAGCAGCTGACCGAGGAACGGTGGTATTCGCCGTTTCCGCAATTTCAGACGACGGAGCGGCCGGATCGCGCCGCGATGGCGATCTTGGAGGGAAGGGTCGTTTTGCTCTCGGATAATTCGCCTGTGGGCTTACTGCTTCCGACAGATTATAATTCCTTTATCAAGACGAGCGATGATTATTATAACCGCTGGGGAATTGCGAGTCTGGAGCGCTTGCTGCGCTATGTGGCGTCATTTCTTGCCATGACGCTGCCGGGACTCTATCTGGCGGTGACAAATTTTCATACACAGATTTTGCCGACCACTTTGCTGTTATCGTTTGCGGAGGCAAGAGCGGGCGTACCGTTTCCGGCAGTCATCGAGGTGCTGCTGATGGAGCTGTCCTTTGAGCTTTTGCGTGAGGCTGGTGTGCGGCTGCCCGGAACGATGGGAAATACGATCGGTATTGTAGGCGGATTAATCATCGGACAGTCGGCGGTCGAGGCAAACCTTGTCAGCCCGATCGTCGTGATCGTCGTAGCATTTACCGCGCTTTGCTCATTTGCGATTCCAAGCGAGGAGTTTGCGACAGCGTTTCGTCTTTTAAAATTCTTTTTTATTGCGATCTGCGCGTGGCTTGGTTTTTTTGGATTTTTGGTCGGAATGCTTGGCGTGCTGATCCATCTGTCACAGCTGAAAAGCTTTGGCATTCCGTATCTGATGCCGTTTGTGGGAGCAGACCTAAACGATTATGAGGATGAGCGTGATTTTTTGTGGAGACAGCCGCTGCATAAATTAAAGATGCGCCCGATCTACGCAAGGAGGAGGCAGCGGCGCAGGCTTCGTATGTATGAGCAGGGAAAAGGGGAGAAGTAGGATGCCGGAGCTTGTGCCGAAGTGTCACAAATTGAAACCGCAGAGCCGGAGCTGAAATTCGGCTTGCGTTTTGCCGTGTTAAATCGCTTTGGAAGGGAAGATCAATATGTTTTCAGAAAATAACCGAATATCGGAACGGCAGGCGTTTCGTCTGCTCACCTATGACCTGCTGGGGCTTAGCACCTTGATTCTTCCGGGCGTGCTCGCACGGACAGCCGGGAGAGACGGGATTTTTAGCATTGCGATCGGAATGGCAGCTGCCATTTTGTATTTGCGGATGCTGTGCGCGCTGCAAAAGGACTGTGCGCTGGATTTCCCCGCGTATTTGGAACAGAGGCTCGGAAGATTTTGGGGAAAGCTGGTACAGGCAGGATTTTTGCTTTATCTGTTATTGCTGGCGGGCTATACGGCATATCTGTTTGCCGATGCGGTGCTGATGAGTCTGCTGCGTGAGGAGAGCTTTTATCTGGTGCTTTGCTTGCTGCTTATTCTGGTGTTTTACGGACTTTGGGGAGGACTGGAAGGGCGGGCAAGAATCTATGAGCTGTTGTTTTGGGTTCTTTTGATCCCTTTGTTTTTGATGCTCTTTTTTTCGCTGGATGAGATACGAACGGATTATTGGAGTCCGGTGTTTACCGCAGGAGCGGGCAGCGTGGCGGAAGGCGGTTATTATGTATTTTCCGCGCTGGCAGTCATCATGCTTATCCTGTTTCTCGGAAATCGTGTGAAAAAGAAGGAAACGCTGTTTCGCCTTGGAAAACGCGCGTTGCTTTTGACGGGAGGAATCCATGCGGCGCTGTATCTGATTCTGCTTGGCGTATTTGGGGAACGGGCGCTTGGGAGCATGGAATATCCGGCGGTTACGCTGATGAGCACGGTGCGGGTTTCCGGTTTATTTTTGCGAAGGACAGACGCTTTTATGTTTGCGGTGTGGTTTTTTACACTCTACGCGCTGCTCGCAAGCTCCATATTTTACAGCGGGGAAATCCTATTGCAGCTCTTGGGAAAAAAGGCTGGGCAGGCAGACGGAGGTAAGCGGGAAAAGGCAGCGTATGCCGCGGCGATTCTTTTGACGGGAGCGGCTGCTGTTGTTTGCTATCACAGCTTTGAGTGGATGGAGCGGTGTGTGTGGCTGCTGTGCTATGTGGGAACGCCGTTTCTTGTGCTTGTGCCGTTTGGACTTTATCTCTCGGGGGGGTGGAAACAAAAGACTCTGCAGCGCGCGCAGAGGGGGGCGGCAATGATCGTGCTCCTTTTGCTATGCGGGGGAACGCTTTCGGGATGCAAAACGGCGGAGCTTGAGGATCGGGATTTTCCGGTAGAACTGGCGTTGTCCGATGAGTCGGACCTGACCAGAGAATTTCTTGATGCGGGAAATGCCGGAAATCGTATGATCGATTACAGTCACCTAAAGGTAATGATTTTAAGTAAGTCGTTCATTGAGAATGAAGGGCTTATGGAGGAATTGCTTCGGCTGCTCCGGGAAAAAAATGAGATTCCGCAGAGCGCCTATGTGGTCGTGGCGGAGGATGCAAAGGAGCTGCAAAAGGCAGAGGAGGCGTTGGGAGAGCCGGTCGGCGTTTATCTGGAGCAGACCTTTGAAAATGTTTCTCCGATAAAAAAACAGGCATATCCGACACTTGGGATGCTTTATCAGGAACGGGAGAATCAAAACGAGACCCTGCTGCTTCCGTTCGTAAAGGAGGAGCAGGAGGGCATTGCAGTTGATTGCTATTATGTGTGGAAGCGCGGCGCGGCTTGTGGAAAAATAGAAAAGGATGCAGCGCTGCTTTCTTTTTTCACACAGGAACAGATGAAGGAATATCAGCTTCCGTTGGAGGATGGCGGCGCCGTTTCTCTGACCGGAGCGCATACAAAAATCAGTTTTCATGAAGAGGGGGAGGAAAGGGAGGTAATAGTACAGCTTCGCTGCAGCGGCGAGCTTACGGGGGCGCCTCAGCCGGAAGGCGAGGAGGATCGCAGACTGACGGGACAGATCGAGGCTTATATGAACAGGCTTGCAAAACAGACGCTCCGTTGGCATGGGGTAGACGTTACGAACAGCTTCCGAAAGCTGGGAGCGGAGCGCGACCGGTATCTTGCCGCCTGCGAAAGACCAAAGACGTATGAAACGGCGCTGACGATTCGGTACGAGGTTGTCATTGATTGGATAAATCTTTAAAAACAGACTGCATTTGTGCTTGACGCTTTCTGAAAAAATAGCTACCATGGGAAGTAGGCAGAAAGTAATAGAGAAAGGCAGGACTTTTTATGATCGATGATAAAATTATCGGATTTATCGGCGCGGGTAATATGGGAAGCGCAATGATCGGCGGTATCTTAAAGGCTTCGCTGGTCGCGACCGGACAGCTGATCGCAAGTGCGCACTCGTCAGAGACGCTGGAGCGGCTGCACGCGCGTTTTAAGATTGAGACGACGCTTTCCAATCAGACGGTTGCGGAGCGCAGCGACATTTTAGTTCTTGCGGTAAAGCCGGATAAATTTGACGAGGTGCTTCCGCAGATTGCGCCTCATGTCAAAAACCAGTGTATTGTTGTTTCGGTTGCTGCGGGCAGGACGATTGCAGCGATCGAAAAAGGCTTCGGGCGAGAGCTGAAGCTGGTGCGGGCAATGCCGAATACGCCTGCGCTTGTGGGAGAAGCGATGAGCGCGCTCTGTGCGAATACAAGGGTGACAGAGGAGGAGCTTGCGGAGGTGCGGCAGATTTTTGAGGCGTTTGGAAAGGCGGAGGTCGTGCCGGAGCGTCTGCTCGATGCAGTGGTCGGTGTTTCCGGTTCTTCGCCTGCGTATGTGTATCTGTTTCTTGAGGCGATGGCAGACGCCGCTGTCGCGGAGGGGATGCCGCGTGAAAAGGCGTATAAATTCGCTGCACAGGCGGTCTGCGGCGCGGCAAGGATGGTGCTTGAGACCGGCAGACATCCGGGAGAGCTAAAGGATGAGGTCTGCTCGCCGGGAGGAACGACGATCGAGGCGGTAGCCGCACTGGAAAAAGGCGGACTGCGCGATGCGGTGATCACGGCACAGCGCATCTGTACAGAAAAATCGCGGGTAATGAGCAGAGAGGAATAGGGGGACTTAGATGCAGCGTATGTGGGCGTTTGAAAGTGTGTTTTATCAGATTTATCCGCTTGGTTTTTGTGGAGCGCCATTTGAGAATGACGGGGTGCTTTCACACAGAATTTTAAAGGTCAACGATTGGATCTTACATATAAAAAGCTTGGGGGCAAATGCCATTTATTTTTCCCCGGTGTTTGAATCTGATACGCACGGCTATAATACGAGAGATTATAAAAGGATCGATACGAGGCTGGGGACAAATGAGGATTTTGCCAAAGTCTGTGAAAATCTGCACAATGAGGGAATCCGGATTGTGCTCGATGGCGTATTCAATCATGTCGGACGCGGATTTTGGGCATTTCGCGATGTCTTGAAAAATCGTTGGGATTCTGTCTATAAAGATTGGTTTTACTTGAACTTTGATGGAAACTCAAGCTATAACGACGGGCTGTGGTATGAGGGCTGGGAGGGGAATTATGATCTTGTAAAGCTGAATCTTAAAAATGAGGCGGTTGTGGAGTATCTTTTTTCCTGTATCAGGCAATGGGTGGAGGAATTTGACATTGACGGACTGCGGCTGGATGTCGCCTATTGTCTGGATCATGATTTTCTGCGCAGACTGCGCAGCTATTGCGACAGCTTAAAGAAGGATTTCTTTTTGGTCGGGGAGACACTGCACGGTGATTATAAGCAGTGGATGAACGATCAAATGCTGCACTCCGTAACAAATTATGAATGCTATAAGGGCTTGCATTCGAGCTTTAATTCGATGAATATGTTCGAGATCAATCATTCCCTGCTTCGGCAGTTTGGTCCGGAAAGCTGGACGCTTTATCGGGGTATGCATCTACTCTCGTTTGTGGATAATCATGATGTGACAAGGGTTGCGAGCATTTTAAATAATCCGGCGCATCTGCCGCTCATTTATGCACTTGCATTTGGAATGCCGGGCATTCCATGCGTGTACTATGGAAGTGAATGGGGGGAGCGGGCGTGCAAGGAGGAGGGAGATCCGGCGCTTCGCGCCAGCTTTCAGAAGCCGGAGTGGAATGAGCTTACAGAGTTTATCAGCAGGCTTGCAGCAGTAAAAACCTCCTCCGAGGCGCTTAATTACGGAAATTTCCGCTCGGTTCTTTTGACAAATCAACAGTGTATCTTCGAGCGAAAGACGGAGAATGAGCGCATTCTTGTTGCGATCAATGCGGATGAGAATGACTTTATGGCTCATTTTGACGCGGGCTGCGGGCAGGCAAGAGAGCTTTTAACAGGAGAAATGCACGATTTTGGCGGCGGAAGTCTCCTGCCCGGTTATTCAGCGGCTTTCTGGAAAATGGAAGCGTAGAGAGCGCATCATTGGTGTGGCATTCTGATAGAGAGAAAAAACAGAGGGACGTTTCACCTGAAAATTTTGTGAAACATCCCTCTGTTTTTATGTAAGGATGCGAACCGTGGCAGTCACAGAAGCCCGCAAGCAGATACTGCTCTGCTTAAAAATCAGTGAGGTTTGCAGCCCTTCTCTCTAAGAAAGCAGTCATGCCCTCCTTCTTATCGTTGGTAGAGCAGGTAACGCCAAAGAGATTTGCCTCCATCTCCACGGCATTCTTAATATCCATATCATAGCCGTTGTTGATGGCTGCCTTTGCAACGGAAACAGCGAAGCTTCCTTTGGAAATGATCTTAGCCGCCATAGCCTTTGCAGTGGGTATCAGCTCCTCTGTAGAAACGACCTTGTTGACAAGTCCGATGCGATATGCTTCTGCGGCGTCAATGGAATCACAGGTGAAGATCATCTCCTTTGCGCGTCCCATGCCTACTAAGCGGGCAAGTCTTTGTGTGCCGCCAAAGCCCGGAATGATACCAAGACCTGTTTCCGGCTGTGCAAAGGTAGCGTTTTCGGATGCGATGCGGATGTCACATGCCATAGCGATCTCGCAGCCGCCGCCGAGCGCGAAGCCATTGACTGCGGCGATCGTAACCTGGCGCATGTTCTGCAGCTGGAAGAAAGGTACGGAAGCCTTCATGCCGAATGCTCTTGCCTCTGCTGCTGAGAAATTCACCATCTCGGAAATATCAGCGCCTGCAACAAAGGATTTAAATTCATTGCCCTTCTTATCCGGTCCTCCGGTCAGGATGACAACCTTTACATCATCTCTTGCCTCAAGCTCTGTAAGCGCAGTGTGCAGCTCGTCTAAGGTCTCGCTGTTTAATGCGTTAAGCGCCGCCGGTCTTGAGATTGCGAGAACTGCAATTTCATCTGCAACGTTTAAGGTTAAGTTGTTAAATTCACTCATTTTAAAACCCTCCTGAATCAAGTAAATAGTGGAAAAATTGATAAAAAATTAACAATAATGCTATTAACAGAGTACTTCTTTTGGTGGAATTTGTCAATAGATTTTGTGCGTTATCTTAGATAATCATTGAGATAAAAATAGGAATATGATATGCTGGTGAAAGAAAAACGACAGAAAAGAACAGGGATAAAAAATGCTGGAAACAATGGAATTAAAAGAATTGATGCCGCCGCTGCTGGAGTGGTTTACCTCACATGCACGCGTGCTGCCGTGGAGGGAGCTTCCGACGCCCTATCGCGTGTGGGTGTCGGAGATCATGCTGCAGCAGACAAGAGTGGAGGCGGTCAAGCCGTATTTTGAGCGTTTTACATCAGCGCTGCCGGATGTTTTTTCGCTTGCTGCCTGTCCGGAGGATGCGCTGTTAAAGCTTTGGGAGGGACTTGGCTATTACAATCGTGTGCGTAATCTGCAAAAGGCGGCGGTGCAGGTAGTGGAGGAATACGGCGGTGTGATCCCGGCGGAGTATGACGAGCTGTTAAAGCTCAAGGGAATCGGGCATTATACGGCGGGAGCTGTTGCTTCTATCGCATATGGGCGGTATGTACCGGCGGTAGACGGTAATGTGCTGCGTATTTTAACGCGTGTGACAGCCGATGATACAGATATTATGAAGCAGTCCTTCCGTACAGTGGTGGAGCGCGCGCTGCTTGCAATGATGAAGGAGCTGAAAATACCGGATGCTTTAAAGCATCGGCTGCGCGATGGAAATATTCCGGGAGCGCTGAATCAGGCGCTAATGGAGCTTGGCGCAACAGTCTGCGTACCAAACGGCGCGCCGTTTTGCGGGGAATGTCCGTGGGAGAGCGTTTGTCTGGCAAAAAAGGAAGGACGCATTGGGGAGCTTCCGGTAAAGAGCAAGGCAAAGGCGCGAAAAATAGAAGCACGCACCGTACTGATCCTGCGTGACGGGGATAAGGTGGCGATCAAAAAGCGCCCGGATCGTGGACTGCTTGCAGGACTTTACGAGCTGCCGAATGTAGAGGGAAAGCTGTCTCAGGAGGAGGTTCTTGGGCTTGTAAAGCAAATGGGGCTGGAACCGGTCCGCATCCAAAGGCTGGCGCCCGCTAAGCATATTTTTTCGCACATTGAATGGCATATGGATGGCTATGCAGTTTTGCTGGAGGGAGGCTTGCAACAAAAAGGAGAACATCAGCAGCCTTTTATTTTTGTTGAGGCAGAGGATGCGAAAGAACGGTATGCAATTCCGTCAGCCTTTGCAGCTTATGCGGGATATATGAATATTCTGCTTGGAAATGAAAGATTTGAGGGGGAGCAGTGAAAGACTGCTGCCAGGGTATAAGCGGATAAAGAAAGAGGGAGCCGGTGCAGCAGCACCGGCTTTTCAATATGAAAAAGATTGTATAAAGGAAGTGATAAGAATCACTATTTGTTGGGAGGAACCTTGCTTATAAAAATAAGCAAGGCAACTTGACAAACTGTCAAGAATGAAAATCTATGAAAAAATCTTGCTGTCTCATTTGATAAACATACTATACTTATTAATTATGACCTGCGTGTGCAGAGTTTATTAGAATTTTGTAAATAAAATATGAACAAATGGGAATATCTATTCAAAAAGCAGACGCTTTTGATGAAATTAAGAGAATTCTAAGAAAAAGAGTTTTGCGTATGTAAGGAAAATGTGTATAATGTAACCAGTTATGCGAAAGTGCGCCGGAGAACTGTATGTAAGAGGAGGCGCTACAGAAGGAGAAAAGATGAAGCTACTAACATTTGTGATACCATGCTATAATTCAGAGGCTTATATGGAGCATTGTATTCAATCGCTGCTTCCGGGCGGCGAGGACGTTGAGATCCTCGTGGTAAACGACGGGTCTAAGGACCGTACCGGAGAGATTGCGGATGAATATGAGCGCAGGTATCCGGGAATTGTCCGGGCGATCCATCAGGAGAACGGAGGACATGGAGAAGCGGTAAATGCCGGGATCCGCAATGCATCGGGACTTTACTTTAAGGTAGTGGACAGTGACGACTGGGTAGACGGCGATGCGTACCGAAGGATTTTGGACAAGCTGCGCGAGCTGGCTGGTGGAGAGCGCACGCTTGATATGCTGATCTCCAATTATGTATATGAAAAGGACGGGGCAAAGCATAAGCGGGTGATCCGCTATAGTGCGCTGCCGAAGGAGAGGGTATTTTCATGGAAGGACACCGGTCATTTCCGTAAGGGGCAGTATATTTTGATGCATTCCGTTATTTACCGTACCAAGCTTTTGCGGGAATGCGGGCTGGAGCTTCCAAAGCATACGTTTTATGTCGATAATATTTACGTTTACAAGCCGTTGCCGAATGTGCGGAACATGTATTACATGGATGTGGATTTTTACCGCTATTATATTGGCAGGGAGGATCAGTCGGTAAACGAAAAGGTGATGATTTCAAGGATTGACCAGCAGATTTATGTCAATAAGCTGATGATCGATGCGTTTGATCTCTGGAAGATTCCAAACCGTAAGCTGCGTAGGTATATGTTTAATTATCTGGAGATTATCACAGTCATCTCCACGATCATGCTGATCCGTTCCGGCACGGCGGAAAATCTGGAGAAAAAGCGCGAGCTGTGGAGATATATCAAGGAAAAGGATATTCGTCTGTTCCATCATCTGCGTACGGGGATTATGGGAAGTACGATGAATCTTCCGGGAAAGGGCGGCAGAAAAATTTCTGTTGCCGCCTATAAGATTTCTCAAAAGGTTGTTGGATTTAATTGAGTAGTCTCGGAAACACAATGCATAAAGGATGAGATTTTTGCATACAGG
>ERZ772969.2597-NODE-2597-length-11114-cov-44.899629_pt1 | contig 11114 bp, 9 predicted proteins | sample MGYA00511676_ERZ772969 | MGnify/ENA primary metagenome ERZ772969 (study PRJEB29015, sample SAMEA2737651) | human gut metagenome | biome: human gut; feature: human-associated habitat; material: faeces | place: China | collected 2012 ...
TTTATCAAATGAAGTACGTCCCGTCTATTTGGTAAAACGGTACATCTTTACATCACGTCGACTGGCGTCTCCGTGCGTTTTTCGCCTTATGTCGGTGTTCGCAAGCGCACACCGCCGCAAGGCTCAGTTTCTCATCTTAATAGAGCTTGGCTCCTGCCGGAATATGGTTATCAACCATAAGAAGATGAAGTTCTTCATCCTCTGAATCCTTAAGATTGTTTACTGCTGAAAGTAACATACCACAAGATTCTATTCCCATCATCTTACGCGGTGGAAGATTTGTGATAGCAATAAGTGTCTTTCCAACAAGCTCTTCTGGCTCATAAAAGCTATGGATTCCGCTTAAAATAGTGCGGTCTGTGCCTGTTCCGTCATCTAAAGTAAACTGTAATAATTTCTTTGACTTAGGAACTGCTACACACTCTTTTACCTTAACAGCTCTGAAATCTGACTTACTGAATGTATCGAAGTCTACTTCTTCCTCAAATAGAGGCTCAACCTTTACATTAGAAAAATCAATTTTTTCATTAGCTGTAAAGAAGCCATTATTATTTCCACAAGCTGCGCCATTCTCAGATGAGTTATCCACCGAACTTCCTGAGTTATTAGCTGGAATCTTTCCTCCGAGTGTCTTCATTGTCGGGAACAGCAACACATCCCTGATAGCCGGTGAATCTGTAAGTAACATCACAAGTCTGTCAATACCATAACCAATACCACCTGTTGGAGGCATACCTACTGCAAGTGCATTAAGGAAATCTTCATCTGTATGCTGTGCTTCCTCATCACCATTTTCTGCATTCTTATCCTGCTGTGCAAAACGTTCTCTCTGGTCGACAGGGTCATTAAGTTCTGAATATGCATTACACATTTCCCATGTATTAATGAAAAGCTCAAAACGCTCAACCTTTTCAGGATCGGATGGCTTCTTCTTAGTAAGCGGTGATATTGCAAGCGGATGATCCATAATAAATGTAGGCTGGATTAACTTCTCCTCACAGTACTCTTCAAAGAAAAGGTTGATGATATCGCCCTTAGTATGACGTTCTTCAAATTCAATACCTCTTTCCTTAGCAAGAGCCTTAGCCTCTTCATCTGTCTTAACAGTATCAAAATCAACGCCTGCATATTCCTTAATTGCATCGTTCATTGTAAGTCTTCTGAATGGCTTACCAAGGTCTATTTCTGTTCCATTATAAGTAATCTTAGTTGTACCACATACAGTCTTGGCAAGATGTCTGAACATGCTTTCTGTAAGCTCCATCATACCCTCATAATCTGTATATGCCTGATATAATTCCATAAGTGTAAATTCAGGATTATGTCTTGTATCTACACCTTCATTACGATATACACGTCCAATCTCATATACTCTTTCAAGTCCACCAACGATAAGTCTCTTAAGGTAAAGCTCTAATGAAATACGAAGCTTAACATCTTCATCAAGTGCATTGTAATGTGTCTCAAAAGGTCTTGCTGCTGCACCACCTGCATTAGATACGAGTGTAGGAGTCTCTACTTCCATAAAGTCCCTTCCATCAAGGAACTTTCTGATTTCTTTGATAATCTGTGATCTCTTTACAAATGTATCCTTAACTTCAGGATTCATAATTAAATCAACATATCTCTGACGATATCTCATCTCTGTATCTGTAATTCCATGGAATTTCTCAGGAAGCACCTGTAAACTCTTAGAAAGAAGTGTAACTTCCTCTGCATGAACTGAGATTTCACCAGTCTTAGTTCTGAAAATAAATCCTTTTATTCCAAATATATCACCTATATCAGATTTCTTAAAATCAGCATAAACATCATCACCAATAGAATCTCTTGATATATATGCCTGTATTCTGCCCTTAAGATCAGCAATGTTACAAAATGATGCCTTACCCATTACTCTCTTAAACATCATACGTCCTGCAAAGCTTACATTAATCGGAGACGCATCCATAATGGCTCTTCTCTCATTATAATCAGCATTAACAGCCTCTCTTGCCTGCTGTTCATCCATTCCATCAGTATTGACCTGCGGTCTGTCACCAAGAAGTTCTTTTTCATGTGCTTCATAAATGCTTCTGATCTCATCTGTATGATGAGTAACCTCATACTTAGTTATCTGAAATGGATCCTTGCCTGCTTCCTGTAAAGCCTTTAACTTATCCATTCTTACCTTTATCTGTTCATTAACATCAGTTCCCTGTGTTTTATTCTTTTCTGCCAAATCCAATACTGCTATTTTTATAAAATAGCTTTCTCCTTCCCTAACCAGCCCGGCCAGTTAAATTTTAATTTTGTATATAAATTAGTCATTTACAATTTCAACAATCTTATACTGGATTTCACCGACAGGTGCTTCAACCGTTACGATTTCTCCGACTTTTCTTCCAATAAGTGCCGCACCAAGTGGTGATTCATTAGATATTTTATTATTAAGGCTGTCTGCCTCTGATGAACCTACTATTGTATACTCTATATCTTCATCATATTCAAGGTCGTGAAGCTTAACACAGCTTTCCATCTTAACCTTATCTGAACTCTTATCATTATCCTGAATAATCTCCGCATTGCTTAATATTGCTTCAAGTTCTGTAATCTGTGCTTCAATATCTCTTTGCTCATCTTTGGCTGCATCATATTCAGCATTTTCTGACAAATCCCCTTGTTCTCTTGCTTCTTTAAGCTTCTGTGCTACTTCTTTTCTTCTGACAACCTTGAGATTTTCAAGTAATGCCATTCTCTCCTCATAACCTTTTTTTGTAAGAAACTGCTTCTCTGCCATTATATATCACCTTTCTCTTTTAAAATATTATTTATAATCTGAAATATGACACATGTCATAACCTGACTATTAAAACCAGTCAAAATATTATATCCCATACAATTATTTATGTCAATGAGTACACAGAATTTGGCTGTACAATTTGGCTGTACAAATGTATAAAAAATCCATCTGAAAATTAAAAACATTCAGATGGATTTTTATATGTCTGCCCTGCAATCTGGTATTTTTGTACAATATGTATTTTAAAAAATTCTACTGACAATAATTCTTACTTACATATTCTTTAATTTCTCTGCTGTCCTCAGGCATTCTACAGCCAACTATATATTCTCCTTCATTGTTTGAACTTCTTATTATACATCCTGTAAGTATACTGTCTGGAATAATATTGAAATTATCAAGTTTAAGAGTTATATTCTTTCCTTTAGAACCGGCAAATATATTATCTCTTACAGAAAATGCAAATCCATTAGCACTTATATTAACCATATGTCCACTATATTGCTTATCCTGTCCGTCTATTTTAATTGTACATCCATTGCTGATTGGCATACGTGGATACTTTCTTCTGTTATAAACCTCCGGATTAGAATCAACATGAAGTCTGTACTGTCCTTTTTCTGTATTCCTTACATTCTGTATAAGGATATTGTTCCAACAATATAATGCATTATCAACAACTATATTAAGACGGCATGTAATATTTCTGTCATGTCTGCCAACAAGTGCGGATGCATTTTTTAATGTTATAAATATATCCTTATCTTTGCAATCTACAACATCTCCAAGATACTCTTCTTTATTATCAAGTGTAACAGATATCTTCATACCTGACTCAATATCCTGAACACCCATGAAACCACCTATACCAAGCTCGCTCATAAGCTTTCCTACAACACTTTCAATATCAGTTGCGCTCTTAGCACTTGCAGCATATTTACTAAGCATCGTCTTAGTAGTACCTTCTGCTCCACTGATACTCTGTGTCATAACCTCCATGACATCACCAACCTGATTCATATTTTCAGTAAGAGTCCTGTTAGAGGCTTCTACTTCTTTAACAGCACTGTCTACGACCTTAATATTCTCACCAAGAGTTGTAGCATCGTTAGTAATCTTTGTTACACTCTTATTAACATTTGATACTTTTTCAATGTTGACCTGAATAAGCTCTACTGTCTGTGCTATTGCATCAAGCATACTCTGTGAAGTATGCTCAAGTCTTGATAATGCCTGCATAATACTATCTGATGATGTCTGTGTTCCGCTGCTCAGATTACGAATCTGGTCAGCAACAACTGCAAATCCTTTTCCTGCTTCCCCTGCCCTTGCAGCCTCTATTGAAGCATTTAATGCAAGAAGATTAGTCTGTGATGTAATTCCTTCAATAGTACTCGTCTCTTCTTTAACATTTTCAAATTCCTTTTTAAAATCTTCAAGGATATTTTCAACATTACCAGAAAGCTCTGACATTTTATTAGTTATATCTACTACTTCTGTAAGCTCATTAGCACTAATATCAGCATGTTCAACCGAAGCTGATATAAGCTGTACTACGTTATCCATAAGCTCTGCGACATTACCTACCTGCTCATCAATAACCTTAGTCATCTCCATTGAAGATTCAGTCTTATCATTTAATACATGGTTATTGTCAGCAAGTGTTTCCATATCCTTCATTACGTTGTTAGCACCAGCCTTATTCTCATCAGCTAATTCTCTTACAACTGTAACACCATCAACGATCTGCTTACTCGCTCCCTTAACCTGTTCTACTGTCTGTACAACACTTTGCAGCTCATTTTCAATAGAATCCGTAAGCGCACCATCAGATTCAACAAGATGCTTTATCGCCATGTTAGTGCATGCATAACAGCATAATACTATTGCAAACTGTAATGCACACTCAGCACTTGATACAAATTCTATCATTCCTTTTGCAACACCCTTGTATATATTACTTGTTATCAATACAAACATAGTTGCCCACATCATAACCTTTATAAACTTAGGATCTTTATAAAGTATCAATATTGATATCAATGGCAGGATAAATACAAATGATACCTGATCTAGTGCTGTCCATGCTATCAAACTGAAAAAAAGCATATACAAAAGACCTACTATCCATTTGTATCCTGCATAATCATTTCCCTTTAATTTTAAAATAATAAAACCTGCTATGTAGCTTACCCAGCCTGTAACTGCAACAATTGTGGCATATCCAAATGCAATCTTACCTGTATATACCTTAATTGCATAATATACACATGCAACAATAACAAGAACCAGCCATGCAATTTTGGCTCTCTTATTAGTCTTAGCCCTGAAAAATGCCTCATCATACTTTTTCATTTTGTAATCTCCTCCTTAAATATTTAAGACCTAACATTCACGTAAAATATCGGAAACATAATCTTGTTTTTAGTATATCACTAAGCCGGCTATTTGTACAATATATATGGTAATTTATAAAATATTGTCATAAATATAAGTTATTTTGATTTTTTTACGGCAATTGAAACACATCTATTGTCCACACTCTGCTAAACAACTGCTAAACGTGTACACTTTATACGGATATTTCCCTATGAGCAGCTATAATGCTGAACCTTACGGGTCTAATTGCATCATATGCCGTTCTCTTTCATGTATACAGAAAGCTCCTTATATTAAATTATTTCTGTTTTTTAAGATTCCTTTATTAATATTCACATTATATTTTTATAGATACAAAAAAACAGCATAAAATCCTCAAAAAACAAAAAAATATGAAAAAAATCAGTAACATTTTCTCTATAAAGGTTCTATAATTATTATATGATTTTTCTTAACAAAATATTATTTATATACCAAAGAGGCGGCAATGTACCATTTTATCAAGTCAATGAAATTAAAGTTTTCACAGGCTTTAGGTTCAGAAAGCATCTTATAAAAATCATGGTCAACGCCCCGGAATCTACAGAAGGGCTCATTAATTTTATTATTATTTTTTACAATGGAGGTTATTATGGCAGATTTTATTTTACTTAATGAAGATTTCTCTAATTTTCCTATTGGTGAATTTCCTTATGATAAGAATCATTCAGCAATGGGTGAGTATCATTTTATCCATTATCCCGGATATTATGGTAAATGGTATGACCCTGTATGCAACCACACTTATAACGGTCAGGGAGCTTCCTGGATTATTTCTGAATATAATGGAAAACATTTTATGGAGCAGATGCGTATCCATAATAACAAACCTCACCGGACTTTTCCTATGCTTACAAGCGGCGACAGATTCTGGCGGGATTATACTATAACTGCCAGCGTCCGTATGTTTACTACCAAATGGGGTAATGCCGGAATTGGTTTTTGTTGTCAGAACTCTGCTAATCTTCTTGTACTTGTTTTCGAAGAACATGAACTGAGAGTTGAATACCGTCATAAAGAAGAGGTTACTATTCTTGATTCTGTAGCTTTTAACTACAACTGTGACGATACTTATATACTTAAAGCAGAAATTAAAGGCAGCCATGTTATATGCAGCGTTGACGACAATGTCTATTTTGACATTGACACTGAATATGCCGTACAGGGTGGCAAAGTCGCCATTACAGCAACCATCCCTGCACAGTTTGGTTCTGTACACGTTACTACTTCTGAAAGTACTGCTGCTTCTATTGATGCTGCAAGAAATGCTTATAAAGCTGAATGTGAAAATGCACAGTCCCATTATCCTAAGATGAAGCTTTTCAAGAAGATTAATCTTAAGGGCTGTGGCACAGGAAGGCAGCTTCGTTTTGGTCATCTTCTTGGCAACGGTGAATACCAGATGGTTATGGCACAGTGCCAGAAAAGAGTAAATCGTGATGCTTATGGAACAATCAGTTGTCTCACCGCATTTGACCTTGACGGCAATATTTTATGGCAACACGGTGAACCAACCAATAATCACGATATTGGCACTATATCAGCTGACATGCCTATGCAGATATATGATATTGATGGTGATGGTTTTGACGAAGTTATTACCGCCAAGAATTTTGAAATTCTTATTCTTGATGGCAGAACAGGTGAAGTCAGGAAACGCGCCAAAACACCTTTCTCTACATCAGAAGAGGACGGAACTATTATCGGTGTTCCTGATAAAATCTATGCGTTTGACAGAATCAACCCTGACGGTATGCGTATATGTAATTTCCGTGGTCTTGACAAACCACGTGATATTCTTATTAAGGATCGTTATTGCAGGGTTTATGCACTTAACGATGACCTAGAGGTTATGTGGCATTTCCAAAGTGATAAGAATACCGGACATTTTCCTTTTGCAATTGATATTAACGGGGATGGACATGATGAACTTCTTGTAGGTTATAACATGCTTGACTGCCATGGTAACAAGATGTGGACTATGCCTGTTAATGAAGACCACATTGATGAAATTGTTCCCGGAAGATTCGAATCAGGTCCACACAAGGGCACCAAATTCTTTGCCTGCGTTGCTGGAAAGGAAGGCTTCCTGATATCTGATTTTAACGGAAAGCTTCTCAAAAAGGATGGTATAGGTCATGCCCAGCGTGTCAGTCTCGCTAATTACCTTCCTGACCGTCCAGGCTATGAAATGGTTGTTGTTAATTTCTGGGGACATCAGGGAATTATATATTTCTATGACAGCGAAGGTAACCAGTTATGGGAAATGGAAAACGAACTTAATGGCAATCTCCTGACTCCTGTAAACTGGACTGGTGATGGTCAGGACTTCATACTTCTTAATGCTGATGTAGAACGCGGTGGAATGATTGATGGCAGAGGCATTCAGGTTGTCAGGTTCCCTGATGACGGGCATCCAACCATGTGTGCAGAAGCTGTAAATCTCTACGGCGATGCCCGTGATGAAATTGTTACATGGGATTATGATTCAATGTACATATATACACAGGATGATTCACCTAAAGATGATGTATATGCACCTTACAAATATCCTGATTATAACGCTTCTAATTACCGTGGAGAGTACTCTTACCGTGAGAAGTGGTGGTAAAATTAAGACTATAAATGACTAGCAGGGCTGCAGAGTATATAACACTTTGCAGCCCTGCAATATTCCAATTAATCTTTTTTGCCTACCCTTACTGTCTTATTTTCTCAAAACTTCTATCATTGACTATCTCCTCAAATCTGCTTTGAAACAAAATGTACAATTTCTTTCCCTGGCTCAAGGATATATGGTATCAACTCTAAAGGATATACCTTACTTTCAAAACAAACAACCAGCTTATCTGTGGTTTTATTCTATCACGAATAAGCTGGTTTGTGTAAAAATAATTATCGTCTCACTAATAGGAGAAATCCGAAAGAAAATCGGAACTGTCTTATAAATATCATAAAATTATAATTCCATAAGTTTATGGAAATTATGGGAGATATATTGATGTTTTTTTTTTGTAAAAATATCAAGTTTCCTGTCTGTCATCATTTTGGTAAACCTGAATTGAGATTTCACCTGTTTTAAGAGATTTAATAACTGTTATATTTTGTTATTAAATTCTCCACAAGCCCTTGAAAACACTGGATTTATCGCAGGTGAGCTTTTCCTTATTGTTTCCCTTGTGTTATATCGTCCCATCAGTGTTTACGAACTCTGATAAGGGCAAATACAAGGGCAAGAAAAATCTATAAAACAGTATAACACAAAATAAAAGTGACATGGTGAACTGATTGAAATGCTTCTGATTTTTGTAACTGATAATTGATTGAATGATAAGGAGAGATAAGATACGATGAGAACAATATTTGCAGAATACAATCCACAGCGCAATAGTATTGATGTTTACACCTCTGCTGGCTATATGCTCCGCATTGATTGCTGGGAAGCTGAAAAGAATTTAAAAACTACACCCGGATCAGACTGTGCATTAAACGCACTTGCTATTGATGAACCACTTGAATATGTACGATTATATTTGGACGGAAATATGCAGATGTGGGTAGATGCAGAAGATTCATTAGAACTATGGTGATTTTTCGACGGTGTGAAATTTTTTCTGTAAATTCAGATCTTCTATGATAATTGATGCGGCTTAACAGCAGTTTTCTGTTGTTAAGCCGTTGCTTATTTAATAGCAAAAATAAGCCGGTATGTCAAGAGCACCCAGAAAATCTGAACGTACATTTACTCTTGATCATCCGGCTTATTTTCAACAGCACTAAGATTACCTTTTTTAATATTGTTTGGGATACTCACTCCATAACCGTCACATCAATTTTATACTTTACTTCGATTTTAACTTTTTCTGGTGGATTGACTAAAAGCCTGTCAATATCATTTTCCTCAACACCAGCCATTTTTGCTATCGTTAGCTTGGATATGCCATGATAGGAAACAAGCACTTCCAAAAAACTGCTTAGTTGCCTATCCTTATCTTCAATCGCTCCAAAATACAGAAATCCTGCTTTACTAAGTATTTTAAGACGCAATGCAGGATCATCTGGCAAACATTCCACATTTCCCTTTGCTACTCCATCTACTGTTTCTTCAGTTATTTCTAAATATTTTGAAAGAGTATTTTTATTAAAACGATACTCCTCAATTAAAGAAGTTAACATTTCTGAAATATTTTTTGTTTTTATCATATTTACGCCTAATCTCCCTTTTGTGCTCCGGGCAATTATAACTTTTCCAATCTTTCCAGAAACGCAACATAAAATTCTCTTTCTTTCATACAGGCTTGCTGAACCTCTATGCTTTTCGGAACATATTCCAGTGGATGGTCTAAATGATATAAAGCCTGTTTCGTTGCCTGAATTGCAGATTCTGTTGTGTTTCCCAAAATGTCGATGTTATCCACATCGCCCTCACCCTTCATCTGCTTATTCAACCTTTGTACCATCATCTGTGATATATGGCTCAACATTCCGTTTTTCTTTATTCCCATACCATTCGCATTTACTTCCTTCGCTGCTTCCATCCATGCACCTTTTACATCCTGCGGAACATTCGGACCAATCATATCAAATGCTTTTTCGTTAAAATCCGTATCTTCCATATATGGATTTATACTCTCATTTTCCTGTTCAGCACGTTCTGTACTAAATTGAGGAATATTATCCTGTCTGCGCCTGTTTTCGTATGGCACACCATTCATAGAATAGTTGGAACTAATCTGCATATATCAATACCCCTTTTTTATTTGAATTGCATTATATCACTGTATTATGGAAATCAAGGCTGGAATTTATCTGCTGTCACTTTCTTTTCGTTTTCCAATTTCTTTTCTGTAATCTTCCATAAGCCTAACACAATGGTCTGCTATATCCTGCATTCCAAGTTTTTTGAAAAAAGCAACCTGCATTCCCATCATTTTTTCACAAACAACCATTTTCTGTTCATCTGCATTACTAATAGCAAGCCATGGGAATGCTTTATATCTTTTAGTGTCACCAATAAGAAAATTATACCCTATCAACTTATCTTCGCGAAAAACAAAATAGAATTGAGGTCCTGAACCCGGAATCGATTTTTCCATAATTCGTTGCATTGTTTTCACCCCACCGTATGCTGGAATAAAACCTATTTGCTCAAGAGCGTTTAAAATACCAGGTTTTTTATCTGTAGGTATGTCTCTATAATTTATAATCTGCTCCATTTGCTTTGCCCTCATTCAATTTAGATTTGTCAATTTCATTAAATAATAATTAATTGGTCAGTTTCGGCAATTCATTTTCTTCAACCGAAACTGCTTCAAGGTCAATATTTGACCAGTATGAGCCAATATCTGATCTTGTAAAGTATTCAAAATTACCCGTGGAAGATTTCAGTTTTCCGTTCTTGACTCCATTACAGACATAAATCAGTTCGTAGCTTGTCCCATCTGAAAGGTTAAATCGAAAACTGGTCACATCTCCTCCTGTTGTCTCCTCAACTTGCTTTTCCATCAATGACAAGTCCTCAAACTTATCATACAAGTCTGTTATGTCAGTTTCTGCAACGACTACTTTCTTTTCCGCTGATACAGGTACTCCCGTATAGTGGTACATTTCGATATTTTCAACTTCTCCAATTTCAAAAGGAAAGTCAATATTAACTTTTTCTCCGTTGCAGCCGACTACCCCCATCATCAAAAGCAGCAAGGTTATCATTCCTATCATTTTTTTCATATCATCACACTCCTTTGCAACTCCAAAGTTATTTTACTTGCGCTCCATAAATCCTATGATTGAAAAATCAATCCTACAATAAGGCAGTTCATACTTTCTGTCATCCATTTGTCTCATACACTTCATTGTCTGTTCATACTTGTATATATATCTTATGCAAACATATAATATCTGCCTAAATCATCAA
>ERZ772969.2601-NODE-2601-length-11097-cov-2.865423_pt1 | contig 11097 bp, 9 predicted proteins | sample MGYA00511676_ERZ772969 | MGnify/ENA primary metagenome ERZ772969 (study PRJEB29015, sample SAMEA2737651) | human gut metagenome | biome: human gut; feature: human-associated habitat; material: faeces | place: China | collected 2012 ...
GTAACTAAAAACGTTGTATGATTTACCACAAAAACACCAAATAAAACACCGCAAAAGCTGATGATGAAATGCCACAAAAGTTAGTGATAAAACACCACAATTCATAGTTTTAAATGTCTAAAATATTAGTTTTTTCTTGCAAATATAGCTGAATATCAATAACTTTGCACACATAATCAATCATGGTTACAATATGCGTTATTCACAGAGAATTGCAGACCTTCAACTGGCAGAGCATCTTGAGGCTTTTGGGGCAGTACTAATAGAGGGTCCTAAGTGGTGCGGGAAGACAACAACTGCAGAACAAATGAGTAAAAGTGTCGTAAAAATGCAGGATACGGAGATGCAGGAAGAATACGCTGCAACTGCCGCTTCAAAACCATCCTTGTTGTTGTTGGGAGAAACACCTCGCCTTATAGACGAGTGGCAGGACGCTCCAGTACTTTGGGATGCTGTGCGCACAATGGTGGACGAGCGTCAGGTTCCAGGACAGTTCATTCTTACCGGATCTACCGTTGTTAACAGAAGTAAGATTCATCATTCTGGTACGGGTAGGATATCACGAATGAAGATGTTGCCAATGAGTCTATGGGAATCGGGAGAGTCTAACGGAAAAATATCTCTTAAAGAATTGTTCGATAGTAAAGACTTGGACATAGATGGCATTACTTCTGGCATGAAGATAGAAGACCTTATTTACGCAGCTTGTCGTGGCGGATGGCCTGCATTTCTTAATATGGAGAGTAATAAGGCGAAATTGCTGATTGCACGCAACTATGTGGATGCCATCTGTAGAGACGATATCTCAAGAGTAGACGGCGTACAAAGAGATGAACGGACTACTCGTGCCATATTACGTTCATATGCTCGTAACATTTCTACATTGGCAAAAAACACAGCTTTATTAGCTGATGTAACGTCTTCTGGGGAAGTGTCACTCACGATGAGCACGTTTGAAGATTATGTAACATCCCTGAATAAGTTGTTTGTTATTGACAACATTGATGCGTGGTGTCCTGCCGTCCGGAGCAAGACAGCAATTCGAAGTGGTATAAAGCGGGCTTTCGTAGACCCTTCCATTACAATTGCAGCTTTAGGACTTTCTCCTGAAGCATTAATGACTCAGCTCAAAACTTTTGGTTTCATCTTTGAGCAGATGTGTGCGAGAGATCTTCGGGCTTACACGCCAGGCTTTGGTAATCATTTGTCATACTATCGTGACCGCTACGGACTGGAAGCCGACCTTGTGCTTCATCTCGACGATGGACGCTATGCTCTTATAGAATGTAAACTTGGTAGCCGTGAAATAGAAGAAGGAGCCCAACATCTTTTGGAAATAAAACGTCTCGTTCAAGAGTATAATAAAACAGAAAAACAGGTGCCGTTGCACGAACCCGACTTGATGATTATCATGACAGGTGGCAGTATGGCTTACACACGCCCAGACGGAGTAAAAGTAATACCGCTTGCTTGTTTGAAAGATTAAAGAACAGGTCATGAATGACGTAAGCAAGGACATGGGTTATCAGGAATTGCTTGCAGGGATAAAAGGACCGCCAAAGAACTTTTAAACAGATTCGTGAGAGAGCAGCGGTAGGGATTTTCCCCTCACGGTTTAGGGAAAAACCTTTTCATTCATGAATGATAATCGTTACATTTGCGATGTGATGAAGAATGAGAAACGGATGGACGGAAACAATGCATCGCTGCTGTTCTGTTATCCACACGGACATCACAAGCACGTATATATTCACAACATTAAAAATATATCATGATGAAAAAGCTGATTATTTCCCTGATTTCCCTGTTTGCTCTCACGGTATCAGCCCAGGCCATGAGTTACAACCAAGCGCGTCGGCAGGCCCTTTTCCTGACGGACAAGATGGCATACGAGCTCAACCTCACCGATGACCAATATGAGGCTGCATACGAAATCAACCTCGACTACCTGATGAGCATTGACCACTACGACGACCTGTACGGCCACTACTGGGAGCGCCGCAACCTGGATTTGAGTTATATTCTGCTCGACTGGCAGTACCGCATGTACCGCGACGCCACCTATTTCTACCGTCCACTCTATTGGAACGCTGGCTATTGGCACTTCAGCGTGTACGCCCGCTATCCACACCGTGACTACTTCTATTTCGGTACACCACGCTTCTACGCCGTGTACCGCGGAGGCCACAGCTGGCACCGCAACGGCAACCGGTCGTGGTACTATGGTCGCGACTACGGTCCCAGACGAGGTTATGACAGGATAGGCATGCGCGATGGATTCGATCGTGGATACTATAACAACGGCAGTCGCTCGTTCGGCAACGGCCCGCGTCGCATCATCTCTACCTATGACAGTCCGTCAAGAAGCAATGGGGGTGGCGACTACCGCCAATATAACGCTGCGCCCAACCGCAGCAGTAGCAGCTTTGGCAACCGACGGAGCAGCACGCGTACCACGGTTAGCCAACCGGGGTCGTTCGGTAACGGCAGTAGAAGTGGAGGCAGCTTTGGTCGTGACGAATCGACAGGCGTTAGATCGACCGTACCCAACCGTACGTTCACACCCAACTCTTCTACCCCATCGAGAAGCTCTTCGCCCAGCCGGTCATACAGTTCGCCATCGAGAAGCTATAGTCCACCGTCAAGAAGCTCTTCGCCCAGTCGGTCTTACAGTTCGCCACCCAGAAGCTATAGTCCACCATCAAGATCAGGTGGCAATTCGAGAGGAACACAAGGTGGCGGAAGAAGTTTTGGAGGCCGCAGGTGATTTAACTGTGGGCATGATTGATTACGATTCGCCCACACAAATAAGAGGAAAAGGGAAATCATGCGTCCCGAAGGGACAAAAGCCCCCAGCCCAGGGCAGCCGCCCTGGGATATGACACACTGAGGTGACTGCGCCCTGTAAGGGCAAAAGCATACATAACATAATGAGGTATAGATGCTTTTGCCCTTGCAGGGTGCTATTGATTACTCATCTTATTCCCAGGGCGATTGCCCTGGGCTAAGTGCTTTTACCCCTTCGGGGTGTCGCAGTCACCATTCGTGCTGTTGATGAAACGGAACGTGATAACCACGCTATGCGTCACTGTGGAACCTAACGACGAGTTGATGAGCCCAGCGAATAACCAGGCTCTTACTTATTGAAGGTTCAGCACTCTCACCTCAGCGTTTTCCATTCTCTTGATTTCCCTCATGGGTCGATGATGGAACACGCTCTGTATCGCCTTGTTGATGATGCCATGCCCCACGGCCAACACCGTTTGATGGGGGTAACGGCTGCTCATCTCTTCGAGAAACTGCTGGGCGCGATGCTTCATCTCTTCCAACGACTCTACATTCGCAGGGAAGGGCAAGTCTTGCAAGTCGGGGATGTACCTGCCCGTAAAGTCGCCCCAGTCGCGCTCACGCAGCAGCGGTGTTGTCTGCACCTTGATGCCATGCGGTGCAGCTATCACCTCACACGTCTCCATGGCCCGACGCAAATCACTGGACACAAACGCATCAACGTGCAGCTTTCGGAACCGTTCGCGCAGTTCTTCGGCCTGCCTGAGGCCAACCGCATTGAGTCTGCCTTGCGTCTGTCCCTGCATGAGATGGGCGGCATTGTCCACCGTTTCACCATGTCTGACCAAATACAATGTTGTCATAGAATGGAATATTAGGATACAAAAATACGAAAAGTATTGCATTTGTGGGAGATAGTTCGTACATTTGTAAACATATTACAAATCGTATGAAAACAGTACAAAACACATTCATCCGTGCGCTGGTGTCCATCATTATTGGCGCATTACTCATTCGTTACCGCGAAGAAACCGTTACATGGCTCACCATCCTTATTGGTGTGCTATTCTTGATTACCGGACTCATATCGTGTATCACCTACCTTATCGACCGCAAGCACCGCGACGACACCGTGGTGTTTGACGCCAACGGTCGGCAAATCTCCGGCTTCCGCCCCACCTTCCCCGTGGTGGGCATCGGCAGTATGGTGCTGGGAGCCGTGCTTGCACTGATGCCTACGGTCTTTACAACCGGATTGGTGTACATCATCGCCGCCGTGCTTATATTGGGAGCCATCAACCAGTTTGTAGTGTTGGCTGCCATCAACCGCATCATCCGCGTGCACATCATCTTCTGGCTGCTGCCCTGCGTGGTGCTTTTCATCGGTGGCATCGCGACCATAAAACCCCAATGGATAGCACAAGCACCGCTCTTCGTCATTGGCTGGACGCTCGTATTGTATGGTGTCATCGAGTGCATCGATGCCTTTAAGGTGATGTCGGTGAACCGAAAATACAAACAAGCACCCACAAACTCCACAGCGACAGATGCCGTTGAAACGACAGCCGAGCCTGTTGAATCTGCTGAATCTGTTGATGAAACTGCCGCACCCATGGACAAACCTGCACTGCCAACCGATGCTGAACAAACAAATATCTGAGGCATCCGTCATACGAGTACACCTGCTGTTGTATTAAAAAGCACATGTTGTTGTATTAAAAAATGAAAGAAGAACTAACCTACCCTCACCCTAGGAAGACAAGTCCCATCGCATGGGTGCCTACACTGTATTTCGCCATGGGCATGCCCTTTGTAGTACTCAATATGGTAACATCGTTGATGTACAAAGGCATGGGTATATCTGACACGCAAATCACCTTTTGGACAGGACTGATTATGCTGCCTTGGACATTAAAGCCAATTTGGAGTCCATTCCTTGAAATCTACAAGACCAAGAAGTTTTTTGTGGTGCTTACCCAGTTGCTTTGTGGCTTGATGTTTGCTTTGTTGGCATTCGCCTTGAACCTCTCCGACTTCTTTGCCATCACCATTGGTATCCTGGCCGTGATTGCCATGAGCGGTGCCACACACGACATCGCCGCCGATGGAACGTATATGTCGGTGCTGTCTACCGAAGAACAAGCACGTTGGATAGGCTGGCAAGGTGCGTTTTACAACGTGGCGAAGATATTTGCCACGGGCGGACTGGTGTATCTGGCGGGAATATTCATCAAAAGCTATGGCGTGACCAAGGCGTGGATGTTCATCATGCTCATTGTCGGCGTGACCATGTTGGCTTTGGGATGCTATCATTTTTTCATCCTTCCCACAGACGGCAAACCGGCCCAACACAAGAAGAGTGCACGTGAGGTATGGACGGAGTTGTGGGCAGTGTTTGCGGAGTTCTTCCAAAAGAAACACATTACCTATTATATATGCTTCATCATTCTCTATCGGTTTGCCGAAGGATTTGTGATGAAGATTGTGCCGCTCTTCCTCAAAGCACCGGTTTCGGAGCAAGGATTAGGCATGACAGAACAACAGATTGGCCTGTGCTATGGCACCGTGGGTGCTGCCGCCTTCGTCATTGGTTCTATCTTGGGTGGCTACTATATCGCACACCGTGGTTTGAAGAAGAGTCTGTTTTCGTTGGCCTTGGTGTTCAACGTTCCGTTTGTGGCATATAACCTATTGGCCATTTACCAACCACAAGATCTTGTCTTTATTGGCAGTGCCATTGGACTGGAGTATTTTGGCTACGGATTTGGATTCGTGGGACTGACGCTCTTCATGATGCAACAAATCGCGCCAGGCAAGCACAAGATGTCACACTATGCCTTTGCCAGTGGCATTATGAACCTTGGTGTGATGTTGCCAGGCATGATGAGTGGTGCCGTGAGCGACGCATTGGGCTACCGACACTTCTTCGTGTTCGTATTGCTATGCACCATTCCCGCCTTACTTATCACTTGGTTTGTGCCGTTTGGAGCCTCCCCTAGCCCCTCCGAAGGAGGGGAATAGATAGCCGAGAACATTGAATTTTGAACATTGAACTTTGAACTTTATGTTTAAAAGCTATCAACTCGTGAACTTGTAAACTAAAAAAGTCTATCTACTCCCCTCCCTTTTGGGGAGAGGTAGGGGTGAGGCTTTAACTTGTAAACTAAATACTCGTAAACTGAAATAACATTTCTATGTCCAAATTAATCATTCAAGGGCAGCCTTTGCCCAACATGCCGTGGGAAGACCGTGCGGCAGATTGTAAAGAAGTCATGTGGCGTTGCTCGGCGAATCCCATTATTCCAAGGAATTTGCTACCCACCTCCAACAGTATTTTCAACAGTGCTGTAGTACCTTTCAAGGACGGCTACGCTGGCGTGTTCCGCTGCGACGACACCAACCGACGTATGGTATTACACGTCGGTTTCAGTGACGACGGTGTGAAATGGAACATCAATGAAGAACCACTCCGTTTTGAGTGTGACAACGAGGAGATTGGTGAATGGGTGTATGGTTACGACCCTCGTGTGTGCTTTATTGACGACCGTTACTACGTAACCTGGTGTAACGGCTATCATGGACCTACCATTGGCGTGGCATACACGTTTGATTTCAAGACCTTCCACCAATTGGAGAATGCCTTTCTGCCCTACAACCGCAACGGTGTGATGTTCCCTAAGAAGATTAATGGCAACTTCGCCATGCTCAGTCGCCCGAGCGATACGGGACATACTCCTTTCGGAGACATCTTTTACAGCGAATCTCCCGACTTGGTATACTGGGGCAAGCATCGCCATGTCATGTCGCCTGCCGCCTTTGAGGTAAGTGCATGGCAGTGCATGAAGATAGGCGCCGGCCCCATCCCCATTGAGACATCCGAGGGTTGGCTGATGTTCTACCATGGTGTGCTACGCTCGTGCAATGGCTATGTGTATAGCTTTGGCTCCGCCCTACTCGACCTAGAACTGCCATGGAAACCTATCTATCGTTCGGGACCATATCTCATCTCACCACAAACACAGTATGAACTGACTGGCGACGTGCCTAACGTTTGTTTCCCCTGTGCAGAGGTGCATGACCCCTCCACGGGTCGCGTAGCCGTTTACTATGGTTGTGCCGACACCGTTACCGGCTTGGCTTTTGGCTATATCCCCGAGATTATTGAGTTCACCAAGCGCACCAGCATCATTTAATCAAGAAGAAAGATGAAATGGGAAAGATGAAAGGAGAAGGCTATGCGTCTTTCTCCTTTCATCTTTCCCATTTCACTTTTTCCTCTAACAAGCGCAGGGCACGACGAATCATGCCCTATACTTGAAAGATTGATACTTTAGTATCCGAAGATTTCCTTCAGCTTGTCGGCCAGCTTGGTACCACGCAAGTCGTGCGCAACAATTTGTCCAGATGGATCTACCAGGATGTTCGACGGAATGGAATTGACGCCATATATCTCAGCGGCAGCACACTTCCAGCCTTTCAAGTCGGAGATGTTGTGCCAAGGTAGTTGCAAGTCAGCGATGCCTTTCTTCCAGGCATCAGCTTTTGAGTCGAACGACACGCCCACCACGTCGAATCCCTTTGCCTCATGATAACGCTTGTAGGCATCCACCACGTTGGGCATTTCTTGTCGGCATGGGCCACACCAGCTTGCCCAAAAGTCAACCAATACATAGTTACCCTTGCCCACCCATTGGCTCAGTTTGGCAGGTTTGCCCTGTGTATCGTGCATAGCCAAGTCGGTAAATTGCAAGCCCGGCCGACGCTTACCCAGCGAAACGAGCTGTCGCTTAGCCCCTTCCATCATGGGATGGTTGTAATAAGCGCAGGTATTGTCGAGGATGGATACCAGGTCGTTGTATGGCAGCGAATAAAACATCTGTCCCAAGAAGTATGCCGGAGCCACACTGGTTTTGTGTGTATTGGTGAACTTCAAGATGTCTTGCACCTGTTGTTCCTGCAATTGTTCCATCTGTTTCTCGAGGGTAGCCTTCTTGGTCTGCCCCTCAATGGTCTTGTCTGCGGCTATCTCTTGATATTTCTTGTAGATGTCCATCATTTTCTCATCCTGCTTGCTCTGTTGCTTTTGCAGGTCAACAAACTGTACGTTCTGCGCCGATCCGGTGACGCTCTTGTTGTTCAAGTTTACCGTGATGGGCGTACGGTCATTGATGACGGTGATGCCATGGCTTGCATCGGTTGCCACAGTGATGAAGGTGTTCAGCGGTTTTGTTCCATTGAGCTGAAATTTGCCGTTGCTGACCGTTGCGCTGTCAGTTTTCCTGAACTGTCCATTATCATAATAATAAACCACCTTTGCGCCTGCCGGAGCAGTTCCTGTAATGACATATTCCGCATTTTGGGCTTGCATGGCAGTGGCCAACAGAGCAACTGCTGCTGTGAATAAATACTTTTTCATTTTGTTCAATTTTAATTGTTTATATGAAGCAAAAATAATCGTTTTTTCTTGAAAAACGGCTTGATATCGGTAAAATTATGTAACTTTGCAAAAATTCAACAACAATTCAATGTTTCCAAATGAACCAGATGATGGTCTGATAAAGGACGATTTAGGCGCTCAAGACATTTGGACATTACATTTTTATTCATCATAGAGTGCTTGATAAACCTCTTAAAAAACAAGAACAATGGAACAAAAAACTCAGCACGTTAGTGTGCTGTTCATGCTTTTCAGCATCCTTTTTTGTGTTTGCCTGATTACGGCAAACGTGTTAGAAACCAAGCAAATCGCCGTGGGTCCCATCTCGTTGACCGGCGGCCTCATCGTTTTTCCCATCTCGTACATCATCAACGACTGCGTGTGTGAGGTGTGGGGTTATCGCAAAGCCCGCTTACTCATCTGGACAGGGTTTGCCATGAACTTCTTCTTTGTGATGATGGCAGCATTGTGCGACTTGATTCCCGGAGCCAGCTATTGGACGTTAGGACAGAGCTTCCACGACATTTTCGGACTGGCACCGCGCATTGCGTTCGCCTCGTTCATAGCCTTCTTGTGCGGTTCGTTTGTCAATGCTTACGTCATGAGCAAGATGAAAATCTCGTCACAAGGGAAGAATTTCTCTGCCCGCGCTATCCTGAGTACCATCTTTGGTGAGAGTGTCGACTCGCTTATCTTTTTCCCCTTGGCCTTTTTCGGGGTGATACCTACTGCGGCAATCTTACCCTTGATGTTCTGGCAGGTTTTGTTCAAGACTGCTTACGAGATTCTGGTATTGCCCGTCACCATCCGTGTTGTCCACTCATTGAAGGCACACGAGGGTGAAGATGTGTACGATGAAGGGATTGACTACAATGTGCTGCGCATCTTCAACATATAATATAAATAAGGTATAGGCTTATGGAAAGTACAAGAACAAAGGATGGCTTAAAGGCTTTGGGAGCGAAAACCAAGTATCAAATGGACTACGCACCCGAGGTGTTGGAAACCTTTCAGAACAAGCATCCCATGAACGATTATTGGGTACAGTTCAACTGTCCCGAGTTTACATCGCTGTGTCCCATCACCGGGCAGCCCGACTTTGCCGAGATACGCATCGCCTACATCCCCGGCGAGCGCATGGTGGAGAGCAAGAGTCTGAAGCTGTACCTGTTCTCTTTTCGCAACCATGGCGACTTTCATGAAGACTGCGTGAACATCATCATGAAGGATCTCATCAAGCTGATGCAACCCAAATACATTCAGGTAACCGGCCTCTTCACGCCTCGTGGTGGCATCAGCATCTATCCCTACGCCAACTATGGCCAACCAGGAACCAAGTACGAAGCCCTTGCCGAGCAACGCTTTGCGAACCATTAAACAACACCAAAAACATACAGCTATGAGGAAATCACTAATTCTCTGTATGCTGCTCTTCTTCGGTCTGGTAGCACAGGCCCACCCCCTCCACGCTCGCAAGAAGGTGGCTGTGGTGCTGAGTGGCGGCGGAGCCAAGGGCATGGCGCACATCGGGGCACTGAAGGTGATAGAAGAAGCAGGCATTCCAGTGGACATCGTGACAGGAACATCGATGGGAAGTATCATCGGCGGGCTGTACTGCATAGGCTACGATGCACATTGTATGGACTCTATCGTCAGGCTGCAAGACTGGTCACTCGTACTGTCGGACAAGGTTGACGTGAGAAACCTCAACCTGAACAAAAGGAAAAAAGAAAATACTTATATACTGAGCCGTGACATCCGGCTTGGCAAAAACAGGCGCACACGTCAGGGAGGTCTGATACAAGGGAAGAATCTTTCAAAGCTGTTTGCCCGGCTGGCCTTCAACTACCGCGACTCCATTGATTTCAACAACCTGCCCATCCCCTTTGCATGCGTTGCCACCAACATCATAGACAACACCGAATACGTTTTCCACCGAGGTTCACTCACCGAGGCCATGCGCGCCAGCATGTCAATCCCAGGGGCATTCACGCCCATTAGGAAGGGCAACATGGTGCTGGTTGACGGCGGACTACGCAACAACTACCCGGCAGACATCGCGCGCAAGATGGGAGCCGACATCGTGATTGGCGTCACCGTCCAGGAGCCTCCAAAGACGGCAAGCGACTTCGACAAGGGTGCCAGCGTGATTGGACAGATTGTTGACATCAACTGTAAGAATAAGTATGATGAAAACATTGCCAAGACGGATATCCTCATCAGCACCGATACGAAAGGCTATGGTGCGGCCTCATTCTCAACCGCCGCCATCGACACCCTGATTAGGCGAGGCGAGGAAGCGGCCATGAAACAATGGCCAAAGCTTGAGAAATTGAGAAAAGAATTGGGCATCGCACCCGGACAGAAACCTGAACACCTGGTCAAGAACAAGGTTGAGATCCAGCCCGACAAGGTGAAAATAGCCGACATAGTGTACGAGGATGTTGACGAAGCTGATCAAAGATACATCGCACACAAGTTCAAGCTGAACAAGCGTGACAGCATACAAGTGAACCTATTAGACCAGATAGCCAACACGATGCGCGCCGACCTGTACTACAACGATGCCGACTGCTACATCACGCCAATGGAAAATGGCGAGCGTCTGCACATCGCCTCCAAGGGACAGAAAGATGCCAAGGCAAGTCTGGGACTGCGGTTTGACACGGAAGAGCTGGTGGCCTTACAGGCCAACCTGGGGCTGTTTGTGCGAAGCAAGGCCATTCCCATGGCAGCCAACTTTACCCTGCGACTGGGCAAACGCACCATGGCCAAAGCCGACTTTGCGCTGTATCCCAGCTCTTGGGGAAAAGTTAACGTATCCTATCAATTCCGTCATCAGGACATCAACATCTATAGTGAGGGAACAAGAG
>ERZ772969.2607-NODE-2607-length-11069-cov-2.680044_pt1 | contig 11069 bp, 9 predicted proteins | sample MGYA00511676_ERZ772969 | MGnify/ENA primary metagenome ERZ772969 (study PRJEB29015, sample SAMEA2737651) | human gut metagenome | biome: human gut; feature: human-associated habitat; material: faeces | place: China | collected 2012 ...
CCGCATACCAGTTTCATAAAAAGTAATAATAATGGTACGCGCGAGCGCATCTTGATAGCTGGTATCCCATGTGCTGGCATCCAGCAGCTCATCCATTTCTGATTCTTTCAAAAACTGCGGTAAGGGTTTACCCATCTTGGGACGTTCTATACGCAGGGTGGGATTGACCTGAACCAAGCCCCGAGAAAGAGAATAGCGATAGAGGGAACGCAATGCACTCAATCTTCTGCAAATTGAAGTGGCACTGTTCCCACGATCCATCATATCCTCCATCCAACCGCGGATGATATCCGAGTCTACCGACTCCCATGTGATTTGATCCCCTAAGCCTTGAAAATAGCGTTCAAAGGCCCTCAGGTCATCGCCGTAGCTTTTAGCTGTAAGTTCTGAGCGATTTTTCTCAAATCTCAGGTAGTTCAAAAACTCTTCTATCATGACGCCTTCCGTTGAAGTATTGCATCTGAAGCTTCATTCTCCCGAAACAATGTATGTCCTCTCACAGAAAACAGCAACAGATTCTGCAACGAAAATAAGGAAATTAATTTAAACTACCAAATTTTTTAGAAGATTTTACTCTTCTGCGTCGCGCAACTTCTGTATGTAGATGGCACGTTCCATCTTCAGGCGCTTCAAAACCGACGGCTTGTTGTACTGCTGACGAGCACGCAACTCTTTAGACACACCGGTTTTATCGAATTTTCTCTTGAATTTTTTTAGAGCCCTTTCAATGTTTTCACCATCTTTTACTGGTACGATAATCATGTTGTTCTTTTTAATTGTTTATAGTTTATTATGTTGCATGGTGACATCGCGCCACCAAATGCGGGTGCAAAATTACAACTTATTTATCAAACAGCAAAGTTTTTAGATTACATTTTAATTTGCATAGACTCGGCTCTTCCATAAAAAAGGTCGTTTGCTGTCAAATACTATCATGCTCTTTTGTTTCAGCAACAAATAAAACCAATGAAAGCGAATCAGATTATCGGAATTAATGTACGCTGGCGTTCTCCGAATGAAAGTGAATTTAACAAAGACGCACAACATGTTTATGTCGACATATTTACTTCATTCGCAGAACGCTTGCGTTCATTGTCTTGTTTGGTTTATTCGTTTCATTGGCTTTCATTCGTTGTTGAAACAATATTGCCCTTAAATGAAAGAGTCAAGTTGGTAGATTCATTTTTTTCCAATTGACATCATTCATGTTGTCTAAATCAGGCGCCAATAAACGGTAAAGTGTTTTTTATCTGAAGCATATACCACTTTGATTTCGAAATTATGTCCTTTTGGGATTCTTGACTTTAAATTATTAGCTATACTGATGGCGTCCAAAGCACTACTACCTTGTCCCGCACTGTGCCACCTCGGAGAAGCTGCGCCACCACGTGTTTGCATGTCAGCATCACCGTTTGCAACAATGTTTGCGCAAGTCCAAAGCAAATCGTATTCATCCTCCGTCAATGATGAATATTTGTTTTCTTGGGTATCATACATTACATACCCTACCCGCTCATTGGAGGACGTAAGCTGATTGACTACTAATACGACCATGTTCGAAAGATCTCCTTGGGAATTAGCCGCCTGATTTAAATCGCTTGTAGGAAGCGAATCCATTTGTTCTTGCGTACATCCACATAAGAGGGTTACCACCGCTAATAAATACATAAAAATGTGCTTTTTCATATAGGCCTCACTTTCATTTTATTGTTTTGAAGGTTCTTCCTAACCATTCCTTTCTTTATAAATGATAAACACTTGGAAGAAAAACCGCCTCCGCAATCAAGTGTTTGTAAACATTTTCTTTGCAAATATACTATTTTTTTTAAATTTGCATTCTTTTTTATTTATTTTTTGCGCTAGCTGTTTTCTTTTCTTTCTATTCACAAGTCACCTCACTATTTCAATGAGAAGACCACCTGTACATCTGTGCTGATTTCGTTTTGACCGGTTGGAACTGTCGCCATGTCGTTTGATTTGTACTCAAGTTTTGCACGATTACTCAACAAGGCAGACGAAACGTCACCTCCGCTATTTTCAATAATGGTAACCACCTTGCCCAACTTCCTGCCACACAATGCCGCATACTGTTCGGCCTTTTCATGCGCTTTGCGATAAGCCAGTTCCCGACTTTTCTTGAACAAATCTGTTTTCTGGTCGATGTCAAAGCTGATGTCATTGATTTCCACATTGCTGATGGCAGCCAACTTATCCAACAACGTAGAAAGGCGTCCGCCATCTTTGACAATATTCCTGACGGTAATCTCGACGTTTTGCTGTGCGCTCTGTCCCAAACGTACACGCCGACCGTTTCTGTACTCATAGTCAGCTTGATAACTGAGGGCGGTTGTCTTCAGGTTTTTAATGTCAATTTTCTCCTCCTGCAAGATTTTGGTTATTGCTTTCAGTGTCTGATCAGCCAACTTCTTTGCTTCTTGGGTGGTTGGTGCCGTATGGGCGAAGCTGACATTAATCTGCGCCATGTCGGGCTGTGCCTTTACGGTTCCCGTCCCCATGACGGCAACTGTATTTTGCTTTTCTCCAGAACTGGTGCTACATGAAACCAGTGAGAGGCCCATCAGAGCCATGCCCACGGCGTACATTGTCATTCGTTTCATCTCGTTTTTCGTTTTTAAAGTTTATACTATAGGTGCATGCTTTTCACTTCTTCGGTAAAAAGCAGTGCGGTGTTAATCAGCGCTAAATGTGAGTAAGCCTGCGGAAAATTACCAAGTTGCTCTTTGGTTTCAAAATCCAGATCCTCGCTGAACAGCCCCAGATGGTTCGAATAAGTAAGCAACTCGTCGAACAAGCTGCGAGCTTCCTCCTTCTCACCCGTGACGAACAAAGCCCGAATCAGCCAAAACGTGCAGATGGTAAAGGCCGACTTGGGTTGTCCGAAATCGTCTTCCACGTTGTATCGGTACATCAAGCCATTGTGGAAGAGTGCCTTCTTGATGGCTTTCACCGTTTTATGGAAATAGATGTCGTCGGCATTGATAAAGCCATAATGCTCCATGAGCAGCAATGAAGAGTCGAGCGAGGTGCTGCCATAGGCTTGCGTAAAGCTCTGCAACTGCTCATTCCAGCCGTTCGCCCACACGTCTTCTTTCACCTTATCGGCCTCTTCACGCCAGCGTTTTGCGTAGTCGTACTTCTCCAAGAGCGAGGCAATTCGCACCCCACGGTCTAATGCCACCCAGCACATTACCTTTGAAGAAACAAAGTGCTGAGCCTCGCCACGAATCTCCCAGATACCCTTATCGGGTTTACGCCAGTCGTCTATGACTGTTCGCATGATGTTTTTCACCATGTCCCAGAGATTCTCCACATCGTCTAACGAACCGGGTATCAGACTGAAATACTGGTAAATCAGATTCATGAGGTAGCCAAATGAGTCGTTTTGCTTCTGATGATAGGCCGCGTTACCGATTCGAACGGGCTTTGAATTGAGGTATCCGGAGAATTGGTCCAGATGTTCTTCTACCAAGTCGCGTTCTCCTCTGATGCCATACATGATTTGAAAACCGTTATGATTGCCCACGAAGGTAGACTCCACGAACCGCATGAAGCGCTTTGCAGAACGGGTATGTCCCAAGTTGATATGCGTCTCAATGGTCATCGAAGCGGTAATCCCAATTGCGCACCTCTCCAGGCGTTTCGGGTAGACTGGTGGTCAAAGCGGCCAACACAGCTCCGTTGTAAAAGGACAACAGTTTTAGGGTTAAGAAACTTCGCTCGATGACATCGTTATAGTGGGTGAACTTCTTTGTCATGTTCGACCAGTTCAACCAATAGACCAACGTCCGACAATAATCCATCTTCTCCCGTTCAAGATCTATCTTAACCACCTTCTCATTGGATGCCAACAAGAAGAATTCATCTTTTTCAAGTTCGAAGACAACTCCATCCAAGACATCCTGCAACGGGAGGGAAGAATACAGGTACTGTCGATCTTTGCTGTTGGATGACGACATTGATTCGATATATTGCTCCGTCATGTTATAGATAGTCTTACCACGGGCATAATCTGGACGGGGTTGATAGTTGACAGCAAACTTTGGATGCCCGCTGAGCAGCCGGATATACCGATACACCTCAGCCGGGTTGTAGTTTTCATCACTATGATCCTTTCGGTAACAAGGCATGAAATCAACGACAGCAAAAGCACCTTCTTCCGAGGTGAATGTCGTTGATAATATATTGGTATGCGGTATATAGGCCTGTGTCACTTCGTACTCTTCTCCTACTTCGAAGCCAAACGACCCTCCCTTTTCTTGATCCAACAAAGATGCAAAGACCGAAGGAGAGTCAAAATTAGGCATACAAAGCCAGTCTATAGAGGCACGGTCAGAGACCAATGCCGCCGTACAACTGTTGCCTATCACGCCGTAGTTTAATTTCATATTTTGATTGATTGTCTGTTTGATTTAGATGATGTTTCAACAGTCAAGTTAGTTTTAAACCCAGCATTGACTGCTTTTTATATTTGAGTTAATAAATGTCACGTTTAGCACATGCTTTTTGCTCACGACTGCAAATTGTTCAAGAAAGGCAGTACGTCTTTCTGTTCCAACAGATTATAACGGGCATCATCACAAGCATAACCCACCTTGATGGTCACCGCTTCTTCCGGCAAAGCCCTGAACATGTCCTCATCGGTCACGTCATCACCAATGGCTAAGATGAAATCATAAGAACGTTGATTCAAGATACGTTGTACTTCCGAGCCTTTTGAATATTCGGTAGGCTTTACTTCCACAATCTTGTTGCCTCGCATAATCTGAAGGTTGTTTTGAGAGCATATAGGTATCAAGGCATGCATCAACTGTTGCGCCCTAAACATCCCTATCCAGTTGTCCACCTTACGATAATGCCATGCCACGGCCGTAGCTTTAACTTCCAGACGCGAGTTAGGTGTTTTGTCCTCAAATTCTCGAAGGATGTTCATGAGCCGTTCGTCCCACGCCTGTGGCTCCACATTCTCGTGCCACACGCCGTTTTCCTTATAGAACGCACCATGCTCGGCCGCAAACGACAGCGGCAAGTCGCCCAACCACTTATCAAGTGTACGGTGGTCGCGACCACTGTTGATGACCACCGTATTGCGTTCGTCATCACACAGTTTCCGCAACATGTTCTTCACCTCGGTGGTGGGAGATGCTTTTTCAGGATCTCTACGGAAAGCAGCCAATGTACCGTCATAGTCCAACATGATGAGTCTATGTTTGCTGGCATTGTACTTTTGCTTGATGTCCGAGAATACTTTCTTAGAGATGAGCGTTTCATTGCGCTCAATAACTTCTTTCCACGCATCTACAAAGTCGCCTGCCCATTTCTTAACACTCTGCTTACCAACAATGTCTTGCATGCTCTGCAATCGTTCTTTCTGCTCCTCTTCAGGCATTTCCAGCGCCTCGCAGATGGCCATGCTAATCTGGTCGGTATCATTTGGGTTGATTTGGATGGCATCCGAAAGTTCTGAAGACGCACCGGCCATCTCGCTCAATATCAATACACCAAGGTCATTGTCTTTCGTTGCGACATACTCCTTAGCCACCAAGTTCATACCATCACGCAGCGGAGTGACCAAAGCGACATCAGCCAACTTGTACATCGCCACCAAATCTTCGAAAGGAAAAGGGTGATAGTAATAACATACTGGTGTCCAACCGATGCCTGCATATTTGCCATTGATGGCACCAATGCGCTCATCGATGCGCCGTTTCATCTCAGCATAACTGCTCACTTTGTCGCGCGAGGGCACAATAATCATGGCCAGCGTCACCTTATTTTGATACTCAGGATGCTTTTCCAAGAACGTTTCAAACCCCACCAGCCGATGCAAGATGCCTTTGCTGTAATCCAATCGGTCTACGGATAAAATGATTTTGTGTTTACCAAACTGACTCTTCATACGTTTTATGGCATCCTTCACAGGGCGCTTCTTTGGAGCTTCATGATACAACTCGTAGTTGATTCCCATTGGTAAGGCATCTACATGCACAGCACGTCCGTCTACCATGACCTCGTTTAACTTGAACTCAAGATGCAAGGTACGCTCCACGGCACTGATGAAATGTCGCATATAGTCGTGGGTATGGAAAGCAATGAAGTCGGCACCCAGCAGTCCTCTCAACAAGTTACGACGCTCGGGCAGCACTCTAAATAACTCGTACGAGGGGAACGGAATATGATGAAAATAGCCTATCTTCAACGATGCCTTCCCGTCACGCAACATCCCAGGCAACAACATCAGCTGGTAATCCTGCACCCATATCATGCTATCGTCATCAATATGTTTGAGCACCTCCTTGCAGAACAGTCTGTTCACGTCCTGGTAGGCCTGCCAAAAACCTCTACGATATTTGGAGAACTCATAGAAATAGTGGCACAGCGGCCAGATGGTACTGTTGCTGTAGCCCTCATAATAATTATTGTATTGGGTTGCACTCAAGAACACCGGGTGATAATTGAATTGCTCCAACTCTTCCTTGATTTTCCTCTCATCGGCCTTCCGCTTCAAACAAACGCCCGGCCATCCTATCCAATGCTGTTCATAGGATGTTTGCAATGAGTTCAAGCCCGTTGCCAAGCCACCTTCACTACGTTCAAATTCAAAATGTCCTTCACTGGTTTCCTTTGCCTTCACGGGCAAACGATTCGACACGATAAACAATTTTTTCCGCTTCATATTCCTCTGTTTTAGGTGCCTAAAACATGAGTAGCGACAACAGCTACCTACATTTCACACTTTAGGCTGTTATGCAAATATACAAAAAATATGGCAAAAAGTCGAATGGTTGTGCAAAAAAATGGCATTCTAAATGTGTCACGTCCTCAATAAGCGAACGACTTTCGGGATAAGAATAATCTTTACAAATACCGCTGAAATACTCGTTTATTTGCGAGTGACAGGGAAGTTGGCTGCAAATATTGAAAATATGACTATATTGATAGTCAACGATTTACGAAAAACGGGTGTACAAACAGGGGCGAAAAGACATGCTTTTGGGCTTATAGAACGATGGGTTAAGACAGGAAAGGCATCGAGTTTGAAGACCAAACTCAATGCCTTTCGCAGTCGAAAGCATGGCTATTGCCAAAAAACGATGCTGGAAAACAGAAAACAGCACATATTTTGAGCCAAAACAGGGCTTATTTTTTCTAGAATCAACTTTTTGACATACCCTTTTTTAGGGAATCAAAATTGACAAAAGAGCGGTGTTTCTTCGGGCTTCAGATTGCTTGCGTTGCCTTGGCCAGCCACTCGTTCTCCTCATCCGAGAGATGGGGTGAGAGCTGCCGGTACACCTTGGCATGATAGGCATTGAGCCATGTCTTCTCCTCCTCGAGCAACATGTCCATGAGAATGGGCGTGGTGTCGATGGGTGCCAGCGTGAGCGATTCGAATTGTAGGAACGTGCCAAACTCGGTTTCCTTGAAGGGGGTGACGAGCAGCGTGTTCTCTATTCGCACGCCAAATTTGCCCTCCATATAGATGCCCGGCTCATCGGTAACGGTCATGCCGGCGAGCAAGGGAGCCGGTCGCCATTCCATACGAATCTGGTGAGGGCCCTCATGCACGTTGAGATAGCTGCCCACGCCATGTCCAGTGCCATGCATGAAGTTCATGCCTTCGCGCCACATGGGCTGCCGTGCCAATGCATCGAGCTGCGAGCCACACGCCCCCGACGGGAATTTGCACAGCTCCAGTTGGATGTGTCCCCGCAACACCAGCGTGTACACGCGGCGCTGTTCGTCGGTCAGCTCACCCAAGGCGATGGTTCGGGTGATGTCGGTGGTGCCGTCTTGGTACTGCCCGCCGCTGTCTATCAGCACCAATCCCCGCGGCTCTATGGGCGCGTCGGTAGCGGGTGTGGCCTCATAATGTACGATGGCTCCATGCTCCTCGTAGCCCACGATGGTATCGAAAGACACGCCCCTGAACAGGTCTTGCTCGGAACGCAAAGCGGTTAGCTTCTCATCAAGCGACATCTCAGTCTGTCCACCAGCCTCAACGGCCGGCTTGAGCCATCGCAGGAATTTCACCATCGCCACGCCATCACGCACCATGGCGGCACGAAAGCCGGCAATTTCGGCTTGGTTTTTCACTGCTTTCAACAGGGGGATGGGACTGGTAAGAGGAAGAATTTTGGGGCCGCTCACCCCTTCAAAAAGATGATGGTTAATCTGCTGCGGATCCAATGCGATGTTATATTCGCCATAGCCAGCCAGATCATCCTTGATCTGGTCATAACGGCTCACCTCCACACCCTCACCTTTCAGGTACGCTTTCACGTCGGGCGTGAGCTTGTCGGGGTCGATGCATAGGGTGGCTTTCGTGGTACTAATCAGCAGGTAGGCCACGAACACGGGGTTGCAATGCACGTCGGTGCCGCGCAGGTTCAGTGTCCAGGCAATGTCATCGAGGGCAGAAACCAGAGTGCCATCAGCATGTTGTCGGCGCAGGGCCTGACGAATGCGGGTCAGTTTGTCAGCTGTTCGTTCGCCTGCATACCGCAAGGGCTGAATCTGCACCGTGTCTTTCGGGATGCTGGGACGGTCTTTCCAGATGATTGCCAGTGGGTCCAGATTCGTCCGAATAGTGATGCCGCCCCGCTCGCGCATGTCCTGTATCATCTGCATCACAAATTGGTGAGCGTTCACCTGACCGTCCATACCGATTTCGGTACTGTCGCTTTGCTGGAGTTCGGTACCCAGCCAATCGGCTATGGTGGGCGTTTCGGGCAAGCCCTGCTTCATCAATTGGAACTCGGTTCCGGCCAGTTGGTTGGCCGCAGCGATGAAGTAGCGCGAATCGGTCCACAGCGCAGCATGGTTCATTGTGACGACTGCCACGCCTGCCGAGCCATCAAAACCTGATATCCACTCACGCCCTTTCCAATGATCGGGCACATACTCGCTGTTATGGGGGTCGGTACTTGGAAAGATAAACGCGGCCAGTCGCTCACGTTTCATCACCTCTCGCAACGCTGAAAGTCGGTCTGCAATCTCTGTTTTCATAGTCATTCTGTTTTGTTTATTCTATCGCAAAGATAGTTTTTTGCTGGCACAGCGACAAATAAAATTCTTCAAATTGTCAAGCACGGATGACAAACAAAGCCAGTTTTAGAATAAATAACAAATTAAAAAGCAATTAAAGACCAGTATGTTCCTACTTTTTATTAACTTTGTGGTCACAAGCAATAGGACATATATAGTAACATTTATAAATATTCAAATTAAATTATGGCATTTTTGACAAACGAAAAATTGACCATCGTCGGCGCAGCCGGAATGATTGGTTCCAACATGGTTCAGACAGCATTGTCTATGGGTCTTACAAACAACATCTGTCTTTATGACGTATTCTCACCCGAAGGCGTGGCAGAAGAGATGCGCCAGAGTGGCTTCGATGCAGTGAACATCGTTGCGACAACAGACGTTAAAGAGGCTTTCACCGATGCCAAGTACATCATCTCTTCAGGTGGTGCTCCCCGCAAGGCAGGCATGACACGTGAGGATTTGCTCAAAGGTAACTGCGAGATTGCAGAGGGTTTGGGCAAGGATATCAAGAAGTACTGCCCCGATGTGAAGCATGTTGTGATTATTTTCAACCCGGCTGACCTCACCGGTTTGGTAACGCTTCTTTATTCAGGTTTGAAACCTTCACAGGTTACAACCTTGGCAGCTCTTGACTCTACCCGCCTGCAGAGCGCACTGGCAAAGAAGTTCAACGTGATGCAAACAGAGGTGAAGGGTGCCGCTACCTATGGTGGGCACGGCGAGCAGATGGCCGTTTACGGCAGTCATGTTACCATTTCAGGCAAGCCCCTGACAGAGATTATCGGCACACCCGAGTTCACCAACGAGGAGTGGGAGCAGATGAAGAAGGACGTGACCAAAGGTGGTGCCAAGATTATTGAGCTTCGCGGACGCTCTTCTTTCCAGAGCCCAGCCTACCTGTCGGTAGAGATGATTCGCTCGGTGATGGGCGGCGAGCCGTTCCGTTTCCCCGTCGGCACCTATGTAAGCACTGACAAGTATGACCATATCATGATGGCCATGAAGACAACGCTCGACAAGACGGGCGCCCATTATGAGGTTCCACAGGGCACAGATGAGGAGAACGCTAAGCTGGATGCCAGCTATGAGCACCTGTGCAAGATGCGCGACGAGTTGGTAACACTGAACATCGTTCCGGCTATCTCGGAATGGTCGAGCATCAACCCGAATCTTTAAACGCTGTTGTCTGAACAAACAGGCAAACGCTTATCACAGAAGGATGCAGCCCAGAAGATGCTGCATCCTTCTTTTTATTTGTATCTCGGCTGACGAACACGCACGGGAAGAAAACAGTAGGAGTGCAGGAGCTATTCGGCTTAATATTAGTACCTTTGCACTTGAAACTAAACATGATAGATGAAAATGGAATTGATAAAAGGTAAAGAGTTTGGAGGAGAACGACCGCTCTTCGGCATTCACGACACGCGACTGGAGGATGTTACAATTACAGAGGGCGAGTCGGGAATCAAGAAATGCCACAACATTGAGGCCGACCACTGCCGGTTTATCGGCAAATATCCATGGTGGCATGTGGATCACTCGGTGATTACCAACTGCTATTTTGAGACCGGATCGCGCTCGGCGATATGGTATTCCAACGATATGGTGATGAGCGACACCATCATTGACGCACCCAAACTGTTTCGTGAAATGAACGGTCTGAAGCTTGTTAACGTGCAAATCAACGATGCCGACGAGACTTTCTGGAAGGTAGATCACCTTACCCTGCGCAACGTGAAGCTGCACGACGGCACCTATCCGTTCATGTTCTGCAACCATGTGGATGTAGACGGATTGGAAAGTGACAGCAAATACGTATTTCAATATGTGAAGGATGCCGTGATACGCAATGCCAAGATCACCACCAAAGATTCGTTCTGGGAGACCGAGAACGTCACGGTGTACGATTCGGAGCTGAATGGAGAGTTCCTCGGATGGCACTCTAAGAATCTCAAACTGGTGAATTGTCACATCACGGGCGAGCAGCCTTTGTGCTATTG
>ERZ772969.2610-NODE-2610-length-11060-cov-3.254430_pt1 | contig 11060 bp, 6 predicted proteins | sample MGYA00511676_ERZ772969 | MGnify/ENA primary metagenome ERZ772969 (study PRJEB29015, sample SAMEA2737651) | human gut metagenome | biome: human gut; feature: human-associated habitat; material: faeces | place: China | collected 2012 ...
TGGCAGACGAGGAAGCACTGAGCCTGCTGTAAACTCCCAAAGCCAACTTCTTCATTTACCATAACTTTGCTTAAGATCCAACCAAAGCACAGAAAGGGCCGGACTCGTTGCACGGGTTCGGCCCTTTCTGTCAGAAATAAGATTTATTTTGCTATCTTACGCAAAGAGCAACTCCAAAAGAGCCGTCATGGAGATGGTGGGTTCGCCTGCTGCGGGATTTACGCTGAAAATACGCTGGAAAGAGGTCACACCGATCGGTGGCCTCTTTTTTGCTGCCGCGAACTGTCTGGCTGCGGCAGCGGATAACAGCAATGTCCATTGCGCTTTGTTTTGCCCGGATGCGCACCCGCAGAAAGCTCTCCCTCGTCAAACTGCCCAAAATACGCCCTTAAAAGTTTACTTGACGCAATTCTCAAATCAATATATAATTGGGTCAGAAACCAATCATAGAAAAGGATGGTTCCCAATGGCGCGCAGATACGACAGCAAGGAAGCAAAACGGCGGATCCTGACCGCCTGTGTCCGGCTTTTTCTGGAAAAAGGCTACACGAACACCAAGGTTGCAGAAATTTTAAAGGAAGCGGATGTTTCTGCCGGGTCGTTCCAGAACATTTTCCACACAAAGGATGGCGTGCTGACCGAGCTGATCAGCATGATGTTCAGCAGGCAGTTCGGCGCGGTAAGGCCGCTGGCGGCAAACGCCCCCTCGCCGGTGTACCTCTACGCGGTGGAGACGGCTTTGCAGCTGGCGGTGACCGAGCTGAGCGAGAATCTGCGGGATATCTATGTGGAGGCGTACACCTTCCCCGCTACGGCGGAGATCATCCACCGCAGCACCACGGCCGAGCTGCAGGCGGCGTTCAGCGCGTATCTGCCCGGGTGCGCCGAGTGCGATTTCTACGAGATGGAGCTGGGCACGGCTGGCATGATGCGCGGCTACATGGCACGGCGGTGCGACCCCTACTTTACGCTGGAGCGCAAAATACGGCGGTTCCTGAGCATGAGCCTGAGTGCGCTGCAGGTCCCCGCGCAGGAGCGCGAGCAGGTCATTGCTTTTGTGGCGGAGATCGATATGCTTGCCGAGGCGCGGAAGGTGGTAGATGCCGTGCTTGCATCGCTGTCCGTGCAGTTTGATCTGAAAGGATAACAAGGTTTGATGACAAGGAGGGAGTAACATGAAAAAATGGCTGATCCGGTGTTTGACGGTGCTGGCAATGGTGTGCCTGATACCGGGGATCGTGTTAAAAGCGGCGGCAGAAACAACCACGGTGCGCTGCAAAAACTGTGAGAGTGTGGAGACACGTGAGGTCCTCGGATACAGAATATATGATTCGAACTCTCATAGGGTTTATGTAGCTGAATGCCAGAACTGCCACAACGATGGCAATGTTTCGTATTTAAAGGTACATACCGGCGGCACCGAAACGCCCACCTGCACCACAGGCAAAACCTGCGAAAAATGCGGCGCGGAATACGGCGAAAAAGACCCAAATAATCATGATTTGGTGCATCACGATGCAAAAGCCCCCAGCTGTACGGAAATCGGCTGGGATGCTTACGAAGCCTGCTCTCGCTGCGACTATACTACCCGCAAAGAGCTGCCCGCACTGAAACATGATTTGGTGTACTACAAAGCAAAAGACCCCACTTGTACGGAACCCGGCTGTGATGCTTACGAAACCTGCTCTCGTTGTGACTATACCACCTATGTGGAGCGGCCCGCGCTGAAACATGATCTGAGGCAGCGCGTGATAAAAGCCCCCACCTGTACGCAAATGGGCTGGGCTTACGAAACCTGCTCCCGCTGCGACTATTTTGCCACTCCGTTGCTGCCCGCACTGAATCATGATTTGGAGCAGCACGCAGCAAAAGCCCCCACCTGTACAGAAATCGGCTGGGATGCTTACGAAGCCTGCTCCCGCTGCGACTATACCACCTATGTGGAACTGCCCGCACTGAATCATGATCTGGTGCAGCACGATGCGCAAGCCCCTACCTGTACAGAAAAGGGCTGGAGCGCCTACGAAACCTGCTCCCGCTGCAACCATACTACCTATACAGAGCTGCCCGCGCTGAATCATGCTCTGGTGAATCACGATGCAAAAGCCCCTACCTGCACGGAAATCGGCTGGGATGCTTACGAAACCTGCTCCCGCTGTGACCATACCACCTATGCGGAGCTGCCCGCGCTGAACCACGATTTGAAGCAGCACGCAGCGCAAGCCCCCACCTGTACGGAAATCGGCTGGGATGCTTACAAAACCTGCTCTCGTTGTGACTATACCACCTACGCGGAGCTGCCCGCGCTGAACCATGATCTGGTGAATCACGATGCAAAAGCCCCCACCTGTACGGAACCCGGCTGGAACGCTTACGATACCTGCTCCCGCTGCGACTATACCACCTATGCGGAGCTGCCCGCACTGAACCATGATTATCAGGCTGTTACCGTAGAGCCTACCTGTGAAACAGACGGCTATACCATCTTTACTTGCTCCCGCTGCAAAGACAGCTACACCGCAGACCCGACCGATAAGCTGGGACACCAGTTCGGTGCATGGTCCCCGAACGGAACCGGCTCTCAGAGTGCCAGTTGTCTGCGGCAGGGCTGCGGGCACACTGGCAGCACGGATTGCCGGAAGTTTACTTTCCGCACTGCGGAAGGCGAAACGCTGACCTTCTGCCCCGTGTGCGGGCAGGCAGAAAACGCTGCGCAGCTGGAAAAGATCGAAGCCGCAACGGCGTGGGCTAACAGCGGCAGTCTTTCTGCGGAGGATGTGACTGCACGGACGAACGGGGAATACCTGAGTGTGGCCTTTGAAACCGCAGGCAGCCTGACGCAGCCCACCGGCCGGGTAAGGCTTGCGCTGCCCGCCGGATTGCTGGAAGGCAAAAAGCTTGTGCGCATTGCCCCGGACGGCACACAGGCCGAGATGCCTTTTGAAACAGAGCGCGGAAAGCTCATCTATACGCTGGATTTTGCAAACAGCGAGCTGCCCGTAATGCTCTTCCGGCTGGTACCCCAGACCGCCGCCCTCTGAACGCTTTTACAGCGGCACAAACAATAAAACGCAAAATGCCCGCTCACCGTGGTTTTCCACAGGTGGGCGGGCATTCTTTTGTGCCTTTTGGGGCATAAAAATACCCCCGGAGGATGCAGCGTTTTTTACGCTGTCTACTCGGTGGTCATTTCCATCGTGCTGTCGCTGTTCTGGCCTGTGGTGCAGACCGGCATCAACAACTTCGGCATCTGGATCGCCAACTCTTCCGAGACCTCTCCCGTTCTGGCTCCGTTCATCTATGGCACGCTGGAGCGTCTGCTGCTGCCCTTCGGTCTGCACCACATGCTGACCATCCCCATGCAGGACTGGCTGGGGCTGGATAACGCCGCCCGCATCAATAAGCCCTCCACCGTAGGCCAGAACTGGCGCTGGCGGCTGAAAAAGACCCAGCTGACCAAGAAACTCCAGAAAGAGATCTGCCAGCTGACCACCCGCTACGGCCGGAAGAACTGGGCGTGAGCGTAAGAGAACTCAACACAAAGGGCAGGGCGGCCTGTGGGCCGCCCTGCCCTTTGTTGCGGAGTGCCCCCTTGGCAAACCCGGCGGGATTGCGCTATAATAGAGCCGTAACAGTTCCACAAAGGTGTGGTAAGGGAGGTGTGGTCATGATCCGGGTGGCGATCGTAGAGGACGACGCGGAGGTACAGGGGGTATTGCAGGAGTATGTCCGGCGGTATACCCGGCAGTACGGGACAGAATTTGAAGTAACGCTCTTTGCGGACGGGGTGGACATTCTGGACGACTACCGCGCGGTCTACGATATTATTTTTCTGGATGTGGAGATGAAGCATCTGGACGGCATGACCACGGCAGAGCGCATCCGGCAGATGGATGCGGACGTCATCCTGATCTTCATTACCAATATGGCGCAGTACGCCATCCGGGGCTACTCGGTGGGAGCGCTGGACTATGTGCTGAAGCCGGTGCCCTACTTTGCCTTTTCGCAGCAGCTGCTCAAGGCGGTTGCCCGGCTGGAAAAGCGGGCAAAGCACTACCTGACCGTGCCGGTGGAGGGCGGGCTGCGCCGGCTGGACACCGCAAGCATCTATTATCTGGAAAGCGAGGGTCACCGGGTGCACTTTTACACCGACGAGGGCGATTTTTCCGCCCCCGGCGCCCTCAAGGCCTTTGAGGAAAAGCTGGCAGACTGCCCCTTTGCCCGGTGCAACAGCGGCTACCTTGTCAATCTGGCACAGGTGCGGGAGCTGCGGCAGAGCACCGTACAGGTGGGCCCCTGCGAGCTGCAGGTCAGCCGCCCCAAGCGTAAGGCCTTTCTTGCGGCACTGACCGATTACATCGGAGGTGAGGGTTCATGACTGCGCTGCCGGACATCCCCCGGCTGTACACCGCCCTTGCCGAGTGCCTGTCGGTACTGCTGATCACACCGGCACTGGTGCCCCGCTTTTCCAAGACGGTCACTGCGGGCGTCACCCTGTTGTGGGCGGCGGTGTTGTCGGCGTTTCTGGGGCTGACAGGCAACGTGCCCGGGAGGTTCTGGATTCCCTGCATGGCAGCGGCCATCGGGCATTCCTACTTATATTTGTGGGGCGTGTGGAGCATTACCCTGCTGGAAGCCGGGTATCACTGCGCCCGGGCGTTTATTCTGGCAGAGCTTGCCGCCAGCGTGGAGTGGCAGCTGCACTGCGCCCTCTGGCCCGCCCGCGGCCCATGGGAGCCGCTGTCTTTGCTGCTGCTGGCGCTGGTGTATGGGACGCTGTTCGGCATTATGTGCTATCTGCAGCACCGCCGTCCCCAGCCCGCCGGGCACTTACAGATCGGCGGCAGCGCCGCCCTGACGGCGGTCATGTTGGCGCTGACTGCCTTTGCGGTGAGCAATCTGGGCTTTCTGCCCGGCAGCGAGATCAACATGAGCATTTTTTCCATCCGCACACTGGTGGATTTTTCCGGCGTGCTGATCTTATCTGTGCAGCACGAGCAGCTGCAGGAGAACGCTTTGCACAGCGAGCTTGCCGCCATGGACGAGGTGCTGCACCGCCAGTACGAGCAGTACAAGCGCAGCAAGGAGGGCATCAACCTCATCAACCGGCGGTACCATGAACTGAAAGTCCAGCTTGCCCGCATCCGGGAGGAGCAGGACCAGACCAAGCAGAACGCCGCCATCGCCGCCATGGAGCAGAACATCCGCCAGTACGAGGCCGAGAACAAGACCGGCAACCCGGTGCTGGATACCCTGCTCACCGCCAAGACCATGGAATGCCAGCAGGAGAACATTACCATCACCAGTGTAGCGGACGGCAGGATGCTGGGCTTTCTCACGATTCGGGAGCTGTGCACCATCGTGGGCGTGGCGCTGGACAACGCCATTGCCGCCGTGCGCGCCGAACCGGACCCCGAAAAGCGGCTCATCAAGGTGGCGGTGTACAGTCAGGGCGGTTTTGCCATGCTGCGGTTCGAGCATTATACAGAGGCCACCCCGGCACTGGATGCGGACGGTCTGCCGCAGCAGGGGTCGGACCTGAAAAGTGTCCGCACCACCGTCGGGCAGCACGGCGGCAGCATGACGCTGCACTGGGAAAACAACTGGTGCACCCTGCGCATCCTGTTTCCGCTACCCAAAAACGAATGATTTTTTACGGCAGGTATCCCCTGCCGTTTTTTGTTGTCTGGCAGGGTGCACAAATACAATGTTGCAATATTTGTGTATTAGCACAATAAAAATTGAAAATTTATTGTAACTTTTGCAAACTGTGTATCCAAAACGACAGATTGTGCAAAAGATGATAACGATGCGCAAATATCCGTTATAATGGGTCACAGTTGGGTACGGCCCAAAAAATATAAAAGAATATGGAGGAGACAACACAATGAAGCGCGATCCGAACAACAAAAAGCCCACAAAGTTGCTGACAGCTGTTACAGCACTCTTACTGGCAGTTGGAATAGTGGCAGATGTAGCAATGTTTGGTGTGTTTCCCAGTTCTCTGGACAAGGCATTCCCTGGCCAGAATGGAGACCCGGAATTGCAAAAAACATCGTATGCAAATGGTTTGTCAGTGGCTCAGAAAATCGAGGAGGAAGGCGCAGTCCTTCTGAAAAATGACGGCGCTCTGCCGTTGGCAGGAACAAACCGAAAAATCAATCTTCTGGGCTATGCTTCCGCAAATCCGGTTTATGGCGGTACGGGTTCCGGTGGCAGCAGCTACACTGCAAATCGGACAGATTTTGTAAAAGCCTTTACGGATGCAGGTTTTGAAGTGAATCAAAATCTGGTCAATCTCTACAGCCCCAAAAACAACGAAGGCGGAAATACATTCTCTGTTGATTTTTCCATCCCGGAACTGCCTGCAACCGAGGAATTGGCTAAGAACATGGGTGTGGAGTACCAGTATACTGGAGACTGCTCATTTGAAGCAATGAAGGATTTTTCGGATACTGCTGTGGTCGTGTTCTCCCGCAAGGGCGGTGAAGGCAATGACCTGCCCACTTCGATGGCTGAAAATACCTCGTATGCACCGGATCAGAGCAAGCATTATCTGGAACTGAACAGTGCGGAACAGTCTTTGCTGGAACAGGCAGAAGCGACATTTGATAATGTTATCGTTCTGATCAATTCGGGCAATGCCATGGAACTGGGCTTCCTGAATGATGAAGGCGTTGATGCAGCCCTCTGGATCGGTGATCCCGGTGATGTGGGCACGATTGGAATTGTCAACATTCTGACGGGCGCAGTCAACCCCTCTGGCCGTCTGCCGGATATCTACCCTTATGCAGTAGAAACGACCCCTTCTTACTACAACTTTGATACCTTTGAGTATACCAACTCTAAGGACTGCTTCAAAAACTTCGAAAGTCATCCTGCCTACCTTGTAGAGTATCAGGAAGGCATTTATGTGGGATATCGTTATTACGAAACCCGTGAAAGCTACGATTACACTACCCGTGAAGGAGAAAATCTGACGGGACTTTCCTACAATGATGTAGTGCAGTTCCCCTTTGGCTATGGCTTGAGCTACACAAGCTTTGACTGGGAACTGGAAAACACGATTCCGACTACCGTTACCGCACAGGATACGCTGGAGTGGAATGTCAAAGTTACCAATACTGGCAATGTGGCTGGCAAAGATGTTGTGGAACTGTATTACAGTGCGCCCTATTACAGTGCAGCTGAAGGCGGCAGCGGCTTGCAGAAGGCTGGCGAAGTACTGGGCGGCTTTGCAAAAACGAAGGAATTGCAGCCGGGCGAAACGGAAACGGTTACGATTTCTATGCCGGTAGAGCAGATGGCTTCTTATGATGCACAGAAGTACTACACTTCTACCGGTTCCTACGTGCTGGAAGCTGGCGAGTATCAGATTTCTCTGCGTACGGATTCTCATACGGTGAAAGATAATCTGACCATGACCTGCAAGGTTGCTGAGAATGAAGTGTTCCAGGACAGTGCGTTTGGCAGTGGTGTGGAAAACTGCAAGTATGTCGGCAAGCGCTCTTCGGACGAAGTGGTAGCAACAAATCAGTTTGATGATGCAGCTGGTGATGTGGCTTACCTCAACCGTGACACTTGGCAGATCGTTCCCGGTACCAGCAAGGAAGCAACTGCTGAACAGCTGGAAGCCTTCAACAATGCGCTGGTAGTGGATGATAGCTATGTGGATGCAGATGACACTGCGCCGACCTTTGGTGCAAAGAATGGCCTTACTCTGAAAGACATGGAAGGCCTTGCCTATGATGATGCACAGTGGGATAAGCTGCTGGATCAGCTGACCCTTGATGATATGTACAAACTGCTGGGCGCAGATGGCTGGGGAAGCGCAGCAGTTGATAATATCGGTAAGGGACAGACTTATGAAATGGACGGACCTGCCGCTCTGAGTTATGTGTTCGATGCCTTTATGGGTACCTGCACATATAAGACGGTTACTTATCCGGCAGAAGTTCTGCTGGCGGCTACTTGGAATGTAGACCTAGCTTCTGAATTTGGCGATGCAATCTCGCAGGAAGGAAAGGCGTGGAATATTTCCGGCTGGTATGCACCTGGTGCTAATACCCACCGCAATGCATTTGCTGGCCGTAACTTTGAGTACTATTCTGAGGATGGCTTCCTTTCTGGTTCCATGTCCGCTGCTACGGTTGGTGCGGCAGAGAAAAATGGTATGTACTGCTACATTAAGCATTTTGCACTGAATGAGCGTGAGACCTGGCGTCATTATGGCCTGTGCACCTGGGCCGATGAGCAGGCAATGCGTGAAATTTACTTCGTGCCGTTTGAAAAGGCTGTGAAGGAAGGCGGCAGCACGGCTGTGATGTCTTCCTACAATAATATTGGTACTACTTGGGCCGGTGCAAGTACTGCACTACTGACCAATGTTCTGCGTAATGAATGGGGCTTTATTGGCACTGTGATTACGGATAACAACGAGGAGCATGGCTTTATGGATATTGAAAAAGCTGTCTTGGCAGGTGGTACCAATCTGCTGTTTGGCTGGGGCACTAAGACCTTCGATAACCTGAGCCAGACTGCTACCGGTCAGCTGAAGATGCGCGAAGCTGCACATCAGTATCTGTATACGCTGGCGAATAGCTACGGTGTAGATGTAGATGCGCCTGTGCCTATGTGGCGCACGCCTGCACTGGTAGGCAGTGTGATCGTCTATGTGTTGGTTCTGGCAGGTGTTGTGGTGATTCTTCGCCGCCGCAAGTATAATAAAACGCTGGCTAATACCAATGCAGGTGCGGATGTGAGTAAGGCATAAGTACTGACCCGTAATCAAAACTGTCTTCCTTCTAATCCCGGAACACGGCTGCACGGCAGTTACGACCCGCAGCCGTGTTCCCTTTTGGAAACAGAATCACGCTTCTTCTCCTTATGCGTGGTCCTGTTTCCAAAGGCAATACCGTTTCTACTGAAAGGAGATTTCCCCGTGAAACATCAGGATATTATTGCAAAACTGAGCCTGGAACAAAAATGCGCCCTGCTGAGCGGCGGCACGGTGTTCACCACCCGGGCGCTGCCGGGCAAGGGCATCCCGGCCATTACCCTGTCGGACGGCCCCAACGGCGTGCGCAAGCAGGCGGGCGCAGCCGACCATCTGGGCCTGAACCCCAGTGTGCCCGCCACCTGCTTCCCCACCTCAGCCACCGTTGCCAACAGCTGGGACCCGGCACTGGGCGAGGCTGTGGGCGCAGCCATGGGCGAAGAAGCAGCGGCACAGGGCGTGTCGGTGCTGCTGGGCCCCGGCCTGAACATCAAGCGCAGCCCCCTGTGCGGCCGCAACTTCGAGTATTTCTCGGAGGACCCCTACCTTGCCGGTAAGATGGCGGCGGCCTACGTCCGCGGCATCCAGAAAAACGGCATTGCCGCCTGCCCCAAGCACTTTGCCGTGAACAGTCAGGAGCTGCGCCGCATGGCCTCGGATTCCATCGTGGACGAGCGCACCCTGCGGGAGATCTACCTGACCGGCTTCGAGATGGTGGTCAAGGAGGCGCAGCCCAAGACCATCATGTCCGCCTATAACCTTGTCAACGGCACCTACGCCAACGAGAACGCCCACCTGCTCATAGATATCCTGCGCAGGGACTGGGGGTTTGACGGCGCAGTGGTCACCGACTGGGGCGGCAGCAACGACCACGCCCTCGGCGTAAAGAACGGCTCTACGCTGGAAATGCCCGCCCCCGGCGGGGACGCCATCCGGGAGCTGATGAAGGCGGTGCAGACCGGCAAGATCACCGAAGCGGACGTGGACGCCCGGCTGGAGGAGCTGCTGGAACTGGTGTTCACCACCAAGGCGGCGGTGGACGCCGCACCCGGCAAGTTCGATGCCGACGCCCACCACGCACTGGCACGCCGGGCTGCTGCCCAGAGCATCGTGCTGCTGAAGAACGAAAACAGCCTGCTGCCCCTTGCAAAGGGGGAAAAGGTGGCGGTCATCGGCGACTTTGCCCAGACGCCCCGCTATCAGGGTGCAGGCTCCAGCGCCGTCAACTCCATCAAGGTGGATTCCTTCTTGGATTGCCTTGCCGAAAGCGGCCTGAACAGCGTCGGCTACGCCAAGGGCTTTGACCGGCAGGGCAAGCCCGATGAGGCACTGAAGGCCGAGGCGGTGCTGCTGGCAAAGAACGCCGATGTGGTGCTGCTGTGCATGGGTCTGGACGAGATCAAGGAGAGCGAGGGCATCGACCGCGCCGACATGAAGCTGGCAGAAAACCAGCTGGAACTGCTGACCGCTGTGGCGGCAGCGAACCCCAACGTGGTGCTGCTGCTGAGTGCGGGCTCCTCGCTGGAAAGCGATTGGGTCAAGGACTGCAAGGCGCTGGTCTACGGCTGCTTGGGCGGTCAGGCCGGTGCGGGCGCACTGGTCGAGGTGCTCACCGGCGCGCAGAACCCCTGCGGCAAGCTGGCGGAGACTTGGGCGCGCAGCTACGCCGACACCCCCGCAAAGGAGCGCTTCGGCGGCGCGGGACGCACCGTGGAGTACCGGGAGAGCCTGTATGTGGGCTACCGCTACTACGACACCGCCGGTGTGCCCACCGCCTTCCCCTTCGGCTACGGCCTGAGCTATACCAGCTTTGCCTACAGTGACCTGCAGGCCGACGCCCAGGGCGTGACCCTTACCGTTACCAACACCGGCAGCTGTGCAGGTGCCGAGGTGGTGCAGCTGTATGTGGCAAAGCCCGATGCAAAGATCTTCCGCCCTGCCAAGGAGCTGAAGGGCTTTGCCAAGGTGGAGCTGGCTGCCGGGGAAAGCAAGACCCTTACCATCCCCCTGGACGACAAGGCCTTCCGCTACTGGAACGTCAAGACCGACCGTTGGGAGGTGGAGGGCGGCAGCTACCAGCTGCTGGTAGGTGCCTCCAGTGCCGACATCCGGCTCACCGCCGTGGTGACGGTGGAGGGCACCCACGCCCCGGACCCCTATGCCGGGCTGGAGCTGCCCCACTACAAGACCGGAGAGGTGGCCAGCGTGCCGGACGCAGAGTACGAGGCCCTGCTGGGCCGTCCCCTGCCGGAAAACAAGGTCCGCATCGACCGGAACATGACCC
>ERZ772969.2612-NODE-2612-length-11051-cov-3.204802_pt1 | contig 11051 bp, 9 predicted proteins | sample MGYA00511676_ERZ772969 | MGnify/ENA primary metagenome ERZ772969 (study PRJEB29015, sample SAMEA2737651) | human gut metagenome | biome: human gut; feature: human-associated habitat; material: faeces | place: China | collected 2012 ...
GCTTGGACCATCACCAACAAGACCTTCAACTACACTTGCCACACCCTGCTTCCGGAAGCCCTGGAAGTATGGCCGTCCAAGCTCATCGGCGAACTGCTGCCGCGTCACCTCGAAATCATCGAGAAGATCAACGCCCAGTTCGAAGCCGAGCTTAAGGCCAAGGGCATTGCCGACGAGACCATCAAGGACATGGCCATCTATACCGGTGACTCCGTGCGCATGGCATATCTCGCCACCTATGGCGGCTCCCATGTCAACGGTGTGGCCGAGCTGCATTCCCAGCTCCTGAAGGACGTCACCCTGAAGAACTTCTCCGACGCATACCCGGACAAGTTCACCAACGTAACCAATGGCGTGACCCCCCGTCGTTTCATCAAGCTGGCCAACCCGCGTCTGTCCGACCTCATCACTGAGGGTCTCGGTACCGACAGGTGGCTGAGCGACCTCGAATTGCTCAAGGGCCTCGAGCCGTTGGCCGCCGATGACGAATTCGTCAAGAAGTTCGCCGCCGTCAAGCAGGCCAACAAGGTCGACTTCGCCAACTATGCCAAGCGTGAGTATGGCTTCGACATCGACCCGAACACCATGATCAACACCATGGTCAAGCGTCTGCACGAGTACAAGCGTCAGGCCCTGAAGATCCTGGCTCTGATCGCCCGTTACGCCGACATCAAGTCCGGCAAGCTGTCCGCCGACGACGTCATGCCGCGCACCGTGGTGTTCGGCGCCAAGGCCGCCCCGGGCTACTATCTGGCCAAGCAGACCATCCAGCTCATCAACAACGTGGCCCGTGTCGTCAACAACGATCCGGAGGTCAAGGGCAAGCTCAACGTGTACTTCCCGTGGAACTACAACGTGCGCCTGGCACAGCACCTCATCCCGGCCACCGATCTCGATGAGCAGATCTCCCAGGCCGGCAAGGAAGCCTCCGGTACCGGCAACATGAAGTTCGCTCTTAACGGTGCCATGACCGTCGGCACCCTTGATGGCGCAAACGTTGAGATCCGTGAGCGCGTCGGCGCCGAGAACTTCTTCCTCTTCGGCATGACCGTCGACGAGGTGGACGCCCTCTACGCCGCCGGTTACGACCCGAAGAAGTACTATGACGCCAATCCGCGCCTCAAGGCCGCCATCGACATGGTTGCCGACGGCACCTTCTCCAACGGCGACAAGACCGTTTTCGAGGATCTCGTTCACGATTGGCTCACCAAGGATTGGTTCATGACCCTCGCCGATTTCGGTGCCTACACCGACATTCAGGCCGAGATCGAAGCCCTGTATGCCCAGCCGCTCGAGTGGAACCGTAAGGCTCTCATCAACGTGGCGAACTCCGGCTACTTCAGCTCCGATCGTTCGATCGAGGATTATTTGGAACGCATCTGGAAGACCGGTCCGCTCAAGTGAGTGATGCCTGAATCAAGATGACGGAAGGGCCGTCGGAGGACTTGTTCCCCGGCGGCCCTTGCTATCTAGCGCCATCCAGCGGGTATATCCATGGATGACCGTACTTGTCAAAGCGAGCGTCTTCCGGCTGCGCGCTGGTCTTGCTGTACAGGCTGTGAAGCGTTGACTGTCTATATTTGGGCCCCGTGAGGCATATGCATGCGTTGCAGAGGCGTACCGTGACGAGAAAAAAACGATGTACCGTTCCCCGTCGTGTGCAGACGGTTGTCCGATTCTGGAGAATCGGACAACCGGACAGCATATGAGGGGTCATAGTTGTCCGATTCTCCAGAATCGGACAAACGGACGGGGCCGGGCATAAAAAAAGGTCCGCATCCAACATGGATGCGGACCTGAACGAGTCAATGGTCGGAAAGCGATCAGGCGGCTTCCGGATCAGCGGTTTCGGCCTCGGCTTCCGGCTCGGCGGTATCCTTGGTCAGGCCAAGGTCAACCGGGGAAGAGCTGTTCTCCCATGGTTCCTCCCACGGGTCATAGTCCGGATTCTGCTGCTTGTAGATATACAGACCGACGACAGCTGCAAGCAAAGCTCCGAAGAGCAGTGCGAAGAACTTCCAACCGTTAGAAGACTTGTTCTCCATGACGGCTCCTTTCCCATACACAGGCTGACCTGTTCGTTCAAGCCAACTCTGCCTTCCATCTTAATTCCTGGAATGTGACGATTGGGTGGATTTACGCGCGGGGAAATGCCTGCCGTGTCAAAAGAAAACCGCGTAGTGAAGCCATTCGGGGGAGTCGTTGGCTCCGCAGGCTCCAGTACAGTTAAGGCATGGCATATCAACGATTCAGCTTGTTCCCCGATTCACCTTCGTTCAAGGATTTGTTCTCGGCGCGGTCCCTGCGCTATCGCTGGCGTAATGGTGACCCTTTGATCACCACCGGCATCATGGCGGTGTGCATTGTGGTTTGGATCGTGGAGGCGGTGCTGAATCTGGTGTGGCAGGGCGGACTCAATGCCATGTTGAACGCCGGCATGCTCATGCCTGCCACCGCCGTTCACAAGCCGTGGACCTTCATCACCTCGATGTTCCTGCATCAGCCGAACTCGTTGTGGCACATTCTGTTCAACATGCTGACGCTGTGGTGCGTGGGCCCGGTGCTGGAACGCATGATGGGGCATTGGTCGTTTCTCGCGCTGTACGCTGTTTCCGGATTGGCGGGCGGTACCGGCATGATGCTCTGGGCCGTGCTGTCAGGCGCTTCCGGTTGGATTACGCCCGTATATGGCGCTTCCGGGGCATTGTTCGGCCTCTTCGCCGCCATTTTGGTGGTCTACCGTCGGATTGGTCTTGATATCAGGTCGATGATGATCTGGATGCTGATCAATTTCCTGATGCCGGTTATCATGCCGAATATCGCTTGGCAGGCCCATTTGGGAGGATTCCTATTCGGAGGCATGTTCACATGGCTGTTGGTTTCGGGGTTGCGTGTTCTGCGTGGCAAAAGCCTGCTGCGGCGCACGCTGATATACGGGACGGTCATGGTGATTGTGATTATTGCGATTGATCTGCTGTGTAACGCAGTCAATCCAGTAAATATGGCGTTGTTCTGACTGATGGTTCCGATTCATCAGGAATGGCCTTCGACTCGGTGAGTCGGGGGCCATTTTTTGATGGGTGACACAACGAACGGGGGAATGACGGGAAGTTACATGTATGTAGTTTTCCACAATTGTGAATAAGTGTGTGGATAAGTAGGGCCTAGGTTGAGGATAACTCGGGGATAAGCACTAGATTTATCCACATAGATATTCACAAGATGGCATTTTTCAAGGATTTTCCTATGTGGATAAGGTGGATAACTCACTATCCACACGTCAGAACATGGGGAAACGCGACGTCGATATTTCGTGGTGTGAGGAATCATTGACCACGAAATATAGGCACTATCCACATTCATCCACAGATATCCACCGTTGTTCACATCGCAATATGGGGTTGTTTGCCTCACCATGCCTGTATAACGGTGCGCGCTACGCAAGGAACGCTGACAGGCCGCCATTTATGATTACGGGTATGGAACATGAGGCAATGATCAGTCCGGAGACGCGTGCGTTCGTGGTGGTCCACCGTAACGAGGACGTACGCGAGTTGGCGTTGAAATCCAAACATGTGGACGGATTGGACCTGCCGCAAGCACTCAATCAGATCGCCGGTTGGCAGATTGCCCGCAACAAACTGCCGGAATGGGCCGACTGTGACGATATCATCTATCCTCCGCATATTTCCATGGAACAATGCTCATCGCAGTTTACGGCGCAATATAAAGCCGAAATCGTCAATCGTCTGCTGTGTACTGACGACGGTGCCGACAATGCCCGAGATTCGGCGCATTCCGACGATATCGGCAAAACGGACATCGCCGGCATAACGGAAGCGGAACACGCGGAAGAATGGGATTCGGTGACAACGTCAGCGGGGAACGCCGATCTATCGATGGTAGATCTGACAGGTGGCTTCGGCGTTGATTTTTCATACCTTGCGCGCGGTTTCACACGTGCCGCATATGTGGAGCGGCAGCCGCACCTGTGTGATCTGGCCGCACACAACATGATCGTTCTGGGATTGCACCAAACGGAAATCATATGCGGTGATGGTGTCGAATACCTGCGTTCGATGCAACCGGTGTCGCTGATCTACATTGATCCTGCACGTCGCGACGAGCATGGCACACGTACGTATGCCATCGAGGACTGCATGCCGAACGTGCTCGCCCTGCGTGATCTGCTGCTGGCCAAGGCGCGATTCGCGATGATCAAACTGTCTCCGATGCTTGACTGGCGTAAGGCCATCGCCGATTTCGGCGGTGCCGTGAGTGAAGTGCATATCGTGTCGACCGGCAACGAATGCAAGGAACTGCTGATGGTGCTGGATGGCGCCGTGGAAACGAGGCATCCGACGGATGACGTACGTGCGCCACATGTGTATTGCGTGAACGACGGTCAGCGGATTGATTACGATTCTGCGGTGTATGCGCGTGGGTTGCACATCGGCACGGCGCCGTTGCCGGAGATGGAATATCTGTATGAGCCGAATGCATCGATTATGAAAGCCGGCTGTTTCGACCTGCTGGAGGAACGGTATGATGTGACGCAGATCGGACCGAATAGTCACCTGTTTGTGGCCGCTGAGCCCGTGACGGATTTTCCAGGGCGCGGGTTTGCCATCGAAGCGGTTGGAGGCATGGGCAAGAAGGATGTGAGGAGGTTGCTGAGCGGGGTCGGGAGGGCGAATGTCGCAGTACGCAATTTTCCGCTCACAGCGCCGCAGTTGCGTAAGAAGCTCAAGCTTGCCGATGGAGGCGATACCTACTTGTTCGGCACCACCATCCAAGGCGGTGGGCATATTCTGCTACGTACCGTTAAGGTGTGATCGCGTAGTGGGAGGATTCTTCCAGTGGCTGGGCGAATCAGGACTCCAGAAGAGCTTCAATAGGGATGATTTCTCCAGTCACTGGATGGATTGGGACGCTGAATGGGGTTTCAGCGGGGTAATTCTTCCAGTAGCTGGAGGTTTTATCCCCTTGAGGTGCGTTTAGGCGGGATGATTTCTCCAGTGGCTGGATGGATTGGGATGCTGAATAGGGTTTGAATGGGAGGATTCTTCCAGTAGCTGGAGGTTTTGGGACGGCTAAGGGTGACCGGACATAGCAAAAGGGCGTCTGGACTCGCCCAGACGCCCTCTCGTGGCGGATATGATCAGCGCCACCACATGGTCATAAGGAATCCGACCATGATGATGGCAACGGCGATGGCCAGATTCCATGCGCCGATGTTCGGAATCGGATAACTACCGCTCAGGTAGTAGGTCACGGCCCAGATCAGACCGATGATCATCAGTGCGCAGAACAGTGGCACGAACCAACGCGGGTTGGACTTGGTGCCCTTGATGGTCTCTTCGACACGGCGGGTGTTCTCAGCCTGACGATTCATCATGCGCTGCATCTGAGGGGTCAGTGAGTCCTTGTCGACGGTGGCGTTCAGCACCGCTTCGACGCGGTCCATCGGGATGTCAAGATCGTCGTCATCTTCGGCGGACTCGGCAACAGCGTCGTTGTCGGTGGTCTCTTCCGTGCTTTCCGCGGCCTCGGACTGCCAGTCCTCCTGGGTGTCCGCGGTGGTTTCGTGCAGCTCTTCGTCAGCCATCAGCATAGTCTCCTTCAATAGGCTAAAAGTCATAATAGTGGGTAGACTCGAAAGCGGCGAACTCACATCGTAAAACTGCTCAAATTCAGAGCAAACGTTCAGTACTCGATAGGGGAAGGTCCGCATGGCGAAACGTACCGGCAGGCATACCGCGAAACGGTCGAAGGTGGCCGGAATCGCGGTGTTTCTGGTATTGATGCTGTCTGGATTCCTGCTGGCGACCAATCTGCGGGTGAACCGTTCCGTGGTGGTCTCCAACGATACCGCCGACCTGGTGGAGCAACGGGTGAAAAGGGTGAACTCGTTGCGCAAGGAAGTCGACGGCCTCAGCTCCAAGGTGGATGACCTGAGCAAAACGCTGAACAGTGAAAGCGGCGATGACTCACAGGACGGTGAGGATGCCGGCGTCGGCACCATGCTGCCTGCCGTCGAAGGTCCAGGGCTGGTAGTGACGCTCGATGATTCGCCGCTGTGGAAGAACATGGTCGACTCGTCCGGATCGACCTCCAATATCAACGACTACGTGATACATCAGCAGGACGTCGAGGCCGTGGTGAACGCGTTGTGGGCCGGCGGCGCGGAATCCATGATGATCATGGATCAACGCGTGCTGTTCAGCTCCGCCGTACGTTGTTCCGGCAACGTATTGCTGTTGCAGGGCAAGAAATATTCGCCGCCGTTCAAGATCTCCGCGATCGGGCCGGTCGACAGTATGCAGCAGGCACTGGATGATTCGAAGGAGATCACCATCTACCGGCAGTATGTAAACGCGTTCGGCCTGGGATGGAAGGTCGAGAAAAAAGACAAGCTGCATTTCGACGCGACCGATGCGTTGCAGCAACCGTTGAAATATGCGAAAGTCATCGAGAACGATGACAGCAGCGGCGATGCCGAGCAGAAGACGGAAGAGGGAAATCAGTAATGAAGCACGTCAGGCCGGTCGTGGCACGCCAAAGAAGCGTCATCTGGATATTGCTGGGCGTACTCGCCGAAATCATGCTGACCGCGGCGGCTGTCTGCGCGCTGTATATCGCATGGCAGATGTGGTGGACGGGTGTGCAATCCGAACATACGCAGATCGAGACCCGTCAGGCGGTGTCATGGTCGGATCCGGGCAAGGCCGAGAACGTGACCATCGACCAGGCTCAGGAGGGCGATCCGCCGGTGCAGCCGCAGAACGCGCAGGAAGGCGAGCTCATCGCTCAGGTCTACATTCCACGATTCGGCAGTCAGTGGCAGCGCAATCTCGTGGAAGGTACGACACTCATCGAACTCAACAAGCACGGTCTCGGACACTACACGAATTCGCAGATGCCAGGCCAAATCGGTAATTTCGCCTTCGCAGGCCATCGCAACGGCTATGGGCAGCCGCTCGGCGATGTAGACAAGCTGCAGGAGGGCGACCCGATCATCATCCGCACGCAGGATTACTGGTACGTGTATCACTACACGAAGAGTGAAATCGTACTGCCGACCGACGTGGAAGTCGTCTCCTCCAACCCTGAAGAGCCCGGCGCCACGCCGACCAAACGCATGCTGACCATGACCACCTGCGAACCGAAATACTCCACCCCGACCCACCGATGGATCAGCTACGGCGAATTCTCCTACTGGGCCAAGGTTTCCGACGGCATTCCACAGGAACTCGCCACCACCGACACCAACGGCAAGGTCAAATTCATCAACAACGGGAAAGCCTCGTTCGCCTCGGGCATAACCACGTTGGAGCCGTGGATCTTCGGCGCGCTCGCCGCTTATGCGGTCATTTTCGCCGCGGCCGCGGTGGCATGGCGCTGGCCCGTGTTGGCGGCCATCCGCGCAGGGGAACGTGAGAAACCCGATTTCAGCATATACGGCGGCTTGCTGCGATTGCAGCCGGGAGTACTGCCGATTCGGTTGCTGTTGCTGTTGCTGTTGCTGTTCGCGGCCGCTGCCTCGACGTTCGAATGGCTGTTCCCATGGGCGGCTTCGAACATTCCGATGTTGCAGGAGATGTCGAACTACACGGCTGTGTAGTGAGACACAGGGGGCGATGCGACGATTCGCGCACGTACACTGCTGTTCAACCGTTGATAGGAGCATTATGACCGATTCCGCACGCATTCTGGTCGTAGACAACTACGATTCCTTCGTCTACACGATTGTCGGCTATCTCAAGACGCTCGGCGCGACCGTGACCGTGGTGCGCAACGATGCGATCGATCCGGCCACATCCGGCGTAATCGACGAATATGACGGCGTGCTGATCTCCCCCGGACCGGGTACTCCGGCGGAATCCGGCGCCAGCGAAGGCATGATCCGTCTATGCGCGGTGCAAGGCAAGCCGATGTTCGGCGTATGCCTGGGCATGCAGGCGTTGGCCGAAGTGTTCGGCGCGACCGTAAGCCATGCGCCGACCATCATGCACGGCAAAACCAGCCAAGTGGAGCATATCGATGATGCGATCTTCGAGGGCGTGGCCAATCCGATGACGGCGACGCGTTACCATTCGCTGGCCGTGGAACCGGATTCCGTGCCGGATGAGCTTGTGGTGACCGCCTGGACGCAGGGTGATCATATCGTGCAGGGCATCAAGCATCGTGACCTGCCGATGTATGCGGTGCAGTTTCATCCGGAATCGGTGATGACGCAGGACGGGTACCGGTTGCTGGCGAATTGGCTGAAGGTGTGCGGGCAGGATTCGGCCGTGGCCAGGTCCATGGGGTTGCAGCCGAAGGTTGTGGGCTGATTCATGCCGAATCCCTGCGATATGCGGGCCTGACATTCGTTTGCTGCGGGTGCTGCGAACATGTCTCGATTGGTCGACACGCTACGTTGTTCAGAGGACCAATGCAAAAGGAGCGACATTGAGTCGCTCCTTTTGCATATTGGGCGTGTGGCCTTTAGTGGGCGGTCGGGGATGCGGTCGAGGAGGATGTGCTGCTTGACGGTGACGGCGACGGCGAGCTGGCTGATTCGGTAGTCAGGGTGATGGTGGCGCCGGAATCGGCCTGCGAGCCACCTTCGGGGCTCATGCCGGTGACGATGGCGTCGTCGTCGGTCGAACCGTTCACGGTGACCTGGAAACCGTTGTTGGTAAGCACGCTCTTGGCACTGGATAGCGTCATGTGCAGCACGCTTGGCACACTGACCTGCTGCTTGCCGAGGGACACCCAGATGGTTACGGACGTGCCGAGTTCGACGGTGCTGCCGGAACCCGGATCAAGACGGGTGACCGAACCGGAATCGACGGAATCGGAGTATTCGTTCTCCACATTGACCGTGCCGATGCCGGCCTTATTGAGCTGCTCAATCACCGAATCCTTCGACTGTCCGACCAGATTGTCGGGAATCTTGGTCATGCCGGACGAAATATACAACGTGATGATCGTGCCCTTGGTCTGCTTGGAATTCGCAGCCGGATCCGTGCTCACCACCTTGTCTTTTTCGACGGTGCCGCTATCGACTGTCTTGACGCTGCCCACCTTGAAGCCGGCGGATTCCAGAACGGACTTGGCCTCTTCCTGGCTCTTGTTCGCCACATCGGGCACTGACACGGTCTGCGGGCCGGTGGAGAACCACACGGATACGGTGGAGCCCTTCTCCACCTTGGAACCGCCCTTCGGATTCTGCTTCGTGACGGTGCCCTTGGTCTGATCGGACTCCGTGTCATCGCGGGCGTCAAGCTTCAGACCGAGCGCATTGAGCTTCTCTTCGACCGTGGTCTGCGAGATGTTCGACATTTCAGTAAAATCCGGCACTTCGACGGTATCGGTCGACGAGTCGCCATGATTCAGCATGTAGACGATGCCCAAAATGGCCAGTAGGGCCACCAGTACGCCCACCACGGAGCCGATGATGATCTGCTTCTTTTTCTTCGATTTGGCGGCGGCAGCGCGCTGTTCCGCGCGGGTCTTCGTGGCGACGCCGCCGTTGGGGCCCGCCAACACCTGTTCGAATTGGCCGGTCACCGGATTGAACGCCTGCGTCGCCGCGCTCATCGCCACGGTCGCGGCTTCCTGCTCGGCCTGCTTGCGGGTCTTCACATTGGTCAGATCGGTCAACGGATTGAATGCGGCCGCGACCGGGACGCCGCCGTTCATGAACGTCAGCAGATCGTTCTTGAATTCGGATGCGGTGGCATACCGGTTCTGACGGTCCTTCGCCATGGCTTTGGCGCAGATCGAATCCCACATCTTCGGTAGCCCCGGTACCACCGAGCTTGGCGGAGTGGCCACTTCGGAAACATGCTGGTAGGCGATGGCCACCGCGGAATCACCGGTGAACGGCGGCTTACCGGTCAGCATCTCATAGAGCACGCATCCGGCGGAATACAGGTCGGAGCGCATGTCCACGGTCTCACCGCGAGCCTGCTCCGGGGAGAGGTACTGTGCGGTGCCGACCACGCCTTGTGACTGCGTCATCGTGGCGGCGGAATCGTCGAGTACGCGGGCGATGCCGAAATCCATGACCTTCACTACGCCCTGCTCGGAGATCATGATGTTGCCGGGCTTGATATCGCGGTGGATCACACCCATACGGTGCGAGTACTCCAATGCGTTCAGCACACCCATCATCACCTGTTCGGCGTCGCGCTGGCTGAGCGCGCCGTTCACCTTGATGATGTCGCGCAGGGTCTGACCCTTCACGTACTCCATCACCAGATATGGCAGATGCTCGGTCTGACCGGTTTCGGTGGTGACGACCTCTTCGCCCGAATCGTAGATGTTCACGATGTTCGGGTTGTTCATCTGCGCCACGGAATGCGCCTCGCGGCGGAAGCGGGCGAGGAAGATCTGGTCATTGGCGAAATCGGCGCGCATGATCTTCACGGCCACGGTACGACCCAGACGCGTATCAAGCGCCACATGCACTTCGGCCATGCCACCGCGGCCGACCAGTTGACCGAGCTGATAGCGGCCATTCGCCAAAGAGATAGGCATGTTGTTGCTCATCCCTGTTCCTTCCAATCACTGCTGGGCGAGATATGGGGTTTGCTGGCCACACGACGAGGAATCCGACCCCCGGTGGGAACGATCATCGTGTCCGCCAACTGTGTCTGCTGATCGAGCAGACGTCGTTCAATGCGTGTCAGCACGCGGGATACCGCCAGCGCGTCCTTCGGACGGTCGAGCGGATCCTTGGCGAGCATCGACATCACGAATTCACGCAGCTGCACATCCACGGAATCAGGCAACGGCGGAACCGGATTGTTCACGTGTGCGGCGGCGATGTCAACCGGCGTAGTGCCAGTGAACGGACGATGCCCACACAGGCCTTCATAGGCGACGACCCCCAACGAATAGATGTCGGACTGCGGCGTGGCCTGCTGGCCTTGCGCCTGCTCCGGGGAAATATATTGCGCGGTGCCCACGACCATGCCATCTTGCGTGATCTGCTCCTGGTTCGTGGAGTAGGAGACGCCGAAGTCGGTGATCTTCACCTCGCCGGAATCGGAGACCAT
>ERZ772969.2616-NODE-2616-length-11031-cov-18.656523_pt1 | contig 11031 bp, 14 predicted proteins | sample MGYA00511676_ERZ772969 | MGnify/ENA primary metagenome ERZ772969 (study PRJEB29015, sample SAMEA2737651) | human gut metagenome | biome: human gut; feature: human-associated habitat; material: faeces | place: China | collected 2012 ...
TCACATCTGTCTGGGGAATACTTGTCCACGCGGTGGGAAAAAAAGCCCCGTCGGGTGCGTTGGAGACACCCGGAACAAGGGGCTTTCAACGGTACAATGCGGAGTTGCGCGGCACGCAAGACCATTGAAAGCCATAACTAATTACCCATCTGTGGACATTATGTGGACGTTTCACACATCAGCGCTACCTCTCAGCGGGTTAAGCGAGATCGCGTCCTGAAGATATTCCGGTGCAAAGTGAGCGTAGGCCATAGTTTGCTCAATTCGCGCATGTCCTAAGATCCTCTGTAATGTAATTATGCTCCCCCCATTAATCATAAAATGCGTCGCGAAACTGTGGCGTAGTGCATGCGTCGCCTGGCCGGTCGGAAGATCAGGTTTTACCTCCCTGAGTATCTGCCTGAAGTCAGAATAAGACGCCTTACCAAATAACAACCCTCGCTTACCATCCGCTATGAGTTTTGCCACTTCCGCTGAAACTGGAACAGTCCGCTGCTTGTTACTCTTGGTTTTAACGAACGTCACACGGTTCTGTATGATGTGTTCCGCCTTGAGTCGAGCCGCTTCGCCCCAGCGAGCACCAGTACTTAAACACAGAACAGCTATCTTCTTGTTGTCGCCATCCAGTTTAAAGAGCAAGTGCTTGATTTCGTCCTCTGTCAGATAGCCAGTTTCTGGGACTTCTTCTTTCAACTTCTTCCGCCCTCTGATCGGATGTTCACCCGAAAACAACTCGGCCTCGATAAGAGCTGTGAACATACCACTGATGCTGTTGAGATCGCGGTTAATGGTGGAAGCTTTGATGCCCTGGCTTCTTCTTGCCGCGTAATACTGACTAATCAGCGCTTTTGTAATCTGAAAAGCACAAGGATCGTCTGTAATCCTGCAAAAAATATCTAACTTGTTGCGGTTTATCCGACCGTGCTCCTCATGCTTGCCTTTCAAATTCCACCAAAGCTGTATCAGTTCAGACAGATGCCGCTTATCCGTCGGTTTTGATAACCATTCTTTGGTTTGGTGGTTAAACTGGGTATGCTTCTCGAAAGCTACCGCTTCACTTTTCTTATCAAACTTCCTGCGGATACGCTTTCCATTGCGACCAGCAGGCCTGATGTCCACTTCATATCGACCATCATCGAGTTTCTTAATAGTCATAAGAAAACCCTCCGATGGGTGCGTTTGCCTTTCGGCCTCAACGCGTTGCAATTATGTGATGAATACTTTTCGACCAATAATAGACATTTGAAATGTATGTAGGACTGGTTAATTGTTAACCAGTCTTTTGGTCTGAGTGCTGCGAGGTTGTTAAGTCTTGCCCAAAGTGTGCGAGGGCCGGTGCGATTTGACCGGCTTCAGGCGAAACCTGATCGGTCATAAACCACAGTGTGTATTTCACAAATCTAGGGTGTTGGAAGATTTTCATGATTGGTTCAAGGCTCGCACTTTTTGTACCAGCCTCATAGCCAGAAAGTGTGCTGTAAATTACTCCTGTTAACTCGCTGAATTGCCTACGATTAAGCCGTTCTGACTCCCTGATAAGCTTCAACTTCTCTGAAATAGGGATTGACATAAAAACCTCTTTGGGAAAATATTACGCGCATGGATAATAAATTTTCATTTGAGTAAGTGTCTTAACGGGCAATTAAAACCCATTAAGAGCAATTAATTACCCTAAAGGAGAATGTAACAGATGAGCAAACAGCTTGTAAGTAGCACGGATGCTGTGCCTTATCAGGAGTTCGCCAGACTCATCGGGAAAACCCCTGCTGCGGTGAAGGGCATGATCGAAAAAGGGAAGCTTCCTGTAATCGAGATGACCGACCCTCAATCTACTTCCGGCCGCGCGGGCGAGTACTGGGTTTACCTTCCAGCCTGGAACAACGGCATGAAACTGGCCTACGAAAGTCGTCCAAAGGAGATCAGGGAAGGGTGGTTGATGTGGCTTGGTCTCGGTGAGCCAGGTCGATAGCCGGTTTCAGGAGAGGAAACATGAAGAACGGTAGCCGCGGATCAGTATCACAGCTCAATAGCAAAACCAGCCTCTACTGTGGTTTTACTATTCTGAAACTCCCACGCAAAAAACCGTACAACCGCCAGCGCTATCAAATTACGCACACAGGCCATTATTACGGCATCGACTTTGCTTTATCAGAAGCATGCCGAACGATTGACAGAATCATGAGTAAAAAGCGGTTTATTGCTTTTTAATCTCTGGGGGCGAAAATGAAACTCGAATATGCAGACAAAATTAACTCGCTTTTACAATGCTTCCATTTCAATAAAGAGTTTCTGGAATGGAATCATGATTACTCTCTCCAGCTTTTACGCCACGGCGTATCCCACCTCTATCATTTCGCGATGCTTCAAGGCGAGAATGATGAATGCACTCTTGAAGAACTCCGCAACATCATTATTGCCGTGACCGATGGCGACATCCCTAAACCATACGACCTGCTATCCCTCGACGCTGAGCAACTGAAGAAGGCTATGGTGTTTGCCAAGACGCCGGCGGTAACCGTAGAAGTTACACCGGAGATCTTGCAACACCTGAAACTGGGAGCTAAAGCCTCCTGGCGGCTCGAGCCACCTCGCTTTAACTGATCATCGGAGTACGCCATGTTCACCGAAGAAAAAACATCTTGGGAACAGGAAATGCTGATCCGAGAGGCAATGGAAAGTGCAGAGCATGGGTTCACTGTACATCTAAAAAACGGTGCTCGTATCACCATTACTTCAAAAAGCCCGACTAAAGATTTAATAATTTTTGGGCTAGAAAAGGCAATTCGCGGTAATCACGAACGCGCTCGAATGACCTTTATTGATTTCATGTATTACTGGCATGAAAGAATATTTAAGCAGATTAAAAGAAAACCGCGTTCAAACAATTAACTAACCCACCTTAAAAATAACGGCATTCACTTTGCCGGGGATTCGTTTTGCCTTTATCAGGAGGTTGCATGTCGGTTACGTCAATAAAGCCGGAAGGCGGAATAAGCGATCCAGAGTTTATGGGAATCAGCACCAATGCGCGCAAAGGCGAGCGCGCCCATTTACTCGGATTGCTGCGCATCCGTATGGGCCTGCTGAAAGAGCAAGGCCTTACCCCCGAAGAGATTTATTCAGCACTTGAGCAGTGGATAGCCAACCACGAAACAATCACCAGCGAGGGCAGTAGACCATGAATCACTTAATGATCGATTTGATTAACGTTAATAAGAAACCGTCATCACCTCTGTGTGCCATTGAAGCTGTGTTTTTTGAGCCCTCAACAGGGCAGATCGGAAGGGTTTTTTATTCTTCGATAGACATTCGTAAATCTGAAAGCTTGAAGGGCCGTATCAGCATTAGTACGGCATTCGATTGGATGAAAAAAGACTCTCACTGGCGCGCCGAAGTAATGAGCGCAACCGAAGCTGAAGAAGATGCACTTTGCAGCCTTGCTGCTTTCATCGCCGACAATACCTGTCCCCGGAACGCGGCGTTATTCGTATGGTTCAAAGATGTCCCGGAAAAACTGGTTTCACTTCGTTATGCCGTGGATCGCTTAGAGGTGTCAGGCATTTTCCCTGAAGGCACAAAATACCGCTGCATTCGTTCACTTCTCGACCTTGCTGCTGCCACAGACTATGCGCCTCATGCGAGAAGCGCCCTGGCACGTTACACGCTCACTGACGCGCGATATCAAGCAGAGCAAGTCTGCGAAATCTGGCAGCGCTTGACCTCTCCACACATTGGATCGCTATGAGGGCCGCCATGCATTCGCATCTGTCTGTTGTTTGTAACGCGCCGTTGCCGGTTTGTAAGAGGGCGCTTGCCGCCCTGAATTGCTTTGCTCGTGGACAGCGTAATTACACCCGCGTCAAGCCACACGCCTATCTCGTGATCCGCATTGGCCTCCGTTGGCGTTTGCTCAGCAAAAACGGTGGTAAGCAGTGGCGACTGATGACCCATGAAACCTATAACCAGGAATGCCGCAAATGATTAAGTCACCTCTTAAGTGGGCTGGCGGTAAAACCCGCGTGTTGCCGGAGCTGCTGAAGCACTTACCTAAAGCTGATTGCTTGATTGAGCCCTTTGTAGGCAGTGGCACAGTCTTTATGAATACGGAATACCGCCGCTATGTGCTTTGTGACAGCAATCGCGCATTGATCAATTTCTTCCGCGCGCTCAGGGAAGACCCTGAAAGATTGATACTGATCGCCAGGAACGTATTCAGAAATGGCAATAACGAAGATAGCTATTACGAAGAGCGCAAGTTGTTCAACCACCTGTCGTGGGATGACGAGTGTGCAGATGATTACGTTGTACGGTGGGCGGCCTCATTTTTATACCTGAACCGCCACTGCTTTAACGGGGTTTATCGCACCAACAGGGATGGCGGTTTCAATGTTCCCTTTGGCAGCTATAAGGCGCCTTATTTTCCAGAAGCAGAAATGCGCCTATTTGCCGAAAAGGCGCTGGATACTCACGCGCTCTTTCTTTGTAATGATTTTCGTACTTCCATTCCGTACGTCGCCAGGAATCGCCTGGACTCCGTGATTTACTGCGATCCGCCGTACATCCCGACTAGCAAAACAGCCAATTTTACCGCTTACGGCAAGCCATTTACCCTGGATGATCACCGCGCTTTGGTTACGGCGTTGCTGGACGTTAATCGCCAGCATGGAACGCGCTCGGTCATCTCGAATAGCGACACACCAGAAACACGCCAGATCTACTCCGCTTTCAATCTCCACGCCTTCAGAGTTCGACGTTCCGTTAGCGCCAAAACCCGCGATATGGCCGGTGAAGTGATTGGCGTACTTCGCGTGTATGGCGGTTGCGGTCGTTCTGGTGGCGGAGGTTGCCCGGACTGTGGGGCGGTAATGGGCGATGCGACATATGCCGAAATGTTTGGCGCGCCGGCTTGTTGTGGCGTTGACCTGGAAAAATAAGATAACGACGGTGAGCTATGCCTGATTCCAAAGTCCTGGCATGGAGCTGGAATGCCGAACGACAGGCCATTAACCCAAACGACGTCGAAGATCCAGTAATTGAGTATCTCACCCCAAAAGGCGAGCGTAAGGCGCTCGCCTATAGCGATCTTGTTGACGTCGTTTATCGGGCGCCAATGCGCCCTCGTGAAGGCGAGGCGCGCAAATCATTCGATCGCGCAAGGCACGCTCGTTACCTGCGCCGACGCGTGCAGGCGCTACCGGCGTTTATCCATAAGCGTTTTTCCCGGCACCTGGAGTCACTGGAGCGTCAGGATCCAAAGCAGGCCGTGCGCTGGTTATTCAGTACGTTTGAGCGTCATGTGCTACGCCGCGTTGATGCGGTAAATGCTCAATACCTGCCACAAAGCAACCTACCGGCAATCCTCTTTCCGCTTCGTGATGATTTTCATTTGCTGCCCTGGGCCGACAAAAAGCGCCTGAAACGACTGGCCTATAAACTCGCTAACCTGATGAAAAGCGAGTTTATGCGCGAGTTTGATTTCCAGCACGAGAAAACCTCCGACGTGGAGTTTTCCACGATCTACGCTTACGGCGCCATTGCCAGCAAGGCGACGGCCCTCAATATTGCGATCCCGGGTTGGGGGCAATATTGCGATGAAACGCTGAGTGCTGATGATGCATTGCGCTTTTTTGCAAGACTTCAAAAAGATAAATGGTGGCTGGGTAAACTCCGCAAAATCCATGACCGCTGGCGCGAGCACCTCATGATCGCCACGACTTACGTCAGTAAAGTGTCATCACCTTACTGCTCTGAACCCTGTCTCAGAGAGTGGACGGCTCAAAAGAAGGCCAACTTTGAATACCTTCAGGCGATGGAGCTGGAAGACCAGGACACCGGCGAGCGTAGCTCATTGCTCGATAAAGTCATGGGCAGCGTTTCCAACCCGAAGATCGCCCGTCATGAATTAATGGTGCGTATGCGTGGCTTTGAGGATATGGCTAACGAGATGGGACTGGCGGGCATGTTCTACACATTGACCGCACCGTCACGTTATCACGCCACGCACGTGCATTCCGGCAAGCGTAACGATAAATACTGCAACGCCAGCCCGCGCAAAACTCAAAAGTACCTTTGCAATGTCTGGTCACGTGTCCGGGCAAAATGGAGAAGGAAAGGCATCCGCACATTTGGTTTTCGTGTCGCCGAGCCGCATCACGACGGAACGCCACACTGGCACCTGCTGTTATTTCTCCGCCCTGAAGAGGTAGAGCTTGCCACTGATATTTTCCACGAGTACGCCCTCCAGGAAGATGGAAGCGAACCTGGTGCAGCTGAATATCGTTTTACTGCCAAACCAATTGATGAAGAGTTTGGATCGGCAACGGGATACATCGCGAAGTACATCTCTAAAAATATCGACGGTTATGGCATGGATGGCGAGTTTGATCACGAATCAGGCAAGCCCGTTAAAGAGATGGCAATGCGCGTGCGGGCGTGGGCTTCACGCTGGAGTATTCGCCAGTTTCAACAGATTGGCGGCGCGCCTGTATCTACTTGGCGGGAGCTGCGGCGGCTGGGGAGTCGTGAGCTTGTTTTACACCCGGAACTTGAAGCGGCCCGCGCTGCCGCTGATGCGCCCGACTGGCCGGGATATGTCAACGCCCAGGGCGGCCCGTTTGTAACCCGTGATTGCCTGCGCGTGCGCCTCAATTACGAATACACAGAAAACGGCAATGATTATGGTGACACGGTCGCCAAAATCACCGGCGTTTATTGTCCTTTTACGATCAGTGAATCGGTCATTTATACCCGCCCCAACGATTACAAAATTGTACCGAAGCGCAAGCCGTCACCGGTCGAGAATTTGACCTTAGAAGGCCGCGACGCGGCCCCTCGGAGTTCTGTCAATAACTGTACGGGGCGCGCCGAATCGGACCAAAAACCACCGCGAGAAACGGCGATGTCAGCTTATAAAAGCTCGCCCCACGACAGTTCAGTGACAAAACTTCCGCTGAATATTGAAGATTTAAAGCGATATTCACGCCAGCAAAGGCAGGAGATCACCGGCCGGCTAAGGAAATCTGCCCGAGAAAACTCAGATCAAACCTTCATGCGTACCGCGCGTGGCATGCGCACGTCGATTGATGACGAAACCGCGCTGGCATGGGGGCCAAAAGTCACCGCCGCGAAAGATATGAACCTGACACAAGAAGAAGCAGAGCAGCGCTGGCGTGAGCAGCTACAGCAAGAAGCGAAACGACGGGCAGACAACTATGCCGCTGCGGTTTCGGAATACCAAAAGAAAAAATCGGAGGTAGCATTGCCTCAGCAAAACTACACGGCAGCGATCCAACTCAAAAAAATAGCACCCTGACAGAGCAGGGTGCTATATTCAGAGAAAGTTAAGTACGGACTCAATATCATCTCCTTGGAAAGTTATCCGTCCTGACTCCGTTAATTCATAAAGTTTCCCATTTATTTCAAAAATAGCGCTATCAACTTTTGCGATTGTTTTCATATAATTTTTAGTATAAAAATGATATAAATCATCTGTTGAGTTTAGTTTTGTTTTGGCATGGGTTTGAGTATCATATAGAATATTGCTAAGCGTAGCGCTTTTTAACTTCCCTTTCCGTATGTGTTTAATGTTTTCTATTATTTCTTTTAAATCTAACTTTAGCTGGCTTACGTGACAGCCCTCAGGAATTAGACTGCGAATAATATCAGAGGCGTATTTTATATTTCTAGGGGGATTCAAAAATATTATTGAATTGTTAGAGTTATATCTGAGAATAAAGAAAAATTTGTAATATGTTACTTCTTGAATAGTGCTAAAATCACCTATCGGTGTTTCAATTTGTCGCTCAATAGTGTTTTTTTCTACGTATTGAACTTTGCAATAATCAGTAAAATCATCGTGGATGACAAATCCAAATCCATCATTGTCATTATAGCTTTTTGAGTTAACCTTACTAAGAGCTAAGTCTCTCATTAGGCATTCATCAGTGTGAAAGACCTTGACTTTTATCATTATTCAGCCTCCGGTTCTTCTGCTAACGTTTTAATCGGCGTTGATGTTTGCTTTGCCAGTTCTTCTATAATTAAATCATTAGCATTAAATATTCTATCCTCTAATGATTTTATAATCAAATCAAACTCATGAGGCTCGATTTTTTCCTTATCATCCCCTGAGTATGAATATTGCTTATGAAGTATTCTTATTTTAATTTCACGACAGAAATGTTTGTCCTCGAATCCAATTTCAAAAGTAACAATTGGATTGTTATGTAGTAAAGTAACTCTTGATTTCCATCTTATGAAGCTTCTGTAGAAACCCTCATCACACAACTCCTCAATCTGCTTGGCATCAACTAATGAATGTCCATCATAAGATGCATTATTAAGTCTAAACACTCGGTTATGTTCATCTTTTCTATTTTCCTCTTTTTTACTTATCATTCCTTGTGAGCTATCTTCATCATCACCTTCATCTCCTTCAAAATCTGAGTTTGAATCCGCAGAAGGTGTACTCAGATCATCTGCATCATCTTCAAATATTGTTTTTATTCTGCTTAACCTAACTTTCTCAAGACCAAAATAATTAAAACCATCGATTGTAGATCTGTTGTCGAAGTCGTAGAGATGTTTGGCGAACATATTTCTCAGTTTCTGATCTGAAATATGTGCCAGATCTATGTACTGTATGTTTATTGTATCTAAAACTTTAACCTTGTAATAGTTAAGAATATCATTGAGAATACTTTTTATTTTCTTAGTTTGAGTGAATCGTACTGATGTGAAATTCTTGGATTTAATAAAGCTTATTTTTCCACCATTTAATTTTTTTTGTTGAAATTTTCCTCGCCTAAAGTCGTATTCAGTATACTTAATTTCGATGGTGTAAACCCCTAAACCACCGCTGTGATTGATAATTTCATCTTTATATTTGTTTTTCCTTTCTGATCTAACTACCTCTACTACATCGTATAGATTGTTAACATCGAATCCTTCGTAAACTCGCAATATTGAATATATTTCATGGTTTGTATTTGTTGCCAGTCGGTCTTGAATTGATACAATGTGAGAATATGAGAAAGGGAGTTCAGATACTTTTTCTATCAATGCATCTCTCTCAAGATTTGATGCAAACAAAACACCACGATTAAACGCAATTTCACGAATTGAATTATCTGACAGCTTAATTTTGTTCGATTGTAGGGCTGTGTATATATCACTATCTGTTGAGAATATTGTTGCTTGATACTTATTCATTTAGACTCTCCAGAAAAATCACAAATTTTATTGACATCTTTGCTGATTACTCTAAATGGGAATATACTAGATGTTATAATGTCGATAGAAATATTATGTAGTTGCTCTCTTAGTCTATTCAATTTATCAAGTGTAAAAGAATAAATGCTGGAATAAGTTGTAATTGCATCTCTTAAAAATTTAGATGAAGAGGAACTAAAAGGTGTAACAATGAGAATCTTATCAAACTGGTTTAATAATTGATAGTTAAATATATATTCAATTAAAAATACAAATTGTTCCTCTTTGGTTATGACTTCTTTCCAATAAATGTTCAATATTTTTTTTGTAATTCTAGCACCATTCTGGTCCCGAACGAAATCATGGTTGTATTGGAAGAAAATCATTCCTGATGTGACCATTTCAATAGTTGCTGGTAATAGCCTGTCTTTAGACGCAAATTTGTTATGTTTGTCAGGATAAAAAAATCCACAACTATCCCATGGAGGAATTTTCTCCCATAGGAATTCGGCCAGTTGCCCATTATAATCTTCATAATTTCTTCGCTTCGCGATATCTTCAGTTACGCTTAATAGAAACCGGATTGAAACTGGGTCTAAAATAAATAGATAAGAATTGGTCGGGAATTTGAGGTCCGAATTTAGAATATTTGAAATTTTATCAAGTAACCCATTGTCGTACTCATTGTCATGGTTATATATGAAAAGCATTCCATGTACTTGAAATTTATCTGTGATCTCATTCAGAAATAGTTCTTTCCACTCAGCGTTTCTAACACTGCAATCTACCTGCTGGGCTAAGCTTTTTATTGTAGATTGTATTTTTCCATATTGTGAATCAGTTATGGTCTTATTTGAATAAGACTTAAGATCTGTCTGAATGTATTGATATATATCACTATATGGATCTTTGTAGAAAAAAACCACATCAGTAGGATGTGTTTTTTCTTTTTGATTATGCTTGAGGTGCGAGTCTAAACAACACGGCCAATTAAGATCAGTGTGTATGCTCATCTCCCATTTTAGTTCCCTAAATATCTTACTTGAAATAATACCAGCCACTGCGTCAATATTCTTAGTCTCAGCCACGATAGAAAACCCCCATTTGTGTATGGTACATACATCTTTACACTATCATCTATAAATTTCCACATACTGAAAAAATAATTCACCACTTTCCTATTGAATGATAGTAAGTTATTGATATTAAATGGCTTTATTTGTTGCGAGATACTCTTTTATGCTCGGCAATCTAACATTCATATTGGATATGAGGGGCTGACTATTACTTGAAATAGGGCAATGTAAGATCAACTGTTCGCTCGGAACCGACCTTATCAGATATTTGTCTGTCAACCTTATGTGAGGAACAGGCGTTGTACAACAACGCAAAAATTTGCACAATTTTTTTGATGTGCTCTACCCCTTTTAACCCTGCATGAAATGTGGTCCGGGCCGGTTTAGTGCATGTACGAAAAATGACAGGATAGCTGCGCGCAGGTGACGGGGGGCAAGCCCCCGCAAGCGGGTCAGGGTAGGGAAGGCGGCAGAATAAGCAATTTGACGGTTTCTGCGTCACGGTGAGCGGTCGTTTTGGTTGGAGGCATGCCCTTTGCTGGGAAAAAGCAGCGACGCGCAGAGGGGCGCTGATGCGGGATTTTTTCAGCAGAAAAGATGAGGCCAGCGAAAACGCTGGCCTGTTATAAATGGCTGATGTTGTTTAAATAAACTGAGTTTTCTGGCGGTTATTTCTCAGCGGTAAGCAATGCGTAAGGGTTAAAGCGGATCACTTCTTCTCCGATCCACTCATTGACCACCTTCA
>ERZ772969.2618-NODE-2618-length-11015-cov-11.782847_pt1 | contig 11015 bp, 10 predicted proteins | sample MGYA00511676_ERZ772969 | MGnify/ENA primary metagenome ERZ772969 (study PRJEB29015, sample SAMEA2737651) | human gut metagenome | biome: human gut; feature: human-associated habitat; material: faeces | place: China | collected 2012 ...
CGCCCGCGAGGGTCCTTGAAAGCACACCCCGCGTGTGTCAGGAGCATAAGGTCTGGCAACAGATACCTTGTTCCGCCTGCTGCATAAGACCTGCCCTGCAGGGATCTTGCCGCAGTCAAAAACGAATCCGTTTTTAGCGCCCCGCTCACTTTACAGTGAACGGGGCGTATTTTTGTGGAGTCTATTTTACAATTTCTTCATAGGATTTTCATGCAAACCCGTGCTTTTGGTGCTATACTACTGACATAAGGAACCGGGGCCGCAACCGATTCCTTGTACATGATTCCTCCTCACACCAAGGCAATATCCAAACAGAAAGCCCCTTTCAGTGGTCCGCAAGCACTGGAAGGGGCTTTCTGCGTGTTTTGGTGGAAATTCCCGCCTGATTCGGTGCATTTAGGGTTGACCGGCCTTTTGGCCGGCGCTATAATAAAAAGTGGATAAGATCTTTAGGAGGTGAACGCAGGACAATGGACCCGGATCATAGTCGAAGATGCGGTTTTGGTGCGATAGGACGGGACATGGAGCAGGCTGCGTTCGCCTTTTTTGCCCGGTAAGAGGTGCTGTTCGGGCACTTCTCAGCGGGGAGAAAGGGCGCGGCTTTGTGCGCGTGGAAGCCCTGGCAAGGGGTGGATGCGGGCCGTTGGCGGCGCTTTTTGTTTTGCCCTGTACCAACCGCCGGAATACGGTAGGAGGTACGCAAAATGGAAATGGAAGAAAAGAAAAACGAACTGACCGAGGCCGCCCTGCCTGTGCAGGAGCTGCCCGCTGATATCCCGGACGAGGTGCGCCAGAAGCTGGTCAGAGATCTGAACGAGGAAGCCACAGAGGACCTGAAGCAGGACATCCGGGAGGCCGAGAAAGAGGAGGCCCGGGACGAGGAGGTCAAGGCTGACCCCGAGATGCTGACCAAGAGCCGCCTGCTCAAGATGCTGGTAAAAAAGCAGTACGTCAAGCTGCGTGAGGTCACCGAGGAGGAGCAGCCCGCCGACCTGGCAGAGCTGCTGGAGGAGCTGGACGAGAACAACCGTCTGGTGGTGTTCCGCCTGCTGAAAAAGGAAGTGGCCACCGAGGCCTTCGCCTATATGTCTGATGAAGCCCGGGATGACCTGGTCAACGCCTTCTCCGATGTGGAGCTGGTCAGCGCCATTGAGGAGATGAGCCTGGACGATGCTGCCGACCTGCTGGAGGATATGCCCGCAGGCGTGGTCAAGCGGGTGCTGGAGAAATCCTCCAAGCAGACCCGCGAGAGCCTGAACAAGCTGCTGAATTACCCCGAGAGCTCGGCCGGCAGCTTGATGACCCCTGAATATGTCCGGCTGAAAAAAGAGATGAATGTCCGGCAGGCGCTGGATGCCATCCGGCGGCAGGGCGAGAACGCCGAGACCGTCTATATCAACTATGTTGTGGAGCGCAACCGCCTGAAGGGTGTTGTCTCTGCCCGTGACCTGCTGCTGGCAGACCCTGATACCCCGCTGGTTGATATCATGGACGACAACGTGGTCACCGTGAAGGTCACGGATGACCAGGAGTTCGTGGCCCGTGAGATGCAGCGCTACGACTTTACCGCAATGCCCGTTGTGGACAACGAGGGCATGTTTGTGGGCATTATCACCATCGACGATGCAATCGATGTTCTGACCGATGAGAGCACCGAGGATATGCAGAAGATGGCCGCCATTCTGCCTGCAGATGAGGCCACGACTTATTTTGGCACCAGTGTCTGGACCCACGCCAAGCAGCGCATCCCCTGGCTGCTGATCCTGATGCTGTCGGCCACCTTTACCGGCATGGTCACCACCCATTACGAGGAAGCCTTTGTGAGCCTGCCCCTGCTGGTCTCCTTCATGCCCATGCTGATGGATACCGCCGGCAACTGCGGCAACCAGATCAGCACCCTGATGGTGCGCGGTCTGGCGCTGGGCGAGGTGGAACCCGCCGATTTCCTCAAGGTGTTGGCCAAGGAACTCCGCGTTTCCGCGATCGTGGGTGCGGTGCTGGGCGTGGTGAACGGTTTGCGCATCTACCTGATGTACACCTTCATCTTTGCCGGTCAGTATGACAATGTGATGGGCTACGCCATCGTCGTCAGCGTGTCGCTGTTCTTCAGCGTTATCCTGGCAAAGCTGGTGGGCGGTATGCTGCCCCTTGCCGCCAAGAAGCTGGGTGCGGACCCGGCCATCATGGCGACCCCCTTCATCACCACCATCGTGGATGCCTGCAGCTTGATCCTGTACTTCCAGATCGCACAGATCGTGTTCCGGAATATGATGTAACGTTTGATTTTATAGGAGCAACCCTCTCAGTCAAAGCCTGACGGCTTTGCCTGAGAGGGCTGTTTCTTTTTGTTGAAAACTCAGGTTTTCCCGCTGTTTTCCACAGGTCGATTTTTGTAGAAAGCGGGTGTGGAAAACTAGCGGTTCCTTCATTCCAACGGGGAGAAATTCAACGAGCGGATTTTCTGCCTGCTGTAAAAAGTAAATTTTCGGGTTTGACTTTCTTTCAGAAAAAAGGTGCAAAGGCCCATAATTCCCCTGATTTTCGCAAAGATCCGTGCGGTACAATACACCATGTATAAACCGCTTCACAGGAAAATGTGGAAAACTCAGTGGAAAAAGTGGAAAATATCGTGGGAAAACCGGGCCTTTTTTCACAATTCCGGTGGAAAACCCAGTGGAAAGAGTGGATAAGTCCATCTGAACACACCAAAAGTGGATACAACCTGCTGTTTTAGCACTCGGATGAACAGACAGCCAGATCCCTTTGTTCACACCCTTCGCCTTGAATGGCCCTGCCAATCATGGTACAATGAAAAAAGAGAGCGTTCCCGGCCAACGGGGCGCAAATTTTACGAATAACGGAGGCTTCTGCCTATGAACTGGATCACCAAGCTGGAACGGAAATACGGCCGGTTCTGCATTCCCAACCTCATCAACATCCTCATCGGCGGCCAGATCCTGGTCTACGCCATTGAACTGTTCGTCAACCAGTATATTTCCTTTTATCTCTCCCTGAGCCGCAGTGCCCTGTTCGCCGGGCAGATCTGGCGGCTGTTCACCTTTGTGCTGGTGCCTTTTTCAGGCGGCGGGCCGCTCAGCGTGGTGCTGGGCATCTATTTTACCTGGTTCGTCGGCAGTGCGCTGGAACGGGAGTGGGGCGATTTCCGCTTCAACCTTTATGTCCTGCTGGGGATGGCAGGCGCGTGGCTGGCCTGCCTGCTGACAGGCTCTGCCGATACCTACTGTCTGTCCCTCTCCCTCCTGCTGGCCTTTGCCATGCTTTATCCGGAGCTGCAGGTGCTGCTCTTCTTCGTCATCCCCCTCAAGGTGAAATATTTCGGCATCTTTGCCGCCGCCCTGTGGGTGTTCAGCTTCCTGAGCATGGGGATGCTGGGCAAGCTGAACTATCTGCTCTGTATGCTGGGCTTCCTTCTGTTCTTCGGGCCGCAGGCCTGGCATAACATCCGCGCCTGGGTGCGCCGGGAGCAGTGGAAGAGGAAAAATCGGAGATGATGATTGATCGTCTGGAAGGCAATTCGGAATTAAAGACCAGCGTCCGGCTGATGCTGGGGGGCCGCCGCATGACCCACAGTGTTCTGCTGGTGGGCGAAGAGGGGCTGGGAACCGGGTTTGCGGCCCGCTGTGTGGCGGCGGATTACCTTTACCCCAACGGCGGCGCGCCCGCCGAAGCCCTGCTCCGGGGCGAGTGCTGCCGTGCCGTGGCAAAGGCCGGTAAGCGCGACAGCGGCCAGATCGAGACCGGCATCGTCCGGGAAGCCATCTCCGTGACCGGTATGGGCAGCGGCGGGCGGTATCTGGTCGGTCAGGTCACGGCCATGCGCAGCGAGATCTTCAACACCAGCCTTTCGGCAGAGGGGCGCGCAGTGCTGCTCTACCATGTGGAGCGGATGAACGAGGAATCGGCCAACGCCCTGCTGAAGGTCATGGAGGAGCCCCCCGAGGGCGTGCTTTTTCTGTTGACGGCGGATTCGCTGGCGGGCGTTCTGCCCACCATCCGGAGCCGCTGCATCAGCTTTGCAGTGGCTCCGGTCTCCCCCGCCGATTGCGCCCGCTACTGCACCGCACAGGGAGTGGACAGCAAGGATGCCGCCCTGTACAGTGAGCTGTTCGATGGCCACATCGGCACAGTGCTGGATGCGGCCCGGGATGAGGCCCGCCGGGCGCAGGTGGACAAGGCGCTTGCCCTTGCCAAAGCAGCGGCCGCGCAGGACAGCTATGCCGCCGCCGTTCTGCTGTCAGCTTACGAAAAGGATAAGGTGGGGGCCGCCGCTCTGCTGGCCGATTTCCGGGCCGTAGCGGCCGCCGGACTGCGCGGCAGCCCCCGTGCCCCGGTGCAGGGCGATGCCGCCCGCAAGGCCCTTGCAGCCGCCGATGCGGCGATCCAGCGGCTGGGTGCGCAGGTGAACCCTAAGATCACCTTGAGTGTGCTGGCTGCAAGATTCCGTGGGCTGTAACCTCTCAGGCGCTTCGCTACTACCTGTCCTGCTGGCATAAAGTTATCCTGCGGTAGAAGAATGTTTTAGAGCCGTAGGCGATTTTAGCGAAAAATGAATCTTCTGCCAAGGGCTCCCCTATTAGGGGAGCTGCCGAGCGTTAGCGACGGCTGAGAGGTTTAGCCGGGTTTTGCCCAAAACAAAAAGCTCCCCCTTCGGGGGAGCTGTCGAGCGTTAGCGAGACTGAGAGGGTGAGATCATCTTCTCCGTGCTTTTCTGCGCCGGCCCAGATTCAGTGAGCCGCCCCCGGCAACAAGGGTGAAGAAGCTGAGAACAGCCAGAAGAACGATGAGAGCCGCCATCAGGAGAAGCGTGGACTGAAGGTCGGTGCGAAAGTCGGAGACATATTCCTGATGGGTCACAAGGTCTACCGTGCCCACCTCATAGCCGTCCAGATAAACGGTGGCCGTGCCAAGGACAGCCCCATCCTTGACGGTGGCAGAGATGTTTTCCTGAAGGTCGTAGGTGAAGGTTACCTTGTCGTCCGCATGGCCGTAGCCGCTGACCGGCGCGGCAGCGTAAAGCTCCACTTCCTCATAAGAGCGGCACTTCTTCAGGGGGGTGGTGGTCAGCGGGGTCTCGGTGTCCACCAGCTCCCGGTCAGAAAAGCTTGCAAAGGCCCAGTCCAGGATCTCGGAGGCCTCCCTGTAAATGTTGTCAAGGTCGGAGCCCAGCACCACCAGCCCGTAGGTGTGGCCATCCTTCTGGGCAAAGGTCACATAGCACCGGCCCGCCAGGGTGGTAAAACCGGTCTTCATGCCCCGGATGTAATCCCGGTAGTAGGGGTACTCCGGGTTGAGCATCAGGTTGGTGGAGGTGATGGTGCGCTCGTTCTGGTGCAGATTGGTGGCAGGCAGAGTATAGCTCAGGGTGTTTGCCACCTGCATATAGGTCTCATTCTCGGCGCAGGCCTTGGCGATCAGGGCCAGATCGTGGGCCGAAGAGACGTTGCCGTAATCATACAGGCCGTGCACGCAGGTAAAACTGGTGCTGGTGCAGCCCAGCTCTTTGGCACGCTGGTTCATCCGGGCCACAAAGGCGGTCAGGTCGCCGTCCGAAACATCACTGGCGATCACGCTGGCCGCGTCGTTGGCGCTGGCCACCAGCAGGCCGTACAGCAGGTCGATGCGGCGCACCGTTTCACCGATGCGCAGGTTGATGGTGCTGCCATTGGCGTTCTGGATGTCCTTGAACTCCTGGGTCAGGCTGGCGGGGATGGTGATCTCCGCGTTCATGTCCTTGCCGCTTTCCAGAAACAGCAGGGCTGTCATCATCTTGGTCAGGCTGGCAATGTAGCGCTGCTGGTCCGCGTTCTGCTCCAGAATGGGCTTGTCGATGTCCGCGTTGAACAGATAGACTGACTCGCCCTCGTTCACGGTCTGGATGGGCATTTCGTATGCGGCCAGACCGGGCAGGACAAGGGTCAGGGCCAGCGCTGCGGTCAGCAGCAGGGCCGCCGCCCGGCGGAAGAGAGTAGAGTTCTGCATAAGCGTATCCTCCAACGGAAGCTCCCGGCTTCCCTGAATCAAAAAACTAAAACACTATATAAAAGAATACCATAAATGACGGAAAAGAGAAAGGTGGTTTTTCACAATGTTGTTGCCTTTTGGTGGAAAAGTTCCCCGGGACGAGGGTGCGGTGTTCGTGGCACCCAACGCCACGGTGCTGGGCGATGTGGTGCTGGGGCCGGGCTCCTCGGTCTGGTATGGTGCGGTTCTGCGCGGGGACGACGGCACCCTGACTCTGGGCGAGAACACCAATGTGCAGGATAATGCGGTGCTCCACTGTGACCCGGGCGGGGCGGTCACGCTGGGCAAAAACGTGACCGTGGGCCACTGTGCCCTTGTCCACGGGTGCACCGTGGGAGACGGTTCCCTGATCGGGATGCACGCCACCCTGCTCAACCACTGTGTTGTGGGCAAAAACTGCATCATCGGGGCTGGTGCGCTGGTGCCGGAAGGCAAGATCATCCCGGACGATTCCCTTGTGGTGGGGGTTCCGGGGAAAATCATCAAGCAGGTCAGCCCCGAGCAGGCAGCCGCCAGCCTTGCCAATGCCGCCCACTATGTGGGGGAGGGCCGCCGTCACGCTGCAGCCCTGCGGAAAGAGGAAAAAGGTGAAACTGAATGAGCGAAATAATTTCGTGCGAAGCTTAACAGAATTTTCACAAGATTTCACAAGAAAGTAATGACTTTTGCGCCGAAATCGGGTATACTATGAGCACAAGGGAGCGGGGCCGCAACCGTCTCCCTTGCACATGATTCCTCCTCACACCAAAGCAATACCCCAAAACAAAAGTCCCCTCCGGTGTACCGCAAGCGCCGGAGGGGACTTTTGTTTGTCTGAAACAGCGCCCCCGGCAGAGCGATCCTCTGCCGGGGGCGCTGTGTTATATCAAGTTTCAGAGGGAACCGTAGATGCCGCGCACGGAGACCTCGCCGGTGAACACATGCTCCTCGCCGCTGTCGGTGCGGACAACAAGACGGCCTTCTTCGTCCACGTCCACGGCCTCGCCTGCTCCCTGCCCGCCGTCCGGCAGGTCAAAGGTCACCCGCCGTCCGATGTTGACACAGGCGGCCTTGTACTCCTCCCGGAAAGGTGCAAAGCCATCCCGCGCAAAGGTGTACAGGGGCTGATCAAAGCCGAAATCCGTCAGAGCCTCGGCCAGCCAGCCGGGATCCTGCTCCAGATCGATTGCGGCACCCTGCAGGGCCAGCGAGGTGCCATGGGGCAGGTCGGCGGCATCAAAATAACTCTGCGGCTGGGCCAGGTTGATGCCAATGCCGCACAGGATGCCCCGGCCCTGCTGCTGGTAGCCGTAGCAGACGCTTTCGCACAGGATGCCCACGATCTTTTTGCCGTTCAGTAACAGGTCGTTGGGCCACTTGATCTGGCAGTCCACGCCGTAGCGCAGGGCCAGCTGTCTGCGCACGGCAAGGCTGGCCAGCAGGGGCAGGGTGGCGGGCTGCGCCAGCGGCTCCCGGATGGCGACCGTGTAGTACAGCGCCTTGCCCTCGGCGTTGACCCAGGTGCGGCCAAGGCGGCCCCGCCCGGCGGTCTGGTTGGTGGTGTATACCGCGCCCACCGGGCCGAACTCTTCAAAATGCTCTTTCATATACGCGTTGGTGCTGCCGCATTCGGGCAGATAACGCACCTCATTGATGCTCATTGCTGCGGTACCTCTTTGTGTGCAAAGCTGGTGATCCTGCCCTTGTCCAACAGCATCACGCCGTAGGTGTTGGGGCCGGTGTAGCAGCGGCCGCAGGAGCCCGGGTTGAACAGGAACACGCCGTTTTTCTGGAGAGCGATGGGTTTGTGGGTGTGGCCGAACAATGCCACCTCAGCGCCGCGGGCGGCGGCGGCATCTGCCAGCGTGTCCAGATCGTATTTTACACCGTACATGTGACCATGGGTATAGAAAACGACCACCTGATCGAAGGCGGCCAGCCCATCCAGCGGCTCCAACGCACCAAAATCGCAGTTACCGGCTACGGCGTAGACCTTCATCTTGGGGTGCAGGGTCAGTGCATCTTCCAGGTCGCGCAGGCCATCTCCCAAAAAGACAACGGCATTTGCGTCGCTTTCTGCGTGCAGGATGCGCTCCACTGCACCGGCGCTGTTGTGGCTGTCGCTCAGGATCAAAAGTTTCGTCACGGGACTACGTCCTCCTTATTTATACGTATGAAACCTCTCAGTCGCCTTCGGCGACAGCTCCCCTGTCAGGAGAGGCGGCAATGCGAAGCATGGACAGAGAGGTCAGTCTGCCTGCAAAGCAAGCAGCTGCTTGTACACTTCACTCTTGGAATACGGCGTGCCCTGCGCGGCGGCCTTGGCGGCGGCAGAGGCCGCACAGCCGTTCCGGGTCAGTTCCAGCGCCCGCTGGGCGGCCTGCTCCAGGGTCAGTTCTTCTTCGGCTTCGGCGGCGGGCGCACCGGCCATCACAAGAACATACTCGCCGCGGGGGTCATTCTCGGCATAATGGGTCTGGGCCTCGCCCAGCGTCGTTTTCCAGATCTCCTCGTGGAGCTTGGTCAGCTCCCGGCAGAGGGTGATGCTCCGCTCAGGGCCGAAGGCGGCGGTCAGGTCGTCCAGCGTGGTGCGCAGTTTGTGGGGCGCTTCGTAGAAGATGACCGTCCGCTTTTCCCCCTGCAGCTCGGCCAGCCGCTCCCGCTTCTGCTTTTTGTTCACAGGCAGAAACCCCTCAAACACCCAGCGGGAGGTGTCCTGACCGGAGACGGCCAGCGCCGTCACACAGGCGGAAGCTGCCGGAACGGGCACCACCTTGATGCCCCGGGCCAGCGCGTCCCGCACGATCACCTCGCCCGGGTCAGAGACACAGGGCATACCGGCATCGCTGCACAGGGCACAGTTCTCGCCTGCCTCAATGCGGCGCAGGATCCCCTCTCCCTTCTGCAGGGCGTGCTCGTAGTAGCTCACCATCGGCTTTTTCAGCCCTAGAAAGTTGAGCAGCTTCATGGTCACGCGGGTATCCTCTGCGGCAATGAAATCTGCCGCGCCAAAGGTGGCTGCCACACGGGGCGGCATGTCATCCAGGTTGCCGATGGGTGTGGCAACGATATAAAGAGTACCTGCCATAGTATCCTCCCATTTGATTTGTACAAAACCTCTCCGTCATCCCTACGGGATGCTGCCTCCACTACCAGGAGCCGCAGCCCGTACTTGGCGCACAGCACCTGAGAGGTTCAGCGTCCATACAGTGCCGCGCCTGCCGAGATGAGCACATCCGGCTCGACCCGCAGCCCGGTTTTTCGGTTCTTCTGTGCTTCCACCAGAAACAGCCAGGGGGCGGCATCCGGCCGGTTCTTCACAAAGGCCAGCCGCTTGGGCTCCAGCCGGTTGGTCCGCAGGACCGCCAGCACCTCGGCCAGCCGCTCGGGCCGGTGGCAGAGCGAGAGCCGCCCGCCATCTTTCAGCAGCCGGAACGCGCATTTGCAGACATCGTCCAGCGCGCAGTCCGTCTCGTGGCGGGCAGTGGCCCGGGCCCTGTCGGCGGCCTGCTCCCCTGCCGTGAAATAGGGCGGGTTGCAGGCGCACAGGTCGTAGCTGCCCTCTCCTTCCCGGAAGGAGCGCAGGTCGGCGCAGACGGGCGTGATGTGCTCAATGCCCTGTTCGGCGCAGGCGGCGGCCAGCAGCGCGCTGGCTTCGGGCTGCAGTTCCAGCCCCAGGCAGGGGCCGCGGTGGCCCCGGTCGTGCCATTCCAGGCTCACGATGCCGCAGCCGGAGCACAGGTCGGCGGCGCGCCAGGCCCGCTTTGGCTCCGAAAACCGGGCCAGCAGCAGCGCGTCCGAGCCAAAGCGGTGTACGGCTGAACAATAGACCCTTGTTCTATTATACAAAATCTCGGTGGAATGTTCCATATACAGCACCTAAAATCCACTGCCAAAATATCGGGCGGAAAAATTGGGGAAAATTGTGCATGAAAGAAAAGCAGCAGACCCGCTTTTGACAGGTCTGCTGCTTTTGATGCGTTTTTCAGTGTTCGCCGCGAAATTATTCAGCGGTGATAGCACCGGTGGGGCAAGCACCCTCGCAAGCGCCGCAATCGATGCAAGCGTCTGCATTCACAACTGCAACACCATTCTCAATGGTGACAGCACCAACGGGGCAAGCGCCCTCGCAAGCGCCGCAGCCAACACATGCGTCAGAAACCTTGTGTGCCATAATAAAACTCTCCTTTTATCACCCGTGCACTAGCTTTAAGAAGAAGTCTGCCCTCGCACGGTGCCAGCAGGCTTCCCCGGAATTCATCCTTGTCTGCATTCTAGCAAAGTGGAAAAGAAAAGGCAAGACTAACCGTGTGCCATAAAAGCCCAAAGTTTTATTTTTGTGGGGTTGCACAAAAGCAAGGCCTAACTTTGCGGGAAAATTAAGAGAGTTTTTTGGCGAAAATCACGAAGAATAGTTAGTTTTATGATACTAACTACTGTGATATCCCACTGTTTTTCTGGGAATTATTTCTCTTTTTTGGGGCATTTGCCGCAGCCCACATTGCCCTTTTCATCGGCGGCTGCCACCACCGGGGCGGGGTTGCGCACACCGGAATAATCGTCGTCCGGGTCGGGGCGGCGGGGTGCCCGTTTGCCGCCGCTGATATACTCACACACGCCCACCTTATAGTAGCGCGGGGTCAGGGCTTCGGTGCCGCAGCGCACCCGCAGGTAGCCGGAGATGGGGTTCACCTCCAGCACGGTGCCCAGACCATCCGGAGTGCGCACGGTGCTGCCCACCATGGGCATGATGCTGTTCAGGTATTCGTAGGCGTTTTCCTCGTAGGAAAGGCAGCACATCAACCGGCCGCAGGCACCGCTGATCTTGGTGGGATTCAGGGAAAGGCCCTGCTCCTTGGCCATCTTGATGGAAACGGGCTGGAAATCCTTGAGGAAGCGGCTGCAGCAGAAAGGCTGGCCGCAGATGCCCAGGCCGCCGATCATCTTGCTCTCGTCGCGCACGCCGATCTGGCGCAGCTCGATGCGGGTGTGGA
>ERZ772969.2620-NODE-2620-length-11013-cov-2.906096_pt1 | contig 11013 bp, 9 predicted proteins | sample MGYA00511676_ERZ772969 | MGnify/ENA primary metagenome ERZ772969 (study PRJEB29015, sample SAMEA2737651) | human gut metagenome | biome: human gut; feature: human-associated habitat; material: faeces | place: China | collected 2012 ...
GTATGGCATCTGCCAAATTCCACCGCCAATATCCACGCTGTCCAAAGCAAGTGGTGTACCTTCGTAATGATCGCGCATGCATGTCTGGATATCTTGTACGCTCACTTTCTTCTTCGGATAAATCCACAGAGGCATGTCTTCTGCATTTGGATCTTTGCCCATTGCCCATGGCAAATAGCGAGTCATATCTTGGAAATGATTGAAGAAACTCCATACGCGACAGAACCTTCTACCAGAAAAATCAGGTTTCGCATAAACATCCTTCCACGAAAAGTCTGCGTCTTTACCTGAATACCAACCTTTCTCCCTTGCAAATTTAACAACGTCTTTCGCATACATGACGTTCTTCTTGTCCTTCATGTTGAACTTCGAGATGCGACTTTGGTTTGCATGTCCACATATAGCGTCATCAGGAATACGCATGGCCACCCATACGGTGCCTTTACTACCAGGTCCCTTCCCCATCATTTCCATGATCCAAGCTTCATTGGGATCACAAATGGTAAAAGTCTCACCTTCACTGTTATATCCATATTGGTTGGTCAAAGTAGTCATCACCTTGATTGCTTCCCGCGCTGTTTTTGACCGTTGCAACGCGATGTATATCAGTGAACCATAGTCGATTATACCAGTTGAGTCAACCATTTCTTCCCTTCCACCATAAGTGGTTTCTCCGATTGTCACTTGGTATTCATTGATATTGCCAATGACGTTATAGGTTTCAGCCGCTTCCGGAATTTGGCCATGATACTCGTTATTATCCCAATCGTAGATATCACGCATCGTGCCAGGTTGATGTTTACCTGCGGGGAAATGGCACAAGCCAATAAACAACCCATAATCATCTGCGTTGTATGAACAGATAACTGAGCCATCTGCAGAAGCCTTCTTTCCGACAATAAAGTTCGTGCAGCCCAAAACGTTCTGCAGGTTGAGGACAAGTGCACAAACCGTCATGAAAAATACTTTGGTACATAGCGAATCAACGTTATGCTCACTCTTGGTAAAAATAAATCTCATCATAATCATATAAGGTATAATAGTGTTTATAAAAAAGCCTATCTTATTGCAGCTGATACTGGTACTTTTTCATTGACATTTTGCATTCTTTGTGATGATGCCGATGTTTGAACCGCTGATTTCAGCGAATCATTTCCGCCTTTGTGTCTCGCGTCAGAAGATGTAGAGTCAGCAGGTGCTTCTCCTGTGCGCTTCGGTTTGGGCGCATGGATTCTAATCAAACTGATATTTGAGATTATCATCAGCTTAAACGTTGTGCTATACGCATCAGACGAATTTCCTTTATTAAGTATGAAATATCCCTTGATTTCCTTAATACCGACGTGATTGTTATCTGATATTTGAAGTGTATAATGATTTGGTGTCGATACATATACGTTTTGTGAACTGACGCTGTCATTGTTGAACGTAACGGCCAACATCGCTACAGCTTCTCGTGAACCTTCTTGATAAATAAACTGTGTATCAAAGTTAAGCCACAAATTGTCGCCAGCCTTATAGGTCGTGTCCGTCTTCAACGTGAAGGAGCTCAGATTAAAAGGTCTGTAAGGCGAAAATACAATCGATCGCTCCCCCGTCCACACATTGGTTGTATCTCCATTTGCCGAATTCAAGCTATATTGATTAATCTCACTTGCAGATGCTCCCAGTGCCAATGCTTCCTTGCTCAGCCTTGTTGAGAGAGATTCATATATTTTCTGTAACAATCTTGTGTGCCTTGTGTAGTAAACCATCGAACTGTCAAACTCAGCTTCTGACACACCATTCTTTTTCAGTACGGCGGTTTTGTAGGCAATCATGGTTGTTGCGTCGCCGCTATTCGATTGATACATGGCATCGGCAATGTGGTAATCGTACAAGATGTCTTCCATTTTGTCTGGCTGGATGTAACGGTCAGGCACCGAGGGAGTGCACGAAACCATTGCCAGCAAGAAGAAAGCAAAGAGCAAATAGTATTTAGACGATTGATCACTCATGCGATTCCACATTTTTGTCCTCTCCCTTCATGGTAGCTCCAATGAGCTCCAATTCTTTCCGGTAGAAAAGCAGCAAAAGAACTACGCCAACGCTGATGCATGCATCTGCGAAATTGAATATAGGTGAAAAGAAGATAAACTCTTTCCCGCCAAAGTGTGGCACCCATTGTGGCCATGTTGTTTCAATGATGGGGAAATAGAACATGTCTACCACCTTACCATGTAAGAATGATGCATAGCCAGAACCGAATGGCACAAACTCTGCGATATCATAAGGAGTGGATGGAGAAAATATCAAGCCATAAAACATAGAGTCGATGATATTCCCCATCGCACCAGCAAGAATCATGGACAGACAGATGATGTAACCTCTAGGTTGTGGACGCTTCACCAATTTATACACATAGTACGAAATCACCGAGATGGCTACTAACCTGAAAAGGCTCAACGTCAGTTTGTTGAAAAAGGTCATACCGTATGCCATTCCATTATTCTCGATGAACCGGATGTAGAACCAATCGGCTATGTGAATAGAGTCATCCAAGGCCATGTTGGTCTTGACCAAAATCTTGATAATCTGATCAATCACCAAAATGGCCACAACTATGATTATCGCTAATTTTCCGTCTGTAATATATCTCTTCATCAACTTCTGATTACGATACGCAGAATGCCAGCCTGCATTAATGGTTTCGTGCTTTCTTTGATGCCACACTCAAAGTGGCATGCGGCACAGCTTTCAATCTTTCTTTCGGAATCAATTCACCCGTCATCCGATCAATACCGTACGTTTTGTTGTTGATTCGCACCAATGCAGCTTCCAAACCTTGGATGAACTTCTGCTGTCGGTTAGCCATCTGTACCAATTCTTCTTTGGTTTGTGTGGCACTACCCTCTTCAAGAGCTTTATAGGTAGGTGACGTATCATCGATGTCATTACCGTCCGAATTCATGATTTGTTTCATCATGCTTGTGTAATCTCTGCGGGCCAAACTCAATTTTTCATGTATGATAGCGCGAAACTCTTCCAGTTCTTCGTCGCTATACCTTTTCTTCTCTTCCATATAAAATGAATTCAAACGTACAGCCAGAAACTTACTAACCTGCGCTCCTTACCGTACTTGTTGTTATGAAACTATACTTTTTTTACTAAAATATGAAGTTTGAAATCGTCAAAGTCAACCTCTACTCCATCATTCGATCCAATGACGACGTTGTCTGCCAATACCTGACTTTTGATGTAATCGCTAAATGCCTGTATAGCTTCGTCGGTATGTTCATTGGGAGAAACAGTCACGTTAATTCGGTCGGTAATTTCAAAATCACTTTCCTTGCGTAGATTCTGAATGCGATTGATGAGTTCTCGTGCCATGCCTTCTTTCTTCAGGTCATCCGTCAATTCAACTTCCAAGGCTACGGTCAGATTGCCCTCGTTGGACACCAACCAGCCTGGAATATCCTCATTGACGATTTCAACATCATCTCTTTCAACCGTTACTTCCTCACCGTTAACGGTAAAGCTGATGCTGCCGTCATGCTCCAGAGATGCGATTTGCTCTTGGGTAACATTGTTCATAAAGTTAGCAACCCCCTTCATAAGCTTTCCAAACTTCTTGCCCATGGTTCTGAAGTTGCACTTAACTTTCTTCACCAGCAAACCTTCACCCTCCATGAAGTTCAGTTCCTTTACGTTGACCTCTCGCTTAATCAAATCTGCCATCGCATTGATTCGACGTTTTTGTTCGTCATCGATGGCAGGAATCATCACCTGCTTTAACGGTTGACGTACCTTAATGTTCACTTTGCGACGCAACGCCAACACCATGCTCGTGACTTTCTGTGCCAAGTCCATGCGTGCTTCCAGGTCTTCATTGACCAATTGTTCATCTGCAACAGGGAAAGGTTCCAAGTGCACACTCTCCGCTTTACCTCCCAAATCAAGATATAACTGATCGGCGTAGAACGGAGCGAAAGGAGCCAGCAACTTGCTGACGGTCATCAAACAGGTATACAGGGTATGGTATGCTGAACGTTTGTCGGCACTCATCTCTTTTCCCCAGAAACGTTTTCTGTTAAGACGAACATACCAGTTGCTTAGGTCGTCATTGACAAAACTATCAATCATTCTGCCTGCACGAGTAGGGTCATACCCGTTCAATGCGGTCTCAACGTTTTTAATCAAGGAATTGAGTTTCGAGATAATCCACAAGTCAATCTCGGGTGCTTGATCCCTGTTTGGCTGTGTCGTGACTGGATCAAAACCATCCACGTTGGCATACAAGGCGAAGAATGAATAAGTATTATATAAAGTGCCGAAGAATTTGCGACGCACCTCGTCAACACCTTCTTCATCAAACTTCAAGTTATCCCATGGAGCCGAGTTGGTCATCATGTAAAAACGCACTGCATCAGCTCCATACTTCTCAATCATGTCGAATGGATTCTTGACATTGCCCAGGTGCTTACTCATTTTGTTGCCCTTGGCATCGAGAACCAATCCTGTAGATATAACATTTTTGAAAGCTACTGAATCGAAAACCATCGTTGCGATGGCGTGCAGGGTAAAGAACCAGCCACGCGTCTGATCCACGCCTTCATTGATAAAGTCGGCTGGGAAGAATGCGGGTGGAATAGGCGTACCATGATATGCACTTTCAACCATTGCCTTACGGGCATCTTCTCCGGTCACTACCCTATCCTGTGCATCTCGCATGGTTTTGCCCTCGGCCATGTCGCCTTCAAAAGGATAGTGCTGTTGCGCGTAGGGCATCGAGCCACTGTCAAACCAAACGTCAATCAAGTCGCTTTCACGATACATGGGTTCTCCCTGTTCGTTTACCAACACGATATTGTCCACGTATGGGCGGTGCAAGTCTATCTTGTCATAATTGGCTTGCGAATAGTCACCGGGTACAAATCCTTGATCCTTCAATGGGTTCGACTTCATGTAACCGGCTGCCACACTCTTTTCCAGCTCATTATATAGTTCGGCCAAGCTGCCAATGCATTTCTCGCCTTTGTTCTCATCGCGCCAGATGGGTAAGGGTGTTCCCCAAAAACGACTGCGGCTTAGGTTCCAATCATTCAAGTTTTCAAGCCAATTGCCAAAGCGACCAGAACCCGTAGACGCTGGTTGCCAGTTGATGGTATTGTTCAGTTCTACCATCCGTTCTTTCTTGGCTGTGTCCTTGATGAACCAGCTATCCAGCGGATAGTACAAGATGGGCTTGTCTGTTCTCCAGCAGTGTGGATAGCTGTGTACATGTTTCTCTATTTTGAATGCCGTCCCTTCCATCTTCATCTCCATGACCATGATGACGTTCAGGTCATCAGCTTTTTCAGAAGCTTCCACATCCCACACCCCATTGGGATTGAACTTGGGATTATACGAGTTCTTCACATAGTCGCCGGCGTGATGTGCATACGCTTCTGTGGCCACACATTTTTCCACGAAGTTTGCATCAAGTTCTGCAACGAGATAATATTTTCCTTGCAGGTCAACCATGGGGCGAGTTTCGCCTTTTTTGTTGATTAAATACAAACCTGGTATCCGTGCATCCTTTGCCACCTTGGCATCATCAGCACCGAAGGTTGGTGCAATATGCACAATGCCTGTACCATCGTCTGTAGTAACGTAGTCGCCAAGAATCACTCTGAAAGCTTCATTCGCCATCTCTACAAACTGGTCTTTGCCATTTTCGCCCAGGAACACGTTCTCGGGATGCGCCTTTGCGTATTGCTGAACAAACGGAGCCGCATTGGCGTCCACTTTCTCAGCGGGTTTCACCCATGGCATCAGTTGCTCGTAACGCAAGCCTTCCAGGTCACTTCCTTTATAATGTCGAAGCACTTGATAAGGAACTACCTTCTCACCTTTATTATATAGGGGCATTTCATCACCTGGAGACACCTGTCCTTTCGCCGGCAAGTAGGCATTCAAGCGATCGGCTGCTATGATGATGTTGATTTTCTCTGCCGTGTAAGGATTGTAAGTGCGTACCGAAACATAGTCAAACTTCGGCCCTACGCAGAGTGCTGTATTAGATGGAAGTGTCCAAGGCGTGGTGGTCCATGCCACCAAATAAGTTGCTCCCCAGGTGCTTGCTGCCAACTCGGCATCGAGCTTAGCCAGCGTATCGTTATCCGTCTTGAACATTGCCGTAACGGTGGTGTCTTTAACGTCACGATAACAGCCGGGTTGGTTCAACTCGTGCGAGCTCAATCCCGTACCCGCAGCAGGCGAATATGGCTGAATGGTGTAGCCCTTGTACATCAATCCGTTGTTGTAAAGTTGCTTCAAAAGCCACCACAGTGTTTCGATGTATTTGTTGTCGTAGGTTATGTAAGGATGGTCAAGATCTACGAAATAGCCCATTTCTTCGGTCAGCGTGCGCCACTCTTCAGTGAACTTCATGACGTTCTCACGACATTTACGGTTATAGTCTTCTACCGAAATATAATGTTCAGATTCCTTGTTGTCGATATCTTTCTTATTGATACCCAGTTCTTTTTCAACACCCAGCTCAACGGGCAATCCATGTGTGTCCCACCCTGCCTTGCGCAGCACTTGGAACCCTTGCATGGTTTTGTACCGGTTGAACGTATCTTTGATGGCGCGAGCCAATACATGGTGAATGCCGGGATGACCGTTTGCCGATGGAGGACCCTCAAAGAAGATGAACTGTTCACAACCTTCACGCTCATCAATAGACTTGTGGAATATATCCAGTTCCTCCCACTTTGCTAAGATTTCCTTGTTTGTATGGGTCAAGTCTAGCCCTTGATGCTCGGCAAATTTTTTAGCCATAAGTATATTCTGTTAGAGTATGTTATTATTTAAAGCGCAAAGGTAACAAAAAATCTTATGATGCACAAAATTATAGAATATTTTGAATTCGCCGCAATGTTTTTGTAAAATGCAGGTGCTTGGCATTCGTCCCACTTTGTTATTTGGCAGCAATGTTGGTTGTTGTGGCACTCGGTATTAAAGAAGACAAAATAAAATAAGGATTGAAAATCTTTCTGAATTTTATTGACAACATGCCTTCTGCTCCTTGGCTTATTTATAAACAAACATACTGATGGGTGTAAATACACGAAATATGAGCATTTATCTTACATCGCTCATACACAATGAATTATGCTTTTATATTAAAGTTGTTTAGCTTTATTTCAAGCACTTTTGAGCCAAAAGCATTGCTTGAAGCGAGTTTTTTGCATGCTATTGACGAGCAAAAGCATGCTAATAGTCCACCAAAGTGATACGTTTAGTGAGGTAAACTCAATGCTCTTGCGGTGAAAACCGGTTTTTGTCACAAAATTAGGGCATATTTGCATCCTTCCTACCTATCGTTTTTTCCTAGATTGAAAGTTTGAAAGTGCCGTTTTGAGGCCCTAAAATGAGGAAAAAATCGAACAAATGGGGAATAGGCAAATGATTACTCCAAAATGTAAAGCGAGCTGGGCGATCTTCGTTTCAACACATCTAACAGCACGTCTGTTCCAGCCTCTATACCTTTCGTTCGCAAAATATGTGCTACCGTTTCGTGTGCCAAATCATAACGATTGTTCTCCTCACTTAAATGACACAGCCACACATGGCGCATCTGTCCGGTCATGTTCTCAGCCAAGGCTTGCGCACAATCCTGGTTGGCCAAATGCCCATTAGGGCCCGATATGCGAATTTTTAAATGTTGGGGATAGGGGCCATACATTAACATCTTCGGGTCGTGATTGGCCTCTATGACCAGATAATTCGTTTCGGAGATGACGGTTTTCATTTCGTCTGTCACATGACCAATGTCTGTCATCAGCGTAAAGACGATGTTACCGCATGCTATCTTATAACCTACATTGTCAGAACTATCATGTGGCACACCAAAGGGTGTAACGGTGAAATCACCCAGTTGAAACGGTTGTCCTTTATCTATGACTTCCATGTATGCTGGAGCAACCTTCTTATGCACACAATAATTGCGCTCTATGCCCGCATGAACAAGCTGCGTCGCATAGACGGGTAATTGATAATCAAGGCTTATCGCCCCCACTGATTTCACATGGTCTGCATGGTCGTGCGTAACTAAGATATGGTGAATTTGTGAAAGTGACAGTCCATACTCTTTAAATGACCTTTTTAATAGCCGTATGCCAATTCCGGCATCAATCATCAAGCCGTCATTCTCCGTAAAAAGACAATAGCAGTTTCCACTGCTACCACTTCCCAAACAAATGAATTTTAACATGTTTGAAATATTTGGCACAAAAGTAAACAAAAGGCTTGACATGAACAAAGTTTTTGGTACCTTTGCATCTGACAGTGAACTCTCTTTTCCCTTGGCTTGCACTGTTGGTACATCAATAGAACGTTTTTTCGGATGAAAAAAAGATTGACAATTTCCCTCACGATAGTAGGCTGTGTGTTGATAGGCCTCTGTGCTTGTACAGACCATAAGAATGAAGAGCAACTCCGGAATACGGCCAGCGCTTTTGCCCAAACCTATTTCAACTGGCAATTCAACGATGCACTAACCTATTGCACCCCATCCTCAAAGAGATGGATGATTTATGTAGCGTCACAGGTAAAACAAGATGATGTTGACAAGCTAAGGAGTGCTGAGCAAGGTGCCAGGTCGGAAATCAAGAAAATCCAATACGAAGAAGGTGACTCGGTGGCTTCTGTGGTCATGAAGGTTGAAAACTTCTTGTCAATGGACTCGATAGGTACCGTCGGACATTTTGTTAAATCTGCCACCTACACACTGCAACTGGTACAACTTAATAAGCGGTGGAAAGTGAAGTTGACCGAACTACCCAGGCCCGATTCCTCGCTTCATGATGATTAACCATGCTGATTTCAAACATAGTTTTTGACGGCTGTTGTAATAGGAATATGGCAGAGCAACGGTCATCATAGCGCAATTGTCATCGCATTTCATTCAATTTGAGTTCATTGAGTACAATGACATTTCTAAAATTGTTATTAAATCCACCATTTTTGTCCTTTATTTGACTAGTTTTAAAGACATTCGTTTGCCTCATTAAGATATTAAGCATAACTTTGCAGTCGAAAAGATTATGTTACAATGAAATTTTATCAAAACTTATTGGTTATCGCACTTTCATCCGTGTTCACCTCATGCTTTAAGGACGAACCGCTGAATGCAGAGTGTGATATTCTAGAGGCTTCTGTTTCGGTAAGTAAGCCTGAGGAGATGTTTTATCACCCTTCCGACAGCAAGCTTCAAGTACCTTACACGGACAGTACCATTATTTTCAATGTAAGACGTCATACAGCCTTGAACGCCCTCGCTCCTCACTTCAGATTGACGGATGGGGCAACCATCGTTCCGGCAAACGGTTCGGTTCAAGATTTCAGTAAAGGTCCCGTCATCTATACGGTAACTTCAGAGGACAAGCAGTGGAATAGGCGCTATGCCGTTAGCTTCTTTCCGGTTGTCCAGACGGTTAGTGACACCATTCGATTTGACTTTGAACATTATGAGTTGGAGCAAAAAGAACTGAAATACTATACCTGGTATTATATAGGTGAAGACGGTCAGCGACACGACTATTGGGCTACGGGTAATCCAGGGTTTAGAATGAGCAGGGAATCGGCACCACCCGAGGACTATCCCAGCGTCCCTGCGAAGGACGGTCACAGTGGGTCGTATGCCAAACTCACTACCCAAAGCACAGGCTTCTTAGGATCCTTGGTTGGTAAGCCTCTGGCAGCAGGCAATTTGTATCTGGGTTCTTTCGATGTTGGAATGGCCATGCGCGATGCCATGAAAGCGACCAAGTTTGGTATTCCTTTTGATAAAAAGCCCATCAAACTGACGGGATGGTATCGGTATCAGCCAGGTAAAAAGTATCAAGACAAAAAACGAAAAATAGTTCCCAACCGCACTGACAGCGCCGCTATCTATGCTGTGTTTTATAGAAATGTTGACGAACAGGATAATCCAGTAACGCTGTATGGGGATGATGTTTTGACGAACAAGCACATCTTGGCCATCGCCAAGTTGGCAGAAGTGAAGACTACTGACCAATGGACGCCTTTTGAAGTGGTTTTCGACTATACACAACAACCCGATGAAAGAATCTTGGCCAACCGCGGATACAATTTAACCATAGTCTTCTCGTCCAGCGAAAAAGGAGCACAGTTTGAAGGAGCTATCGGCAGTGAATTGTCTATTGATGAAGTAAGAATCATTTGCACAAAGGAGGAATAACGGCATGCGTAAGTATATATTAATCATATTGTGGATGGGATGCTTGTCGCTGAACAGCATGGCAGATTCTTTTCTGAAGGATGTGAAGCTCCAGGCTCGCATAGGATATAATCTGGGAGGAACCGCTCCCATCGGTTTACCGGCGACAGTCAGATCGCTTGAATCGTACAAGCTACATAATAATGTTACCGTAGAACTCGGTGGTCAAAAAGCCATTGATGGCAAATGGGGTGCCCTGGTAGGTCTTCGAGCGGAGAACAAAGATATGGACGTGGATGCAAAGGTAAAGAACTACCACATGGAAATGATTCGCGGAGGTGAGTCATTGAAAGGGGTGTTCACAGGCTATGTGCAGACACAGGTGCGGCAATGGATGATAACCCTACCTATACAAGCTACCTACGACGTGAACGATAGAATACAACTGCGCATGGGACCGTATATGTCGTATCTACTTTCTAAAGACTTTGAAGGAAGCGTGTATGACGGACACCTGCGGGTAGGAGATCCAACTGGGCCCAGAATCGAGATGGGTAGCGATCCTGGAACAAGGGGTATCTATGACTTTTCTGAACACATGAGACGGTTCCAAGTTGGCATATCGGCTGGAATAGACTGTAATATTTACCGCCGTTTCGGTTTATATGCCGATCTAAATTGGGGTCTCAACGGCATCTTCAAGCGTTCATTCAAGACGATTGAGCAGACTCTTTATCCTGTATATGGAACATTCGGCGTAATCTACAGAATCAGCAAACATTAGGAATATAAGAAGACATGAAGTC
>ERZ772969.2628-NODE-2628-length-10987-cov-2.867270_pt1 | contig 10987 bp, 10 predicted proteins | sample MGYA00511676_ERZ772969 | MGnify/ENA primary metagenome ERZ772969 (study PRJEB29015, sample SAMEA2737651) | human gut metagenome | biome: human gut; feature: human-associated habitat; material: faeces | place: China | collected 2012 ...
GTCGGTGCGAAATACGAAATCTACGAAATCATCGACCAGTTGGCCGATGCCGGCAAGGCGATAATCGTCATTTCATCAGAATTGCCCGAGCTGATTGGCATCTGCGACCGCATTTACACGGTCAGCCAAGGCGTTGTGACCGATAACGTCGGAAAACAAGGATTCACACAGGAGTATCTCATGCGGGGCATGACCAAAGAAAGGGAGGTGGCTGCACGATGAGCGCAAGGACCGCGACACCAGCAGCGACGAAGAACAAAACCGGCGGCCTGCTCGCCACCATCGCCAACAACGCACGACAATACGGCATTGTAGGGGCATTGCTCGTTATCGTCATCGTATTCCAGATTCTGACAGGTGGCGTCCTGCTTAAACCGAACAGTTTCGTATCGCTGATTCAACAGAACGCATATGTGATCATTCTGGCCATAGGCATGGTAATGGTCATCATTGCGACCCACATCGATCTTTCGGTCGGTTCGCTCGTGGCTTTCATCGGCGGCGTCTGTGCGTTGCTGATGGAACGACAGGGGGTCAATTGGGGTCTTGCCATCGTCATCTCCCTTGCCGTGGGACTCATCGTCGGCGTCTGGCAGGGTTTCTGGGTCGCCTATGTCGGTATTCCGGGCTTCATCACCACATTGGCCGGCATGCTGATTTTCCGAGGCCTCGCCACCGTCATCGTCGGCGAATCCGTGCCGATCACCTCTGAATCCTTCCGTGGCATCGCACGTAATTACCTGCCGAACGTACTCGGATGGTGGGGGCCGTTTGATGGTCTGACCATCGTCTTGGGCATCCTGTGCATTGCGGCGTTCGCGTGGAGCCAATTGCGCAAACGCGCTCGTGCGGAGAGGGTCGGTCTTGTGGCCGAACCGATGAGCCTGACCATCATCAAGATCGTCATCGCGGCTCTTGCCATCGGCTTCGTCACCTACCTGCTTTCCTCCTCCGGAAATGCGGACCAGGGTGGCACTCCGGTTATGCTCGTCATCGTCGGCGTACTGGTGTTGATTTACAACTTCATCTTGACCAAGACCGTGTTCGGTCGTCATGTGTATGCGGTCGGTGGCAATCGTAAGGCGGCTGAGCTGTCCGGCATCAATACCAAGCGTGTGGATTTCACCCTGTTCGTCCATATGGGCTTCCTATCCGCGGTCGCGGCAGTGTGCATGCTCTCCAGACTGGCTTCCGCGACCGCGCAGGCCGGTATGGAATTCGAGATGGACGCCATCGCGGCCTGCTTCATTGGCGGTACTGCGGTAACCGGTGGCATCGGCACCATCCCCGGTGCTGTTGTCGGCGCCTTCGTGATGGGCGTCATCAACCAAGGCCTGTCCATCATGGGTGTCGATACCGCAATCGTGAAGACCATCAAGGGTCTGGTGCTCCTGGGAGCCGTCGCGGTCGACATCATGTCGAAGCGCAAGAAGAGCTGAAGTCATAGTGCCGAATCTGTCGGATCCGTCCGTATGCAAGGCGGATCCGACTTTCCCATATCTCGCCTGTCCTGCAACGTCCTGAAAAAACATCGGCTTTCGGAAGAACGCATATCTTGAAAAAGGAAACCATGATGAAACTCACCACCTCCGGCCGCGCACGTCTCTATGCGATTACCAGTGCTTCCTGCATTATTTGGCTGGTTCAGTCCGTAATCGAAGCAAACGAGGATGGAACATTGTTCTCCTATGCGACGATCATTCTCTCCCTATGTCTGGTGTTCGTCTCCGGATATTGCGCATTCAATGCGATTAGGGATTGGAACGTCAAAGATAACGAGTCGAAGCATAAGTCTGAGTGAGGGGCCATCCTCCGAACTCATTGCCAGTAAAAATAGCCGGTAGGGGCGTTCGCGGCCTGCTGCAATGAGGAGACCTGCAATATCAGACCCTGCCGTTCATGCCCACTGGTGCCGTACGTGCCCTGTTCGATCGTGGCGTCGATGGTCACCCAGTCATATTCGTGCAGTTTGGCGGCTTTCGCGGTGACGGCGGTGAATCCGAATGGTGTCATGTCCAAGATGCAGCAGCTCATGAACTGGCGGGAGATCTGGAATTCGTCGGTGCCGAGCGTGGACGGTTTGCTGACGAAACCGGTGATGCGGATACGGTAACCGACGTAGGATTGCGGATTGTGGTCGATGTGTTCGAACCATGAGCCGAATTCGTCGTTGCGTACGGTGATGGTTCTACGGGTGTCATCCAATCCGTGCAGATGCCGTGCGCCGTCCGCCGCGTACGCGTTGCGGGGAATGGCGATGGCCCGTCCGCCTGCGTAGATGTCGAAACCGGTGCTGCCGCCCGCCTGCTGGAACGGTATGGTGATTAGCAGTGCCGGGATGATCAACGCGACCAGCCAGCGGAATGCCGACCGTTCGGTGGCATGGAACAGGCCCAGCCATGCGGCGGCAGCCAGAATCGACAATGCGACGACGGCGATGATCAGATACGGTTTCGAACGTGGCGTGGCCAGCGAAACGTATGCGCCGCTGGCCACGCTGTATGCGATGGCCGATGCGAGCGCCGCGAAGCAGAGTCCTTCGATTCGGTTGGGGAGTGATGGCCGGCTGCGCATGTCAGGCTCCGGGTATCCAATGCTGCGCGATGCAGACGGCGGTGAGGCAGGCAATGGCGAACGTGCCGATGAATCTGATGACGAAACGTGGCCGGCATGCCGAGATGAGCATCAGCGTGTTCTTCAGATCCAGCACCGGGCCGAATGTCAGGAATGCGATCAATGCCGATTGCGGTAGTACGCCTACCATGCTTGAGGCGATTACGGCGTCGGAGGATGAGCATAGTGAGCAGAGAAACGCCAGCCCCATCGCCAGGATGATCGCGAGGATGCTTGCCAGTGTGGATGTGTCGAGACCGTTTGCCGATGGACGTATATATGTGCGCGCCAGGGAGGCGATGATGGCGCTGAACAGCAGGATCGGCATCATGTGTAGAAAATCGTGGTGTGTGCAGCGTAGAAAACGGATGATTGGCGGGTCGTCCGTCATCTTACGGGCATCGTCGCCGAGGCCGGTGCCGCAGCAGGCGTCATCTGCATGCCGCGTGCATGCGGTGCGATTCTTTATCGCATAATCCGCGTAATCCGTGCGATTCGCGTAATCCGTGGCGGTGGCGGAGCTTTTCGGCGGCCATAGCGCGAACGATGCGCCGACCGTCACGGCTATTGTCATGCCCAGTCCCGTTCGCCAGAGCACCATCCATGGTTTGTCGGGAAACGCATACCAGGTGGACCATATCGCTATGGGATTCGTGACCGGTACGGCGGTCAGAAACGTGACCGCGCAGGGCAATGGCATGCGTTTGCGTACGATGCTTGCGAAGGTGGGCACTACCATGCAGTCGCATACTGGCAGGCATAATCCTGTGAGCAGGCTGATTGCGAGGCCACCGAATGTCGAGTGTGGAATATGGCGGCGGATCAGCGATTCGCTGACGAATGTGGTGACGGCCGCCGACATCAACGCCCCCAGCATCATGAACGGAATGGCTTGCAGCATCAGTCCCGCGATGCCGGTCGTGATGCGAACCAGCGGAATGGTCAGGCCATGCGTCTCGAATGCGCGTGATGCCGCGATGAGGAAGGCGGCCAGCGGGGCGCCGACGATGAGAAAAAGATAATGGGCCGAATGGTCTGCGGGCGGATGGGAACTTTCAGCCATATCTGAAATCCTACCGGTCCAAGGTCGTTTTTCGGAGGGACGATGATCCGATTTCGTTCACTGTGAACGCTTAAGTTGCTGTTGAGTAAGGGAGTTGCGCATATCGCGCATTCGTAATGTGGAAGTCATTATGGCTGCGTTACCCTCGGTACAGTGAGAGGTGAGTCAATGAGGGGAGGCGTGATGACGGAGTATGATTGCCTGCAGCAGGAGTCGGATACGCGCGATTCCCTTGCCGCGATGGCTTCTCGAGTTTCCATGCGGACCGTCTCTCAGGATTCTTCTGAAGACACTGCCGCCACGCAGCCGCTTCCACCCAGTTTCATTCCTACGGCGACCGGTCGGGTTCGCCCCGTAACCGGCGCTTTTCCGCCTGTGCAGGCTGATGCGGCCACCTCTTCCCGCGAGGCGCGTTCCGTACAGTCATCTTCCGATATCTCGTTGCGTCGCACCGAACCCATCGTGATCGAGTCTTCCGCCGCGTCGGTTCCGCGTAGGGTCTCCAGTGATCCTCGCCCCGTTGCTTAGACCGATTGGATTGCTTGGATTGACCGGATTGCTTGGCTCGATCGGATTGACGGAAGTTCACGGATGGCGAAATCGGCCTTGCTATTGCGTTTTCTTCAACGCACCTTGAAATGCCGTTGCCTGTTTGTCGTAGACAGCCTTGGCTTTTGTGGCGGTATCGGCGGTGTCGGAAGGGTTGTTGGAGCACTGCAGTGTGCTTGGAATGTCAACCTTTTCGCCATACAGATTCGACAATTGGTCAAGATTGTAGTTGGCATCCATGCTGGTGAAAGCGGAATCCACCTGCGTTTTGAGCTGGGAAGCCTTGAAATATGAGTTGTTCATATCGATGACGGCTTGTTGACAGGTGGATACTCGGACCAGCTCGTGCGTTCGTAGCGATGCGCGCGCTCCCATCCATCCAAAACAGATACTGCCGATGAGCACGATAATCGCCAAGGCGGCCACAGCCGTGTGCATGGCTTGTCTCGTGCGTTTGCGTTCCCGTTCCATGCTGTCGTGCACGCCTTGCATCACTGCCGTATAGAAGCGGTCCTTGGGCACGAACATGGATTTGATGATGGCAGGCTTCGAGCTGGGAACGGCATGCCGAGCTTTGTGCCTGCCATGCTTTTTGCTGTGCCGTGCTGCCATATCACCCTTCTGTGCCACTACGCTGTTAGGCTGTGTGCCGCAGGCTCCGCAAGTACCTTCCTACTCCGATCGCCGCAGCATATGAAGCATGTTACCGTCTCGGCCTGTACAACAGAACAATCGGGCTATCATCATTGCAACGTATTCGCAAGGCAATGGGGCGGGGTGGTGCATGGCCGCCGAAATGTTGATGAAGTATGTTTCAATGAAAAGGTCGGTAGGGATCTGCACAGTAGCTATCTGACTGGAGGGAACGTTCGATGAAGATGCTGGGGGAAACTTGTTTTAAGTACGGCTGTTACGACGACTGCGATCACGTTGATTTTAGCGAGCACTGTGCCCACTTATGCACTACAGGATACCTCGATTAGCGTGGCCGAGAAATCGGTAGCCGGGCTACCTTGATGAATCAAGAAGAGCCTTCATAGGAAAGCATGCCGGATAATCCACAGATACCGCCTCCGGATTCGATAAGTGAAAGTATTCCCGACGATGCCAGTCGTCTCAGTGGACTTGGCTATTACACCGGAAGATGAGCTGAAAAACATAGAGACCGATGAAATGGTTGAGGACCCAAGGGAGGCTGCTGCAGCGAAGACCGGCGATCGGCAGCCCGATCCGCTTACGAAGACGGATGACGAATCATTCATCCCCGTGTCTGCGGAGACAGTGAAGGCTGCCCTGGTATTCACAATGCCGATATCGGCAGCATGGCGAATGCCGAGGCGAATGACATTGTGGCGAAACTCAAGCAGGTGGGCGTAAGCGCCGAGGATTTCACATACCCGATTTACCATGACTTGGGAAAGTGGAATGGCTGGACTGCCCGTTCTCCACTAACCAGTGTGAGTACGTACGACAACATAATTAACAACTGGTACAACGTGATGCAATCGAATGGGTACTTTAATCTGGGCATCTATTCGTAAGCGAGCTATTTGCAGGTCCGTTGAACAGTGCCAATATCCATGCTAAGACCCGTTGGATGGCGCAGTATGGTGCGAAGATGGGCTTCACCGAGTTTCCCCACCAATGATCGTGGCTGGCAGTATGAGCATCTGCCATGTGGACGGCATCGATGGCAATGTGGATATGAATGCGTTTGGTAATAAGAGTTACTCGTCCGGTGGTTCGCATAATTCCGATTAAGCTGCGCCCTCACCGGTTCTTGATATGCGTCAGCCGAGTAAGATTTGGAATTATTGCATCAACGTGCGTTTGACAATTAGTTCCAGTGTTGATATTCCGGGTGTGAGCACGGCAAATTTCATGGCGATTTAACTGTATACCGGCAACAGTTCAAACGCACAACGATTCAAATTTACTCAGCAGTCTGACGGCAGTTATGAAATCGTCAATGTCAATTCCGGCAAGGCTTTGGATGTGTACAATACTGCCGCTGGTAATAATGCAGTTGTGCAGCAATATAGTACGAACGGTTCTAAGGCTCAACGCTGGTTCATTCGGGGTTCGGACGTCGGCTACTATCTGTAGTCCGCATTAGGGAATTGGATATTGCGATTCGCCTGTATGCACCAAACGGTTCTGCTGCGCAGATAGATGTTCGTGGTTTCACCGAGTGATGTCAGTATCTCGACAGATACGGCAGTAACGGTTAGCTCAGGAATCAACAAGAATCTTATACTTGATGTGACCAATGATTCTACCGTCAATGGTGCGAGAATCCAGCTTTACGGCAGCAACGGTACGGATGCACAATGTTATCGTTCCCAAATCCTCGGCAACAGTGCTTATCGAATCGTCAACGTAAATTCCGATAAGATGTTGAGTGTAAGCGGTGCATTAATGACCAACGGTACCAATGTGCAACAGTATGCCGCGAACGGTACGTATGCTCAAAAGTGGATTGTGCTGAAGAATTCCGACGGATCCTGCGTTATTCAATCCTCACTCTCGGAAAATATGGTACTGGATGTGGCCGGTGGCTCTACGGCAAATGACGCTAATATGCAGCCCCATGCTGCAAATGGTACCAATGCACGGCGTTGGCAAGTGTAATAGAGGGAGTGGATAGGTCTCAGCACATTCTACATGTGCCGTCTCGTCAGGGAGAATCGATTCATTTCTAGGATGAAGGTTTTACGATCATTCTTGGCCATGACGTCAAGGATGATACCTGCGATGATGAGCAAGAGACCCGTGATCACAAGCATCACTGCGCCGACGAGCGTGGGGAAGCGGGCGACCATGCCGGTGCGCCAGAAGTCTAAGGTTACGCTGCCACATAGCGCTAATCCGATAATGCCGATCAGGCATCCAAACCCACCGAAGAAGGGCAGGGGTTTGTATTCACGGATCATGCGGAAGATGGTACCTAATACCTTGATACCGTCGCCTACGGTGTTGAGCTTGCTAACGGAACCAGCTGGTCTATCCCGATATTGAATCGGCATTTCATACAGTCGAAGGTTGTTATTCAGCGAGTGGATGGTCATCTCGGTTTCGACCTCGAAACCCTTGGAAAGCACAGGGTAGGTCTTGACGAACGTGAAGGAAAATGCGCGATATCCAGTCATGATGTCGGTGACATGCGCGCGGAATAGGCTATTGATTGAATCTCGTACGAGCCGATTGCCAAAGTTATGGAAGGGTCGCTTGTTTTCTTGGAAATAGGTGGAGCTCAAGCGGTCGCCAATCACCATATCGTAGCCTTCGAGGACCTTGGCAACCATGGCGGGCGCAGCATCGGTGGGGTAGGTATTGTCGCCGTCAGCCATAATGTACACGTCGGCGTCGATGTCCTCGAACATGGCGCGGATTACATTGCCCTTGCCTTGGCGGGGTTCCTTTCTGACGATCGCACCTTCAGCAGTGGCAATTTGGGCGGTGCGGTCGGTGGAGTTGTTATCGTACACGTAAATATCGGCTTGGGGCAGCGCGGTCTTGAAGTCACGCACGACCTTGCCGATGGTCATTTCTTCGTTGTAGCAGGGCAGTAGCACGGCAACGCAAGGATTCGAATTTTCTAGCATACGGCTCACTATATCCTTTGCACTGGCCGACTGGTAGTGGACATAAGCCATCTGATCGGGTGGTTCAACGGTCATTCATGGATGAGAGAACGTTGGCGTAGGTCCTTGTATCTTCGCAGGAAAAGAACCGTTTGTCAGAGGGCAGCGTGTGGGTGGAATTAATATTGCTGTGTAGGATGAATATAAAGTTGTATAAGCGCCGCTGACAGAAACGATGTAAAACAGATGAGAAAACGTGTAGTTGGATATGATATAGCGAAAACGTTGGCAATGTTCCTTATGGTCATGCTTCACTATTCGTTCTACACGAAGTACTATTCCAACGGAATCGCCGGCACCTTGGTAACTGTCATGTGTGTGGTTTGCGTCCCTTTATTCTTTGCGGTCAATGGCGCTTTGTTATTGCCGCAACCGTTGGATGAGCATCTCCACTACAGGAAAGTCCTCAATATTGTCATTATCGTGAGCATCTGGAAGGTGCTTGCAACGATATTCTTTATTTTCGTTGACAGCTCCCAAACTGTGACGATTAAGGATTTTTGTATATTTTTGCTTGGCGGTAATTTAGTTGGATATCCAACTGGCTATTTCTGGTTTATGAATGCGTTAATTGCCTTGTATCTTATCTTACCTCTGGTGAAAATGGCGTTCGATTCGGATCGCAGTATTGTGCTTCATACTTTGATGGCGGTGTTGTTTGGCTTTACTGTAGGCAAGGATACGGTATCCCTTGTCCTGCAGGGAATTGGAACATTGACTCATCATGATTTTGCATCAATCGTGAATCCGATTGATGAGTACTATATTTTCGGCTCATATGGATATGTACTATTGTATTTCTTGGTCGGTGGACTTATTGGTAGGAGACTGGTGCACGGCTTGGAAATGGGGGCAGCTCATGGCGGTGTCCAAATCTCTCAAAGCATGGCAGTATGCGGCGTCATGGTCTGCTACGCAGTGACGGTATTGGTTCAACGCTACCAGCATGCGGTTAAAGGTGTCGTTCTGACAGTAGAGAATGGCTATTGGCTTTTGCCAACTTTCGTCGCCACCCTTCTGATTCTGTTCGCATTGGGGCGAGTGCGGATGCGTGGATTCGGAGCCGAGATGTTCCAAGCTATTGGCATGAATACATTTGGCATCTACATGCTTCATATGGCTGGTCTGATTTTACTGAGCCGAGCGCAGGACACCTCTTTGTTCAATGGTCTTGGAAATTTGAATTCGATAGCGCTCACTGCGGTGAATGTGCTGTTGTGTATCTGTATATTTGTAGGATGCCTGTTTATTACGGTTTTGCTAAGAAAGATTCCTTTCATCGAAAAACTCTTTGCGCTTTGATTTAGTAGAAGATTAGTAGAAATATGAAAAAAAATATATTCATAAATCATTTGGAAATGCGCCTAATTGTGCCCTTGGTACTTGGAGTCATGTTTGGATTGGGAGACGAGGTCTCCAATCCTGACGGAACAATCTTGCAGAGTAAAGTCGCGTTACCTGTGAAGATAGTTTTTTTCAGTACGATATTCATTATCTTATTCTACGTGGTCGATTGTCTGGTTGCCAGATTATACAGATGTCGCTCAGATATAGTCGGCAATGCATCTGTAGACAAGGGGACGGCACATCGCTTTTTTGACTACCGATATTCTGCTGGAACGATACTGAAAAACGCTGTTGCAATCATTGTTTGCTGGCTACCGTACATTATTTGGCTTTTCCCCGGAGTCTATTGGTCTGATACGTCAAAACAGTTGCTCATACATTATGGCGTTGAAAAATTCACAGATCATCATCCTTTCGCTCTAACTTATTTGTTTGGTTGGTTCGCTGACTTTGGACAGTGGGCTTTCCGGAACCCAATCTTTGGGCTGTACTGCCTGATCGTGCTTCAGCTGGCGGCAGCGCCTCTGCTGTTTTCCTGGATGATTTCGAAAAAAATCGGACTTCCGCGAGGATTGTGCCATGTGGAGCTTGCATTCTTCGCATTGTTCCCCGTCTTTCCGGTGATGTTCTCTTCTTTGGTTAAAGACACTATCTCCGTCCTATTCTTTATTCCGTTTTGCATCCTGTTTGTAGAGATAATTCGAACTCGTGGTGAAGCGATGAACAACCCTGGCGTTATCGCGATGCTCTTCATTTGCGGCTTGTTGGTGTGTCTGACGAAAAAAGCGGGCATCTACGTGGTGGTGCCGTCTTTACTGCTGATGTTCTTGATCCATGTTTCTAAGAAGGCTAAAGCAATTTCTTTTGCGATAGGTGCTGTGATTGCGATCATCATGATGGTTCTGATCCCAAAGTTCGTTCTGCCGACTTTGGGCATCGAATCCGGGGGCAAGCAGGAAAGCATCTCGTTTGCTATTCAGCAGGTGGCTCATGATATCAAGTACAACGGCAGCGATATGACTGACCAAGAAAAGAAATTGGTCTCGAATTTTTTGACTATTGACTATGAGAAAATTCCTGAGGTCTATGATCCGCAGATAGCCGATCCCGTCAAAGGAACCAGTCTGAAGGACCCTGATTTGTTCAGCGATTTTATCAAGCTATGGTTGAAGAAGACTGTGGAACATCCAATCGGGCATCTGGAGTCATGGATGGGGCTTGTTCGTGGATGGTTCAGTTTCTCCAATAACGATGGCACGCCGAACTATATGGTGGTGTGCACCGAGTCTGCTTGGTATTACGATCCGATTCTAAAATATATACCGCAATGGCCACTGAATGCGTACAGAAGCGATACCGCTAGGTCCGTTTATGATATGGAACAGAGCATTCCAGTGTTGAACGCTCTATTCTCCAGAGCACTGTGGGCTTCGATTTTGCCGTCCTTCATGCTGTTTATGGCTTTGAGACAGGGAAAGGGCAAATTGAGTCGTGTCGCTTCCATGCTCCCGGTGGATATGTCTTTCGTGTATCTGTTGCTGGTTCCGGTATCAGGCATGGGCGGCGAACCCACGCGTTATGTGCTGCAACTGATCTGCGTCGCGCCGCTGTTCCTCGCTTTTATGTGCAAGAACACGGACGGAATCAATGATGTGAGTCGGCCAGTGCAGAGGTAGCGGTACGGCAGCATCATGAGACTGAATGATTTTCGGGATCTCATTGCGTAGGTTTCCGGTCTCATGATGCTGCCGTCTTGTTTGCCGTTCAGCAT
>ERZ772969.2630-NODE-2630-length-10973-cov-4.251236_pt1 | contig 10973 bp, 15 predicted proteins | sample MGYA00511676_ERZ772969 | MGnify/ENA primary metagenome ERZ772969 (study PRJEB29015, sample SAMEA2737651) | human gut metagenome | biome: human gut; feature: human-associated habitat; material: faeces | place: China | collected 2012 ...
ATTATGGAATGATTTTTAGGGCAACACAATCCGTCGAATTATTTTGCGCTTACCATACTCCTGCAGGAGCATCTGGATGATGTTTCTTTTTCCTTCCGTCATTTGTACTTTGTGTACGTTTTTCTTTTCTCTTGCCATAATAAAAGGCCTCCTATGATTTATTATTTTATCATAGAAGACCTTTTAAATCTTTATTTACAGAAAAACTTTTATAGACTCATTTTTAATGTGCCTTAAGTTGACGACATTGCCTGCATAGCAGGTAGTTTATTTGTATATGACACAAGCCAAACTCCCAATATACCATCACTGCACATTGGGAGTTGACACACTGAGATCCGCATTAAGTATCCCTTTACTATGTATAGAATAAATTTCTAAAATATGGTCATTTATGTTTTATATTACAATAACTTCATTTCTTGGCTGCCAGATCCACCACTTCCACAGCAGCAGCAACAGCAAGCTACCACCGAGTCATTTGGTTTTGCAACTTTCTTTTCATCAAAGGGTTTTGTTTCTTTCTTAATCTTCATAATCCTCTACCTCTCAATACAATAATTTTTTTCTTTCTCTGTTTAATAATACTACAATTACAACTGCAAAAATGACCATATACACAGTAAGCACTATTACACTAAACATGTCGGCTGGTATGCCATTCCATATACTGTACAACAAATTTCCCAAATGTATATTAGGGAAAAGTGCCATGATTTTTCCCAATATACTGGTTTGTTCAAAACGTATAATACTTCCCGACAAAATTACAAACAGATAGATAAAACCGCTGATTATAGTTTGTGCATTTCTTGGATCGCTTACCGCCAAACCAATAACAATTGCAATTTCTATATAAAATATGGTTCCTATTCCTATGGTCAGCAGAAACTTCAAAAACACAAAGAAAGATATCTCAATGGCTTTAAAAACAAAAATCATAATCAGCGACATCAAAATACATATAACACCACTCAATAAGAAATAAATAATACCAGTAGCTACTGCCATGTGCCACGTTTTATAACCATAAAAGCTGTAAAATTTCCACATATTATAGATTCTATTGCTTACAATTAAGGAAGACAGCCCTCCTGTCGTAGAAATCAGTGTAACTGAAATCAAATAAGGAAAATATGCATTTATATCCGCCAATTCTCCTGAAAAATAATACAGAAACAGTAAGCACAGTGGAAACAGTACTGAATAAAAAACTGCAACCTTTATTCGAAAGAATATTCTGCCTTCATATATTGCATATCTTATTATTTTACTCACAGCCGATTACCTCCTCATATAATGCTTCAATATTCCCTTCCTCCACACTATATTTAAAAAATAAATCTGCCACCCTCCCCTGATCTACGATTCTGCCGTCCTTCAAAAAGCATATCTTATCTGCCAATTGTAATATTTCCTCCAGATAATGCGTTACAAACACTAATGTACAATCATTTTTTTTGATATACTGATGAATATAAGACACAATCTCCTTTTTTGATTCATAATCAAGTCCACTTGTCATCTCATCCAGAAAAATCACCTTAGGATTTGTAGATATCACCAAAAAAATATTTAGCTTTTGCATTTCTCCCCCCGATAGGTTTCTTAATAGACAATGCATTTTATCTTTTAATTTTAATTTTTCGAGTAATTCTTCCGAAATATGATTACCAAGACACAGATTTAATAGCTCTCCCACCGTCAAATACAAATTATAAGATATTCGAGAATGCTGTAGATGCACATTTACATCTTGATAATTTTTGATATCAAATAACGTATTTTCTATTTTCCCCTGCACCTTATCTGTTTTTTTGCTAAATGCGAATCTGGGAATATTGAGCATCAAATTCATCAACGTTGATTTTCCGGCACCATTTGGTCCGCAAACAGCAATTCTATCGCCTTCCCCAATTTCAAAATCGATATTCTCTAATATCTTTTTTCCCTTTACTTCGTAGGATACCTCTCTCAATTTTATCTGTTTTTCATTCATTACATTTTTCCTCACTTCTCCAATACAAAATAAAAAGATTGTGAATTATGTGTATTGTAACCAGCAATACAATATTATAAAACCAAACATAAAGCAGAGAATATAGCATTCCCCCAACAAATATCTTTTCCCAAAAACAAAGCCAATTATTCGGCATGTGGGAAATCGAAAACGCAAAGGATGCTATTAAAATAAACAGTCCCCCTCGTACTAACTGTGTACTGTCAATTCTATCGATTATGTAAAATAAATAATATCGAAACAAAAGCTCCTCCATAATCGGTTTGACTATAATTGCAGAAAAACTTATCTTTATTGTATCCATCACTCTTGTCAGAGAAAATTTTAGTTTCATTAGTACACGTATTTCTCCATAAAACAGCAATGTCATACAAATTGATAAAGTTGCCAATATTCCTGACAATAATAAAATCTTTAAGATATTTAATATTATGGGCATGGATGTATACTCCGATTTTTTACACCTCCGTTTTCTCTTATTCTTGGATGATTTTCATAAGGAACACTAGGCATACACAAAGGTAACAATTCCGGTATCACTGCTCTGATTACGCACCAACCGTCACCTACAAACTCATTACTGGTAATGTCCAAATAGCACGCATATTCACTAACTGTGCGTAAATAGTTGATAATCACTTGAAGCTTATCTTCTTTTTGAATAAAACACTGTGCCTTTTTCTTATCTTCAACAACAATCTGTTCCAGACATGCATCAACAAAATCAGTTGCATACTCACTCATGTAAAATTCAGCATTCTCTGTCAAATTATATACGATGCCGTTTTTCACCTTATAGTATAGATTATTCCAGTCCCCTCTCTTTACATTAGAGTGATTCACAATTCGTGGACATACTCCTGCATAAGCCTCCATGAAACTTCTGTACATAGCTTTACCTAAATCCCTATCTGCCTGCATTCCAAATGCGCAATAGGGATATTTTTTAAATTTATTTTTCAAAAAGCATCCCACTACATACATTGGCTTATCCAGTGTCATATCACAGAATATTACTTCATACTCTTTAGAAACCAAGGTATCTTCTAGCAAACGTTTTATCACCTCTCTTACTGTGGAAATCTTAGTCATTTTTCCCTTGTTATACCAACTTAACATCATAGAATCCAACTGCAAATATTCAGATAATGCATTTGTCATAGCACGCTCTTTGTCTCTGTGGGAAGCAGTTCCTGTGCTTACAGACATATAATATCTCTGTTCTGATTTGTCAGAAGACATTAGAAAAAACATCTGTGCCGGTATATATACCATTGAATTATCATATATGGATTTGCAAGGAATCCACTCAATCACATCTTCTTTCCCGACTTGTTCTTTCACAAAATTTGGCATTTGTATATTAGCCAACTGCTCATTGGTGTATACATTCACATATTCTAACGGGCACACCTTGTCCCCTTTTGCCCTTAACGTATCGTAAGATGCTGTTACTATCTTTTTTTTCAGATTTGCTTCTGCCATCAGATGTGAATACCGCTCCACGGCTTCCCCCTCTGATCTTACAAATGCATCGGATTGCATTAAAGAAAATCCTCCCAAATGGTATTCTATCCTAAAATCCTCTCCATACATTTGTGCCGCATATCCCGGTATCGTTGGCGCAATCAATTTAAAACCTTCTTGCCACATGCTATGATTTGTATAAATATTTATTTTGTCCAATATACCACAATATCTTCCATAATACATTTGCAGTAATTCCTGCCGATAATTTCCACAACTCGTTTCAGACATATTTCTCATAATCAACAACCTTCACAAAATGGAACCTTATACAATCGTTCATTTGTAACCTCCATTGTGTTTATATTCCAAATTAATACACTACCAATAGATTGTTTTATTCCGCTTCGCCTATCATCCAACAGCATTTTGAGTACCAACTGATAAACAAAAAACAAATCAAAGGTTTTCTTATTTGCACGAAAAGACTTTTCATGATGCTTTCTCATATATTCTGTGATAAATCTTCTTTTTCTGAATCCTCCCTCTAATCTGGAGGCAATCCTCAGATGGAAACAATGAAAGCATGGAGACTTATATGGTATGCATGTAAAGTGAAACAACATCCCGTTATCTATCAAAGAGTAGCTATTTACCTTTTCAAGCTCCCTCAGAATCAAAGACAGTATTTTTAATCGCTCCACATTTGGTCTTTTAATCAAAAAATGAATCTCTTCATATTCAGCAAAAATACATTCTGCCTTCTCACACATCATATTTAAATCGTATGCGTCAATACAGTCTGCATCCGTGTAATGCATTTCCAGTCGCCTTATCAACTCCTCATACTGCATCGCATTTACATCCAATACAGGTGCCAAGGATTTTGCCTCAAAAAATTCCCCTGAGACAACAAACAAAATCTTTTTTTCTTGTAGAAGCTCATCTATTCTTTTCTCATCAACGCTCTTTTCCAAAAAATCATTGGATATCAGATACTCGAAAAGCTCTGCTACTTCTCCTTCCAATGACCGCTCTACCACAATATCCTCTCTATTACTTAATTTATACAGAAACTCCTGCATTGCCTCATCTTTTACACTCTCCGACTCCAGTTCAATCACAATTTCCTCATAATTCCAAACCCCTTTACTAATTGTAACAAGCCCACTTTCGTCAAAGGTGATATCTGCATATTCATTTATAATGTATCTCATATCATCAAATTCCTCCCAATACCCCAACATGAATAATATGATAATATTCTTTATTCAATTTTAATTTTGTCTCCAGCTTTCTCTTAGGAAAGCCACCAATATCACAATAACCAATTCCGCATTCGGGCGCTATCAATTGTATTGTCTGTGATATTGCTCCTACCTCAATAAAAGCTAGGGATAATGCAATATCATAATACTTTATATAGTTTTGCAGAAAATCATACACATAAAAAATAATGACTCGTGAATTTTCAAAAGTGATAAGTTGACCACACAACAACTCTGCAATATCTTCTTCCTTCATGTGCACATGACAATATTGCACCCCCTCTTTTTGATGGCTGTACAGATACAGACCATCTTCCATGCCTGCAACCCCGGATATATGTAATAAAACACGAATTGGATATAAGGCTCCTCCTGACGGGTATACCCTGTGACTGCCACCTTCTCCGTTTTCTCTATCCTTCAAAACACTTCCAAGCAGAACCAATAGTCTGTTTTTTTCAATTGTACCATGAAAGTTTCTGTAGCTTTTTCTTTGTGACAAAAGCTTCTCTACTCTCTCATGTAATTTATTATCTACCTCTTCACCTCTTATGACTTCTTCCTCTCCATAGCAATCACCAGACTGCATATAGGGTTGATTATAAAACTGCATATACTCATTAGAGGTATATATTTTACTTGTAGTGATTCCTTGAAAATTTGCAAGATAGTTCAGGACTAAATCATCCGATGCCGCAAAATTGGCATTCATCACATAATCTGCTGAAGTTTTTACTCTATTAGACGGTTTCGAATAACACGATAATTTTGTTATCATACTTTTATTCATATACTCCACACCTCAGATTCTTTTATCATTTATACGTTTCATCATACCATTGATGTAGTTTTGTTGTCAAGGCTCTTCTTTAGGATTCAGCTTTGAAAGGCAAATTGATGTTATATCATAATTCCCGACAACTCTACTTCACAGATTTATAAAAAAATCATAATAATCTCTCGGAATCCTGAGTGATTATTATCGGCAACAGCCGAAAAACTTACTTTGAAAAGTAAACATTATTTAGAATAGAAAAAAGAACATGGAAAACAGACATAACTGTCGCTATTCCAGAAAATATGAAGGCGGAGCTGTGCGTATCCACAATAAAGAATAGTATTGTACCATTTTTAGACCGAATATCACAAGAAAAAGAACGGGATGATACTTATAATAAAGCCATACAATCACTGCATTTGGAAAATGGCAAAAGCGCGGAACACAGATTCCGGGGAAGGAAGGAAATCATGAATTTAGAACAGGTGACTACGAAAAAATACGGAAGACCGGTTGCACAGTGTACAAACGAGGAGCTTTACTACTCCCTCCTTGCGATGACAAAGGACATGGCGAATGAGCGGGAAAGCAGCTCCGGTAAGAAGAAATTATATTACATTTCGGCGGAGTTTCTGATCGGAAAGCTTCTCTCCAACAATCTGATCAACCTGGGTATCTACGAGGAGGTGAAGCAGCTTCTGGAAAAAAACGGCAAAAGCCTTGCAGAAATTGAAGAAACTGAGCCGGAGCCGTCTCTGGGAAACGGAGGACTTGGGCGTCTGGCAGCCTGCTTTCTCGACTCGATCGCAAGTCTCGGCTTAAACGGCGACGGTATCGGATTAAACTATCATTACGGACTGTTTCGTCAGGTATTTGAAAACCACCTGCAGCATGAAACGCCGAATCCGTGGATGGAAAAGGAAAGCTGGCTGAAAAAAACGGACGTGACCTATCCGATCTCATTTGGCGGCTTTACCCTGCAGTCGCGGCTTTATGATATTGACGTGATCGGCTACCATAACCGCACGACAAAGCTTCATTTATTTGATGTGGAGACAGTGGATGAAAGCCTTGTGAAGGAGGGCATCGACTTTGACAAGGAAAATATCACAAAGAACCTGACACTGTTTTTGTACCCCGATGATTCCGACGAGGCAGGGCAGATTCTACGCGTTTATCAGCAGTATTTTATGGTGAGCAATGCGGCAAGGCTCATTCTCGACGAAACGCTTGCAAGGGGCGGTGATTTGCACAGGCTCTATGAATACGCGGTGATCCAGATCAACGACACGCATCCGAGCATGGTGATCCCGGAGCTGATCCGTCTTTTGATGGAGCGCGGCATTCTGATCGACGAGGCGATTGCGATCGTTTCCAAAACCTGCGCTTACACAAACCACACGATTCTGGCAGAGGCGCTGGAAAAATGGCCGATGCATTTTCTGGAGAAGGCAGTGCCGCAGCTTGTCCCGGTCATCTATGAATTAAACAGCCGCGTAAAGCAGAAATATGCGGACAAATCTGTTGCGATCATTGACGATGAGAAGCGCGCGCATATGGCGCACATGGATATTCACTATGGCTTCAGTGTCAACGGCGTTGCCCATCTGCACACGGAGATTTTGAAAAATTCGGAGCTGAACAATTTTTATAAGATTTATCCTGAGAAATTCAACAATAAGACGAACGGTATCACTTTCCGCCGCTGGCTGCTGCACTGCAACCCTGAGCTGACAGAGCTGATCCGGTCGCTGATCGGACCGGGCTTTCAGACGGATGCCGCAGAGCTTGAGAAGCTTGGCGCATATGTACAGGACGAAACAGTCCTTCGGAGGCTTTTAGAGATCAAGAGAGTACGCAAGGCAGAGCTAAAAGATTATCTCGCAAGGACACAGGGCATCATACTCGATGAAAATTCTGTTTTTGACATTCAGATCAAGCGTCTGCACGAGTACAAGAGACAGCAGATGAATGCGCTTTATGTGATCCACAAATATTTTGAGATCAAGGCGGGAAAGAAGCCGACGCGTCCGATCACGGTCATCTTTGGGGCAAAGGCAGCGCCGGCCTATATCATCGCGAAGGATATTATTCATCTGATCCTCTGTCTGCAGGAATTTATTGCAAATGATCCTGATGTTTCACCATACTTAAAGGTCGTTATGGTGGAAAATTACAACGTGACACTGGCGGAAAAGCTGATTCCGGCGGCAGACATCCATGAACAGATTTCCCTTGCGTCAAAGGAGGCGTCCGGCACCTCCAACATGAAGTTTATGTTAAACGGCGCGGTTGCCATCGGAACAATGGACGGGGCAAATGTTGAAATGCATGAGTTTGTCGGTGATGAAAATATCTATATTTTCGGCGAATCCTCCGAGGCTGTCATCGCGCACTACGCGAAGGCGGACTATGTGTCAAGGAACTACTATGAGAAGGATGCAAGCATCAGACGTGCCGTGGACTTTATCGTGAGCGACGAGCTGCTGGCGATCGGCTGCAAGGAGAATCTTGAACGTCTGTATCATGAGCTTTTGAACAAGGACTGGTTTATGACACTGCCTGATTTTAAGGACTATGTAACGACAAAGGAGCGCATTTACGCCGATTACGAGGACCATATGGCGTGGGCGAAGAAAATGCTTGTCAACATCAGCAAGGCGGGCTTTTTCTCCTCCGACCGCACGATCGCACAATATAATGCGGACATCTGGCAGCTATAAGCACAGACTGTGCCATACCGGATGCATCCGGCAGATTCGGCGTACAGACGAAAAAAGGTGAAAGCTTAAAAACGAAACTTTCACCCTTTTTCGTCTATTTTATTTTTCCTCTAGCTCATTCCTGCCAAATCTGATACGATTCCGCGCATCTGTTCCTTTGACGTAACGCTTCTTGCCGCGTCCAGCACCTGCGTCTTTTCTTCCTCCGTCATGCCTGCAAAATTTTCCATCGCCTTTTGATTTAACGAAAGCTGAAACGCAAAACCCATCGGCATATCCTTGTTGTTTTCCATAAAAAAATACCTCCGTATCATTTCTCTTTTTCAAAAGTATGACACAATTTGTATTTTTTTATTCACCTCGCCAAAAATTCAGACAACTCCGTACAATTTTAAAATCCAATAAATAATTCCGAGTATCCAACTGCTGAAAATTCCATATAAAATAACAGGTCCCGCAATCGTAAAAATCTTACAGCCAATCCCAAATACCTGTCCTTCCTTTTGAAATTCGATCGCAGGCGCCGCTACGCCGTTTGCAAATCCCGTGATCGGCACAAGCGCTCCCGCACCGCCCCAGTTTGCAATGCCCGGATAAATATTAAATCCTGTCAGAATCACAGACAAAAGTATCAACAGCAGACTGCACCAGCTTCCCGCCGCTTTTTCATCCAGTCCATAGCTCATCGCCGTATTTAAAATAAATTGACCGATACAGCAGATAACCCCTCCCGTCACAAACGCCTTCGCCATATTCCACCACAGGTTATGCGTCGGCGTAACCTCCTTGACGTACTGATTATATTTTTTTTGCAGACGCTGCTTTTCCTGATCCATACATTCTTCCTCCTTTTTCCTCATCTAAGGATAGTATGTACACCGCAAAAGCTTTTATACGCTTTCGGAAATGACAACAGACCAGAGCTGCTTTTCCTCCCTGCCGCAGATCAACAGCTCCTTCATCTGCGCATCGTATTCTCCTGTCTGTCTGTAATCTAAAAGAAGCCCATACAGATAGGCTTCCTTCTCATCCTTTGGTACGCAGTCTGCCAGCCTCTCCGCCAGCAGACTTTTTAACTCGTCCGGCAAAATATCGTCTGCCACCTCAATTCCTGCAAGCCTTGCCGCAAGCCCTGCTGCATAATAAAATTCATAATTTCCCGTCAAAACCGATGCCTGCATATTACATTTTATGATAACGCTCTGACGCGCAATCGAAGTCACCATACGCATCTCCTCCTTTTTCTTTCCTCTATCATAAAATGTACGGCAGCAATCGTCAAGCATGGGCTTTTAGGACATACCCTGCAAAAAATAACCGCTGAAAAAGTAAAGAAAAGAACCGATACATTTTCCAAACGCCATTGCAAGCATCACGGCAGAAAGCCCCTCCTTAATATGCATTCTGCGGAATGTGATCGGAAACGTATCTAAGATTTCTGCAAGCGCAACGGCAATGCAGCCGACAAAAATTCCTGCGGAAAGTCCGTAAAGACACAAAAGCAGCGGACCTAAGGGAATGGAAATACCGGGAAAAACCGACAGAATCGTTCCCACGATCCCGCCGCAGATAACTGCATTCTCAAAATGCAGCGTCTCTGCCGCCCGGTTTGCCTTCCCGATCATACGCGGGATCACTCCAACAACGATCAAAAACGCAAACGTACCGGCAGAGACTGCAACGCCCGCCGCAAGTCCGCAGAATCCCAGAAAAATATGCCTAACTAACATCTATATTGTGCCCCTTTCGCCCTGCATTCTCTATAAAGGTCGTATCAATATCCTTTTCATACTTTCTCATTTCCACCTGGATCGGCGTTGGGTCGGGCGTGATCTTCTTTTTGCCGACATGGTTAAAAAAGACGATAATGCCAATCGCCAATCCTATGCTGTAGCAAACCTCAATCTCCGTCATGCCATTAGATTTTGCCCCTGTCACCTGCTCATAAAAGCGCGCAAACACATCTCCCACGCCGACATCATTATTAAACGCCATGATCGTAAACGCCGCTCCAAAAAAGATGATGACCCACAGCACGCCCGTCTTTAGCAGATTTAAAAGCTTCGGCTTCGTTCCGTCCGGCGTGTATTCCACGATAAAATCACTCTCTCCCTCATTGGAGATCTCCAGTGAAGGATACTCCTCATGGATCAGTGCAATGATCTTTAAAATAGAAAACACCTGCATCTGATTCTTTTTTCTGCCCGTATTTCCTGTGTCTGCAAACGTATAGATTTTTTTCTGCTTAAGCTGACGCACGATCGCAGCATCGGCGCACTCAAGCTTCGCAATATCGGATAATCTGACATGACGGTCCGTCACGATCGTATTCTGTGCAATCTTTAAGTAAAGCGTTTCGTTGTTCATGCCCATTCCATAACCTCACCAGTCTGCTCATGCTTAACAAGTGTCCCCTCTGCCGGAATCTGCCTTTCCTTTCCATATCGGATAAAAACGAGCATTCCGCAAATAGCAGCAACCGCGATGATTCCCATTAAGCACGCCCGGTATCTCCTACAATTCATACATATTCATCCTTTCTCGCCGTTTTGTCTTTTCTGTCATGCATTATTATTTCTATTTCAACAAATATTATGTATCGGATTGCATTTTACAAAAAAACATGTTACTTTTTCATAGGAATATTTCGACCACTGAAAAGAATTGGAGCATTCCTGTAATTCAGAAATAACGCCAATTGAATAAAAGAAAACCTC
>ERZ772969.2632-NODE-2632-length-10958-cov-3.493992_pt1 | contig 10958 bp, 11 predicted proteins | sample MGYA00511676_ERZ772969 | MGnify/ENA primary metagenome ERZ772969 (study PRJEB29015, sample SAMEA2737651) | human gut metagenome | biome: human gut; feature: human-associated habitat; material: faeces | place: China | collected 2012 ...
GGGAGCCTTACAAGGAAAAGTATCAGGTATTGACATCACCCCATCATCAGGTATGCCGGGTGCTTCTTCAAAGATTACGATTCGCGGTTCTCGTTCTTTCACTGGAGACAATACTCCGTTGTATGTAATTGATGGCATGCCTATCGCTTCTACCGCAGATGTGAGCACTTCTCTTACCGATGGAGCGTATGGAACGGACTATGCTAACCGTGCTGTCGACATTGACCCTAATGATATAGAAAGTATCAATATATTAAAGGGACAAGCCGCTTCTGCTTTGTATGGTATGAGAGCTTCCAATGGTGTTATCGTTATCACTACCAAAAGTGGTAAAGGAGCAGATAAAGGGAAACCTACTATAACTTTCAGTACCAACCTTTCCTTTGATAAGATTTCAACTCTTCCGGAATTGCAACAAGAATATGCACAAGGTTCAGGCGGTACTTTCGATCCGTCATCTCCTTTCGCATGGGGTCCTAAGATTTCCGAATTAGCTAACGACCCTACCTACGGAGGAAATACAGACAACAGTTACACCAGCCAATATGGTAAACAGTCCGGAAAATACTATGTTCCTCAACTTGCAGCTGCCGGCATGAATCCGTGGGCTACTCCACAAGCATATAACAACATGAAGGACTTTTTTGAAACAGGTGTATCTTGGAGCAATAACGTCAATGTAGCCCAGAGATTCGACAAAGGTAACTACTCCTTTTCTTTGGGTAACACCACCAGTAATGGTATCGTTCCATCAACCGGTATGGATAGATATAACGTGAAAATGTCTGCCGAAGCACAACTCCATCCTAACTGGACTACCGGATTTAATGGAAACTTTGTGACTTCAAAAATCTCCAAACAGTCTACAGCCAACACCAGTGTGGTTGCTACGATCTATAATGCACCCGTCAGCTATAATATGGCCGGTATTCCTTCTCACATAGAAGGCGACCCTTACACACAAAATACATATCGCGACAGCTGGATCGACGATGCATATTGGGCAGTTGACAATAACCAGTTCTCCGAACGTTCACAACGTTTCTTCGGAAATGCTTTCGTGAAATACACCACTAAATTTGGAACAGACAACCACAAACTGGATATTAAATACCAGATCGGTGATGACGCTTACACTACCAATTATTCAGAAATCTACGGATATGGAAGTACTTGGGCACCTACAGGTGAAGATTCAGAGTACCATTACACTGTTAATGAATTAAACTCACTGTTAACTGCCGCTTACACATGGAATATCAACGAAGAATGGACCTTGGATGCATTGATTGGTAATGAGTTTGTGGATAAAAAGACAAAATATGAATACGCATATAGCATGAATTTCAATTTCCCAGGATGGAATCATCTGAATAATGCTTCTGTATTCTCCAACGAAAGCCAATACAACAAGAAACGAACGGTAGGTAATTTCGCCAACTTGTCAGTAGCATGGAAAAACATGCTCTATCTAAGTGGAAGTATACGTAACGATATTGTTTCAAGCATGCCACGTGACAACCGTTCTTTCACTTATCCTTCAGTGTCATTAGGATTCATCTTCACCGAACTGGCTCCCCTGAAGAATAACATATTGACTTTCGGTAAGATACGTGCTTCTTATGCAGAAGTTGGTATGGCCGGTGATTATACTCAAAGTTATTATTATACTCCGTCTTATGGTGGCGGCTTCTATATGGGAAATCCTATTGTTTATCCAATTAATGGAGCAATGGCTTACATTCCATATTATAAGGTATATGACCCTAACTTAAAACCACAAAATACAAAATCATACGAACTGGGAGCAGATCTTACTTTCTTAAACGGACTGGTAACCTTGAATTATACCTATTCACGTCAGAATGTGAAAGATCAGATATTCGAAGTTCCTTTGGCAGGTTCAACCGGAGCCTCAAGTATGATAATGAATGGAGGTAAAATCCACACAAATACCCACGAGTTGACATTGGGCGTATCTCCGGTAGATACCAAAAACTTCAAACTCGACTTCGCTTTCAACTTCTCCAAAATCGACAATTACGTAGACGAATTGGCTCCAGGAGTAGAAAGTATTATGTTAGGAGGATTTGTAACTCCGCAGGTACGTGCCGGAATTGGTGACAAGTTCCCTGTGATCTATGGAAAAAGCTATATGCGTAATGACGAAGGCAAGATTGTAGTAGACAAAAACGGACTTCCCATGCAGGGAGAAGATGCGGTTATCGGAACTGTATCTCCTGACTTCCGTTTAGGTTTCAATACAAATATCGAATTGTACAAGTTCCGTATTTCTGCAGTATTCGACTGGAAACAAGGAGGACAGATGTATAGTGGTACCGCAGGTGAAATGAACTATTACGGTGTGAGCAAATTATCTGGTGATATGCGTAATACCGAATTCATTGTGGAAAACTCCGTTAAAGAAACAGGAAAAGATGCGGATGGTAATTCAATCTATGCCCCCAATGATATAAAAGTAACAGATGCTCAAGCATATTTCACCAGAAGAAGATCAATTGACGAATCTTACATTTATGATAATTCTTATATCAAATTGCGTGAATTATCTGTAAGTTATCCGGTTTTCTCAAAGAAATGGCTGAATGTGAACGTTAATGTTTTTGCCCGCAACATTTTGGTTTGGTCTGAAATGAAAGGTTTCGATCCGGAAGCTTCACAAGGTAATGACAACATGGGAGGTGCATTCGAACGTTTCTCTCTTCCGGGAACAGCCAGCTATGGTTTTGGATTTAATGTAAAATTCTAATTAGCTAAAAAGAAAGATGAAAACATATAATATAATTAAAGGTATTTTTGCCGCTACTGTTTTATCAGTTGTTTTTTCCGGATGCTCGGAAGATGCAATGGATAGAATCAACAAGGACCACGGCCATACGCAAAGCGTAGCCGCAAGATTCATTCTGACAGATGTGATAACCTCTACTGCATTTTCCAATGCAGGAGGTGATTTCAATACTTATCTATCTGCTTACATTGAATATGAAGTAGGTGTTGACAACCAATTGTATTATGCAGAAACCAGAGAGAGCGAACCGACCTCATCTTCCACTTTCAACAATACATGGAATGGTCTGTATTCAACATTGAAATCCGCCCGTATCATTATCAATCAATGCAGCGAGGGAGGCATAGACCATGGGAATTATGTAACCAAGGGTATGGCTGAAGTGTTGGCTGCTTATAATTGCGCATTGATAGCCGATATGTTTGGAGATGCTCCATGTAGTCAGGCTGCATTAATTGACGAAAACGGTTCTCCTGTTTACCTAACTCCTAAAATGGATAAGCAAGAAGAAATCTATACCCAAGCAATGCAATATCTGGATGATGCCATTGCAGACTTACAGAAAGAAGATCTGATAGACCCGGAAGCTCAAGATTTGCTGTACCAGGGTGATGCTGAAAAATGGCTTAAGTTAGCATATGGTCTGAAAGCACGCTACACGATGCATCTTCTTAAAAGATCTGCCAACAAAGACGCGGATATGGAGAAGGTGTTGGAATATGTAAATAACTCTTTCGAAAGCGCAGAAGAACAAGCAGCATTCGACGTATATGACGCTAATAACATAAATCCGCTTTATGGTTTCTTTGTGGCACGTGCCGGATTAGGTGCAAGCGAAAGCATGAGAAGCAAACTGGCAGAATACAATGACCCACGTCTGTCCAGAGCTTTCATCACTAAACAGGGTACCTCCGGAAAAGAACAAGCTCCGGGAACCGCAGACAACGCCGTATATGCGCCTAACGGTACACCAGAACAAGGCACTTCCAAATATGGAACTTCTTTATTTATGTATTCTATATCAGCACCAACACTGTTGTTGAGTTATCATGAATTAAAATTCCTGGAAGCAGAAGCTCTGTGCAGATTGGAACGTGATGCTAAAAGTGCATTAAAAGATGCAGTAGTGGCTGGACTGTTAAATGCGGAAAACAGCTTTACTATTTCAAGAAAAGAGTTGGGCAAAACACTCATCAATGCAGCAAGCAGTATTACGGAAGCTGAAGCCGAAAGTTACTTTGACAATACGATAGAGGCCAAATATACAGCTGAACCTTTGAAAACAACAATGACTCAAAAATACTTCGCATTATGGGGAGCTTCAGGTGAAGCGACAGAATCTTACAATGATGTTCGCAGAATGAAAGGACTAGGCGAAAACTTTATTGAGCTAAAAAATCCAAACTCTTTCCCATTACGTTGTCCTTATGGCAATAGCGACACAACAACAAATGCCGAAGTGAAAGCAGCTTACGGAAATGGACAATATGTGTATAGTGAAAACGTTTGGTGGGCAGGTGGAAGCAGATAATCCATTGACTTGAATCATATAAATGAGACTGAATTCTCTAGGGGAAAGGCGGGAATTCAGTCTCATTTCTTTATATCAAGTTTGAGAGGTGTAAACAGAACATTCAGTCACAATTATGCCAAGAGAATTGTAACAACTATACATGTCTACTGATTTTCCCGGTTCATACGATACATCATAAACTATACTTTTGTTATATTTGCAGACGCTTGAATAATATAGAATACGATGAATCATATAGAAACCCAACGATTGATATTGCGACATTTCACAGAAGAAGACATAAACGCCTTGTTCTCAATTCTAAGTGATAAAGACGTTAATACATTTCTACCGATGTTCCCATTAAAAGATATAGAGGAAGCAAAAGACTATCTCCAATATATAAAAAGCTGGATTCAGCAGAAAGGATTCTACTATGCTATTTGTATGAAAACAAACAATGTACCCATTGGTTGTATCCATATAAACGGAGATGACAGCCATGATTTGGGGTATAGCATTAAGAAGGAGTTTTGGCACAAAGGGATTTGTGCAGAAGCTTGTCAGGCAGTAATCGATATGCTGAAACAAATAAATATTCCCTATATCACAGCTACGCACGATGTAAACAATCCGAGAAGTGGAAAAGTTATGCAGGCTATAGGCATGAAATACCAATATTCTTATGAAGAATATTGGCAACCAAAACTTTATCTGGTTACATTTAGAATGTATCAATTAAATTTCGATGACCAACAAGACAGGGTATATAAAAAATATTGGAATAAATACCCTGTTCATTTCATAGAGGAGATATAAGCAGTATTGCTACTTCATTCCTTCTCTCACAATATCTACCAGAATCGGCTTCAATCCGCTAACGAAACATTCCACTGCAATCACCATCAGAATCAGTCCCATAAGACGCATCATCACATTATTACCCGTTTCACCCAAGACTTTTACCAATTTCGTGGAAGCACGAAGAATAAAGAAAGTCAACAGATAAATCAGGGCGATAGTACCGATCAAGATTCCCTTCATTTCATAAGAATGCGCATCCTGCATCAAAACGATTGCATTGGCAATCGCTCCGGGACCGCATAACATAGGAATGCCGAGAGGAGTAATAGAGATATCATCCGCATACGTTTTGATTTCTTCGTCCTTCAACTTCATCGGTGTATAGCGGGCTTGAAGCATATCAAAGCCTATCTTGAAGATAATCACCCCACCGGCAATACGGAAACCATTGGTAGAGATACCGAAGAACTTGAAAAGAAACTGCCCGGCAAAGACAAATACCATCAATGTAATAAACGACACAATAGTAGCACGACGTACGATAGACTGACGTTCTTTATCCGTCATACCATGAGTCATGGTAAGAAAGACAGGCATCGTTCCCAACGGGTTGGTCAACGTGAAGAATGAAGTGAAACAAAGTAAGGCGAAAGGCAGAAGCGTACTATCCATGATTATATCGTATTTTATGCAAAACTAAAACGCAACAAAAATACGACTTAATCCAGAAAACCTATAATAAATCCATTAATTCTTTCAAGGAATGGATGTGATAAGTAGGGAGGAAAGGGAAAGCTGTCCGTTCTGTCACATTGTAGAAAACCTGATGCATCCCTACTCCGTGCGCTCCGGTTATATCCGCTTCCCAACTATCACCAATCATTAAGGATTCGCGCAACTCGGATTGAGTAGCAGACAAAGCAAAATTGAATATCTCCGGCCAAGGCTTCAGCACTCCGAGATCTTCCGAGAGAATCACCTTTCTGAAATACCCGTCCACTCCTGCCGAACGCATCTTACGTGATTGCAATTCACGAAACCCATTGGAAAGGATATAGAGGTTATATTTGGGAGCAAGATACTCCAATACCTCCTTTGCATGAGGCATTAAAACACTTTTAGTAGGGATAATAGCGAAAAAATCTCTCGAAAACCGTTCAGCGAGCGCTTCATCTTTCACTCCCACGGCCTGTAAAGGATAAAAGAAACGTTGGCTGTTCAATTCATCCTTCGTTATCTTTCCTTCACCGTACTCAACCCAGAGTTCGGTATTTCTTTGTTGATAAAGAGTATAATAATGATTGAATGAATCAAAATAGCGGTCGAACGAATATTTCTGATATACTTCCTCAAAGGTGTTACGAGCATTTTGAGAAAAAGCCCAGATGGTATCATCAAGATCAAAAAAAAGATTTTTATATTTCATCAGTAGTTATATAATAAGAAACAAAAAAGCCAATGTGCTAATTTCTTGAATCCAGGAATCAGCACATTGGCAATTCAAAAGGGATATCTACCTTATTTTACCTGGATAACCAAGTATCTGGATACACTCCAGAATTCAGTAGGATTAGTAATCTTCAATGTCAACTGGCCTTTATCATCTTTTACCAATTCATAAGAACCGGTCGGATGAGTAGTCAGTAATTCAGCACGTTTAGAGTACAACTTGATTTCTTTGGTTGTACGGATATCGATCTGCGTGAAATAATCCTTATTGAAATCAGCGCTCTTCAACACGTCTCCGCTCTGAAGAATCTTTTGAGCTTTCAATTCAGATTTAGTACCAAATACGAACCAGGCAGCATTCAGGCTCTTTTCCTGTTCTGCAACGGTTTTAGCTTTCGCTTCGTTTTCTGCGGCCAGAGTTTCTTTTGCTACAGACAGATCGCTGACAGCAGCATCCAATTCCTGAATACGGATATTCTTGGAAGCCAGTTCTGTTTGAAGCTCTTCGATACGCTGTTGTTTAGCGTTCAATTCAGCAGTCAAAGCGGCAACAGCTTTTTTCATCTGTGCAGAATTGTAATTGCTATTCTTCAACTGTGCCTGTAACTTTGCAATCTGCGCTTTGTTTTCTTCCATTTGCTTGGAGATGAATTCGATGTCAGAAGCAATCTGTTGCTTGGCACTGGCAGAGTTTTCAGTGATGGTTCCACGCTGCAAGTCAACACGGCTTTCGGCAGCATTGATCTTACGGAAACCTTCCTGAACTTCATTGAAAGTCCCCATCATATCATCCAGTTCAGCGTTGCGCTGGTTCAGTTCCATCAAAAGAGAATCATTTTCAGCTTTCAGGTCTTTACTTCCACCTTTAAAGCCATCACACGAAGCCAACAAGGCTACGCATACAAATAAAACAGCTAACTTTTTCATACGTTTACGTTTTACGTTTTTTAATGAAGTTATTTAATCATCTATTCCTGCTAATACTATCACAATCTCGCCCCGGGGTTCGGTAGCGGTAAAGTGTTCTATCAATTCAGCCAAACTGCCCCGAACTGTTTCTTCATGGAGTTTGGATATTTCACGCGACACGGTTGCCTGACGTTCAGCACCGAAATATTCGGCAAACTGTGTTAACGTCTTCAACAGACGGTGGGGTGATTCATAAAACACCATCGTGCGGTGTTCTTCCGCCAATGTCTTCAGTCGTGTCTGCCGTCCTTTCTTCTGGGGGAGAAATCCCTCGAAGCAGAACTTCTCGTTCGGCAATCCCGATGCTACGAGTGCCGGAACAAAAGCGGTTGCTCCCGGCAAGCACTGCACTTCAATACCGTTGCGCACACATTCACGAACAACCAGAAATCCGGGATCGGAAATTCCAGGCGTTCCGGCATCCGAAATAAGTGCCACCGTTTCACCTGCCTTTATTCTATTAACAACACTTTCCACCGTTTTATGTTCATTAAATTTGTGGTGGGATTGCATTGCATTCTTTATTTCAAAGTGTTTCAACAAGATACCGGAAGTACGTGTATCCTCCGCCAAAATCAGATCGACCTCTTTCAGGACTTTGATAGCCCGAAAAGTCATGTCCTCCAGATTCCCTACCGGCGTAGGCACCACATATAGCTTTCCCATCTTGTTTTTGTTTTATACTGATTGATTAAAATATTTCTTTAGTAGCTCCAGAAAGTCGTTCACCGCCTCCTTTTCTTCATTCAATTCGACTTTCGAGGACAGAAATGCGACTGCAGTCTTGTAGGAACTCATTACTGATATCTGTTCGATAACCCGATTCATCAAATCAGTGTTGCCTCCGAACAGTTCACGAGAAAAACGGAAAGAATCATTCAAACTGATAGCATGTCGCAAGCCGGCAGACAGTTTGAGACTTTCTCCCAACACAGCCGATTTAGGTTCTTCCTCTTTCACAACAGTTTCAACGACAGGTTCCTCAACAATTGCCGATTCCTCTTTTTTCCCTTCTTCTTCTTCTTCTTCTTCTTCTTCTTCTGCTGCTGCTGCTGCTGCTGCTTCTGCTGTCTCTGCAGCTGCCGCTATTACGACAGGTTTCTCTTCCGCAACAATGGCTTCTCCTTCCTCATCTTCTTTCACAACAACCGATTCGAGAGATTGTATAATCACGGGGGAATCCTCTTCAGACCCGGCAACTTCATCCTCCTCTTCCGCTGTCTCTTCCACAGCTGACGGAGAAATTACCTGAACAGCATCCACCTCCTGCTGCAGTTCTTCCAAACGCCCCTGCATCCGTGTAATGCTCCGCTTCAACAGTTCAGACAAAGTCGGAGTCGGCTCCTTGGTAAATGAATCCATGAGATACTTCAACTCATGAACATCCAACTCAATATCTGTTAATAGCTTCTGTTTCATGTCAGTCCATTGTTTATACGGTGCGAATGTAGGAATAATTTATGCAATAACTTAAAATAATGGATAATTTAACAGTTCTTGCACATCGAATTGCTTACCTTTGTCCACATATTTATTTAATCAAGAAAACACAAAATCTCATGGTATTATTTTCAGAAGACCACATACAGGAGACTAGAAGAAGAGGCCGGATCGAAGTAATCTGCGGTTCTATGTTCTCCGGAAAGACAGAGGAATTGATTCGCAGAATGAAGAGAGCGAAATTCGCGAAACAACGTGTCGAGATATTCAAACCTGCTATCGACACCCGTTATTCAGAAGAAGACGTAGTCTCTCACGACAGCCATTCTATCGCCTCCACTCCCATCGATTCGTCAGCCAGCATTTTACTGTTTACTTCTGAGATAGATGTAGTAGGTATTGATGAAGCACAGTTCTTCGACAGTGGTTTGATTGATGTATGCAACCAGCTTGCCAACAATGGAATCCGTGTTATCATTGCAGGATTGGATATGGACTTCAAAGGAAATCCATTTGGACCTATGCCACAATTGTGCGCCATTGCCGATGAAGTCTCCAAAGTTCATGCGATCTGTGTGAAATGTGGTCAGCTGGCCTCTTTCTCACATCGTACAGTCAAGAATGAGAAACAGGTTCTTTTAGGCGAAACAGCCGAATATGAGCCTCTGTGCAGGGAATGTTATCTCCGTGCACGAGGGGAAGATGAGCAGAAAGTATAAACTCTATAAAAGAAACAGATTATGGAAAGGAAAAAGATAACATTCGACAGTTTTATACGCGGTTCCATCGGATGTGTGTTAGTTGTAGGAATATTAATGCTCGTGGAACGTCTTAGCGGAGTGTTATTACCTTTCTTTATTGCGTGGCTGATAGCTTATATGGTCTATCCGTTAGTCAAATTCTTCCAGTATAAGCTATGATTAAAAAGCCGCATTATTTCCATCTTCTGTTCCTTATTCCTCATTACGGTTATCGGAGTCACTTTATTCTACCTATTAGTGCCGCCGATGATTTCGGAAATAGGCAGAATGAACGATTTGTTGGTGACTTACCTCACCAATGGAGCCGGTAACAATGTACCTAAGAACCTTTCTGAATTTATCCACGAGAACATTGATCTTCAGGCGTTGAACCGTGTATTAAGTGAAGAGAATATCCTGGCGACAATCAAGGATACCGTCCCCAGAGTGTGGACTTTGCTTGCAGAATCTCTCAACATTCTATTCAGCATCCTTGCCTCTTTCATTATATTATTATATGTAATCTTTATATTATTGGATTACGAAGCGATAGCTGAAGGATGGTTGCATCTGCTACCCAATAAATACCGTACGTTTGCCTCCAACCTGGTTCACGACGTACAGGATGGTATGAACAGATATTTCCGTGGACAGGCTTTGGTTGCTTTCTGCGTAGGTATTCTTTTCAGCATCGGTTTCCTGATTATCGATTTCCCCATGGCTATCGCTCTGGGACTTTTCATCGGAGCATTGAATATGGTTCCCTACTTGCAAATCATTGGTTTCCTTCCCACCATTTTATTGGCAATCCTCAAAGCTGCCGACACCGGACAGAACTTCTGGATTATCATTGCATGTGCATTAGCCGTCTTTGCAATCGTACAAATCATACAGGATACCTTCCTTGTCCCCAAAATCATGGGAAAGATTACCGGACTGAATCCTGCCATCATCCTTTTATCTCTTTCTATCTGGGGTTCATTAATGGGAATGCTCGGCATGATTATCGCCTTGCCACTAACAACTTTGATGCTCTCCTACTACCAACGCTTTATTATCAACAAAGAAAAAAATAAAATATGATGAAGTAGAAACTACTGATAATCAAGAAACAAGCCACAACGAGGAAAAATAATTGAAACTTTTTTCTACGTAATGCTTGCAAATTAAATAAAAGTAACTACCTTTGCACCCGCAATCAGGAAATAACTGATACGCAAATAAGGATTGATTC
>ERZ772969.2653-NODE-2653-length-10880-cov-4.595566_pt1 | contig 10880 bp, 10 predicted proteins | sample MGYA00511676_ERZ772969 | MGnify/ENA primary metagenome ERZ772969 (study PRJEB29015, sample SAMEA2737651) | human gut metagenome | biome: human gut; feature: human-associated habitat; material: faeces | place: China | collected 2012 ...
CGCACTCAACAACCGCATTCGTAACCTGCGTGACCCGTCACAGGCGCAGGATGCGGCCACGAAGGGGTATGCTGACAATCTCTATCAGGGCGCTATTTCTCACTCAGACAATAACTTTAAGCGGACGCTGAGGGTTCCTGAATCAGAAGTAGGAATGGTGCCAGCTGTAGCAGGGCGTAAAAATAAAATCCTGGCATTCAACGATGCCGGTAATCCGATAGCGGTATTGCCTGAGTCCGGGTCAGCGGCTGATGTGATGATTGAACTGGCTTCAAAAGAACTTCCCGGAACGTCATTAGTAATTGGCTCTGACGGAGCAAGCCTTGATCAGTCTATTAAGTTTATTACACCACTCCTGAAGCCAGGCATTGAAAATGCAGTATACAACTACACGATACTTCAGGCGGCAGCAGACAAAAACAAGCACCTTGATTTACCTAAAGGACTTTTCTATATATCTCAGGCGTTTGAGGCCAGTAAAGGACAGGTAATAAAAGGTCAAGGAAACCCTAACTTCTCTCCTAATTGTTATACGACTCTTGTCTGCCTGGCTGAAGGCGGCGGCTGTATCTGGTATACCCGTGATTCGTCTACCGGGCAGGTGCGGATGCCGCAGATTTACGACATGGGCCTGACTGGCGATTATCCGGTAAGGTTTAATAACGAACAAACAGCGATCATCAAAGATGATGTATCGCTTTCAAACGTTCCATTTGGTATGGTTCCAGTAGTAAGTCGATGCGCTATAAACCCAAGGGTTAATGGCACAGGAATTGGTATCTCTTGGTCAAAAATGTTTGATGGCTGCATTAGTCTTTGCGAGATAGCAAACTTTGATATTGATGTGCTCCTAAATGGCTGCGATCTGAATAAAGTTGCTTATAACCGCATCAGAAATGGCTGGCGTTATATGGTTCTGGAGCTAAGCGCTAGTACATTTGGCTCGCAGAATGAAATACATCTTAACGATATCCTTCATGTCGGATCGCCAAACTGCATCATGGTTAAGACTACAGCCAGACATGCCCGCATTTATGACAACTACTTTGAGCAGGCTACGGGGACAGATGGGCAGGCGCTCATAGGGTTTATTGATGCGACAGATGTGGATGCTCCATCCTACGCGGGTAATGTATCAGCGGGTCGTTACTCAACGATTCTCAGAGATAACCGGATAGATGGTTTTTCAAAAGCCAAAAACTTTATTTATAAATATCAGCCCGAGGGGCAGACATACGGTGAGATTGTCGATGTTTCTACGGTTGGTCCAAACACAGGATTAGGCTCCAATGCCCTGACACTGGTTGATAGCACTGGCGCGACAGTGGACAGGGTTCCGCTACTGTATAACCAGCAGCAACCGTGCTCGTTCGTCTTTAAGGGGCCACGCTTTGGTAAATGGAACGGGTACACCTCAGAGGGGCAGTTTTCTGACGTTATCAATGGGCTGAATGTCGGCGCGTTCGGCACGTCCCTCTATGGCAACCTGCTGTCTAATTATCTGCGTGCCCGCGGTAATGAAATGGTGCTGATGGCGGGTTTCGCCAGCACCGGCATTTTTAGCTATGCTGCCTCATCGGGACTGTTTGAACCGGAGAAATCATACATTATCGAGGTGGAGGCATACTGCGCCAGCGGTACTGAAGACTTCACTTTCGGCGGTATTGTTTCCGGGACAGGTAAAGTCTCGACAACTTTCACTCTGTCAACGACACCCAGAAAAATGCGGGTGGAGTTTGTGACAGGAATTGCAGGCTCATCGAACGGTATTTACTTTTCACGCTCAAATAACGGCGCGGATATTGTGATTAAGCGCGTCCGCTTCCTGAAAAAGTATCTTCAAGAAAATCCAATGTCCGCGAGCGCATCAAAGACCTTACAGATAGCTACGCAGTCAGGTGAGATTCAGATAGCTGCTAACGGTGGTTATCAGTTTCCGGCATACAAAATATTGAAATTTATTAATGGTTATTTGGTTGAAACATTTTCCCAGGTTAACAACTCTGCGCAGATTGATGTTTCATGGACATATTCATCGGGGTTTCTTACTGTCAACGTCACAGGCCTTGGTGGCTCTAAGCAGCTCGCAATTAGTCAGGTCACTCAACCAGGTTAACAGGAGGAAATTATGTCATTCACAGTAACAAAAGAAGTTAAAGAACTGGTTTCGTATCCTGAGCTGGGGGCGTCATGCCAGCTGGTTACGGTCAGCAAAGAGGTGACCTATGCCGCAAAGCGTCTGGTCAGCCTCTCAGATGCAGGGGCGCAGGTACTGTTCGATGTGTATGTGGGTGATTCAGTAAGGCCAGGTGAGCATTACCACATGTTCAGTTATTCGGGGTCAGGCAACCCGCTGGATGAGGCAGAGTTATCACTGAAGATGAACTTTGATAGCCAGGAATTAAGCCAGGGAGCTGAGTAAGCCGGTGGGATCGCCCTGTCACATCAGGCTTTCGCGGAGAAAATTAAAAGATCCAGTTTATCGCCACATAATTCACCGGTAAGAGGCCGAGTATGAGTAAAAAATATTTATCGTTAATTACCCGCGCCGGTCGCGAGAAAATAGCCAGCGCCATTATTGCCGGTGAGAAAATTATTTTTTCCGCGATGGCTGTCGGAGACGGTGGCGGCATTATCGTGTCACCAGAAGAAAATCAAACAGGCCTGGTTAACGAGTCTTTCAGAACTCAGCTTAATAGCCTGAAAATTCCCGATAATGATAAAAATATCATTATTGCTGAAATGATAATCCCCCCGGAAACCGGCGGCTTCACGATAAGAGAAGCGGCACTTTTCGATGATGAGGGTGTGTGTATGGCTGTCGCCAGCGTCCCTGAAACATACAAGCCGCTACTGGCTGAGGGGTCAGGGCGATTTACCATAATGAGAATCTGGCTCGCGGTCAGCAGCACTGAAGGCATCGAGATACTGACGGACCCCGGAATTGTACTGGCTACAGTTGAGGATGTGATATCTGTCAGGAATGAAGCGAAAGACTATGCAGATGAGCAACTGAGTGAGCACGCAAAATCGCGAAATCACCCTGATGCCACGCTGAACGATAAAGGGTTTACACGACTGAGCAACGCAATTGACAGTGATGATGAAACCATAGCCGCAACCCCTGCAGCGGTAAGAGCTGCCATCCGTGCGGCCATTCGTTCATCGTGGGATCTGGATAACCCTGTCGGTACGGTAAAGTTTTATGCGCAAAATATTGACCCTAACGAGCGTTATCCGTGGTCACGGTGGGTTTATACTGGCGAAAACAAAACGATTCGTGTCGGCAAGGCTGACGGTTCGGACGTTGCCACTACAGGCGGCAGCGATACCGTGACCATTGAACGCGCCAACCTGCCCGCCGTTCAGATTGATGTGAGCGGCGAAACCAGCGAGTTAGCGGGCCAAGAGCTGACAACCAGGCAGGCAGGACGGCATAAACATAGGGGCGGGATGCTCGCCCCGGGTGAGGTCTGGGATGATAATTATGTTGTCGGTTCGGATAACGACAGCCGCCGGACCCGAAATTACACGGATGAGGCGGAAGACCATGCTCATATTGTCGATATGCCTCCGCACAAACACACGACCAGCGGCAAAACCGCCAACCTCGGGGAAGGAAAATCGTTCAGCGTGGTTGAAGCTCACACCCTGCTGATGTGCTGGAGCCGCGTTGCCTGACCTGTGACGGTCATTCCTGTTGTACTACCCCTGTTACAGCGGGGATGACTCGTCACCCTTTCCACCACGATTGAAAATAATGCTCACCCTTAACCACGGAGTTAAACGGATGAGCGATTTTCATCACGGCGTCCAGGTTGTCGAGATTAACGACGGCACCCGCGTCATTTCTACCGTATCAACGGCTATTATCGGCATGGTCTGCACGGCCAGCGATGCCGATGCTGCCACCTTCCCACTTAATAAGCCCGTACTGATTACCAGCGTGCAAAGCGCCATCGCTAAAGCGGGTACAAAAGGCACCCTGGCCGCATCCCTCCAGGCGATCGCCGACCAGTCGAAACCGGTCATTGTCGTTGTGCGCGTTGCCGAAGGTACCGGCGACGATGCCGAAGCCCAGACTATTTCCAACATCATCGGCGGCACCGACGAAAGCGGCAATTACACCGGGCTGAAAGCGCTGCTCACGGCGGAGGCTGTAACCGGCGTTAAACCGCGCATCCTCGGTGTGCCGGGCCTCGATTCCCTCGAAGTGGCGACCGCGCTCGCGCCGATTTGTCAGAAGCTCCGCGCCTTTGGTTATATCAGCGCCTGGAATTGCCAGACCATTTCCGAGGCGATGCTCTATCGCGAGAATTTCAGCCAGCGCGAGCTGATGGTTATCTGGCCGGATTTTCTGGCATGGGATACCACGGCGAACGCGACCGAAACCGCCTGGGCGACCGCCCGCGCGCTGGGCCTGCGCGCCAAAATCGACCAGGACACCGGCTGGCATAAAACTCTGTCAAACGTTGGCGTGAATGGTGTCACCGGCATCAGCGCGTCGGTCTTCTGGGATTTGCAGGAATCCGGCACCGATGCCGACCTGCTTAACGAGGCTGGCGTCACCACGCTCATTCGTAAAGACGGTTTCCGCTTCTGGGGCAACCGCTGCTGCTCCGATGACCCGCTGTTCTTGTTCGAGAACTACACCCGCACCGCGCAGGTTATCGCTGACACAATGGCCGCTGGTCACATGTGGGCGGTCGACAAGCCGATCACTGCCACGCTGATTAAGGACATCGTTGCGGGTATCAATGCGAAATTCCGCGAGATGAAAACGGCGGGCTATATCGTCGATGCGACCTGCTGGTTTGATGAATCGGCCAACGACGCGGCGACCCTCAAAGCCGGGAAACTGTATATCGATTACGACTATACGCCGGTTCCCCCTCTCGAAAACCTGACGCTACGCCAGCGCATTACCGATAAATACCTGGCGAATCTGGTGTCATCGGTTAACAGCAATTAAGGAGCCCTGACCAATGGCAATGCCGCGCAAGCTCAAATACCTGAACACGTTTCTGGATGGCGTCAGCTATCTCGGCGTTATCGAGTCCGTCACCCTGCCAAAGCTGACCCGTAAGCTGGAAAATTACCGGGGCGGCGGGATGTCAGGCTCGGCCCCTGTCGATTTCGGCCTCGACGATGACGCGCTGGCGATGGAGATTTCCCTCGGCGGCTTCCCTGATGATGCGATCTGGGCGCTTTACGGTGCCGTCGGTACCGGGACGCTACTGCGCTATGCAGGCTCTTACCAGCGGGACGATACCGGCGAAACCGTGGCGGTGGAAGTTGAGACCCGTTTCAAGGTGAAGGAAGTCGATAACGGCGAGAGCAAACAGGGCGAGGATACCAGCAGCAAATTATCGCTGGTCTGCACGTACTACAAGCTGACCATGAACGGTAAAGAGCTGGTAGAAATCGACGTCCTCAACATGATTGAGAAGGTGAACGGCGTCGACCGACTCGACCAGCACCGCCGCAATATCGGCCTGTAATTTTTCCCCGGCCAGCATGTCTGGCCGGTTAACCCCGAATCCGTAAATAGTGAGAAACTCATGAGCAAAGAAAACATCGTCACCCTGGAAAACCCCATCAAACGCGGCGAGCAGGTCATCGAAAAAATCACCCTGATGAAGCCTAACGCCGGAACCCTGCGCGGTGTCAGCCTGGCAGACGTTGCGCGCTCTGAAGTGGATGCCCTGATTAAAGTGCTGCCGCGTATGACCAGTCCGTCTCTTACCGAATCGGATGTCGTCATGATGGATTTACCCGACCTGATGGCGCTGGCAACAAAGGTGATCGGTTTTTTGTCGCCGAATTTGGCGGATTAAATTTCCCGAAAGACATGTCGGTCGATGACCTGATGGCGGATATCGCGGTGATTTTTCACTGGCCGCCATCAGAGTTATATCCCATGAGCCTGACCGAGCTCACCACCTGGCGCGAAAAGGCGCTACAGCGAAGCGGAAACACGAATGAGTAACGACGTTAAATTGCAGGTTTTACTCAAGGCTGTTGACCAGGCGACCCGCCCGTTTAAATCCATCCAGACAGCGAGCAAAACGCTGTCTGGTGATATCCGGGACACTCAAAAATCTCTGCGTGAACTGAATGGCCAGGCATCCCGCATTGACGGGTTTCGCAAGGCCAGCGCGCAACTCGCCGTTACCGGTCAGGAGCTGAAGAAAGCTAAACAGGAAGCCGCCGCGCTGGCGATCCAGTTCAAAAATACGGAGCAGCCTACCCGCGCGCAGGCGCAGGCGATGGACGCGGCACGAAAAAGCGCCGCCGCGCTACAGCTTAAACACAACAGCTTACGGCAGGCTGTACAGCGCCAGCGGCAGGAACTCAGCCAGGCGGGAATAAATACCCGTACCCTGGCCGCGGATGAACGCCGGTTAAAAACCAACATTAGCGAAACGACAGCACAGCTCAATCGTCAGCGTGAAGCGCTGGCGCGGGTCAGCGCGCAACAGGCAAAGCTCAACGCGGTTAAGCAGCGATATCAGGCAGGTAAAGAGCTGGCCGGAAACGCTGCTGCAATGGGTGCCGCCGGTGTCGGTATGGCGACGACCGGCACGCTGGCCGGTGTTGCACTGATGAAACCGGGTTATGATTTTGCGCAGAAAAATTCCGAGTTACAGGCTGTACTCGGTGTGGCGAAAGACTCCGCAGAAATGACGGCTTTGCGAAAACAAGCCCGACTGCTGGGCGACAATACTGCCGCCTCTGCCGATGATGCTGCCGGAGCTCAGATTATCATCGCGAAAGCGGGCGGCGATGCGGCAGCAATCCAGGCTGCGACCCCCGTCACGCTGAATATGGCGCTCGCTAACCGGCGGACGATGGAAGAGAACGCACAGCTTTTGCTCGGTACCAAAAACGCTTTCCAGCTTTCAAATGACCGGGTAGCCCATATCGGCGATGTGCTTTCAGCAACGATGAATAAATCAGCGGCCGATTTTCAGGGATTAAGCGACGCCTTAACCTATCTGGCCCCAGTTGCCAAAGCTGCGGGAGTAAGCCTCGAAGAAGCCGCCGCCATGACGGGTGTGCTTCATGATAACAATATCACGGGATCGATGGCCGGTACCGGGAGCAGCGCTGTCGTCAGCCGGTTACAGGCCCCAACAGGTAAGGCATGGGCGGCATTAAAAGAGCTGGGGGTTAAGACGGCAGATAGCAAGGGCAACATGCGGCCCGTATTTACCATTCTGAAAGAAATCCAGGCCAGTTTTAAAAAGAATAAGCTCGGAACAAGTCAGACAGGCGAATACCTGAAAACGATATTCGGCGAGGAAGCGCTGAAATCGTCTAATGCCCTGTTAGACGCTGCGGCCAGCGGGAAACTCGATAAGCTGACAGCGGCATTTAAAGCCTCGGACGGCAAGACCGAGGAGCTGGTTAAAGTCATGCAGGATAACCTCGGCGGCGACTTCAAAGAGTTTCAGTCTGCGTATGAGGCTGTTGGCACAGACCTGTTTGACCAGCAGGAATCCTCATTACGCAAACTGGTGCAGACTGCGACCGGCTACGTGCTCAAACTTGATAAGTGGATCCAGCGAAATAAAGAGCTCGCGCAGACGCTTGGGGTGATTACCGCCGTGGCGCTTGGCGTGGTGGGGATGATTGGGGCCATTGGGCTGATTGCCTGGCCGGTTATAACGGGAGTTAATGCCATCATCGCCGCTGCGACGGCGCTCGGTACCGTATTTACAACGGTGGCCGGAGGCATCATTACCGCTATTGGTGCGATTTCCTGGCCGGTTGTCGCTGTTGTGGCTGCGATTGTCGCCGGGGCATTGCTCATCCGTAAATACTGGGAGCCCATCAGCGCATTTTTCGGCGGAGTGATTGAAGGGATGCGGGCCGCATTTGCGCCAGTAGCTGAACTGTTTGCGCCGCTTAAACCGATGTTTGACTGGCTGGGCGGAAAACTGAAAGCCGCGTGGGACTGGTTTAACAACCTGATTGCGCCGGTCAAGTCATCGCAGGAAACCTTAAACAGTTTTCGTGATGCCGGTGTGTTGTTCGGTCAACGGCTGGCGGATGCCTTAACGCTGCCGCTAACGGCATTTAATAAGCTGCGCAGCGGTATTGATTGGGTGCTTGAGAAACTCGGCATTATTAATAAAGAGTCCAGCACGCTTGACCAGACTGCCGCAAAAGCCAGTGCCGCCACGCAGGGTAGCTCTTATATTCCCGCGACCAGCACTTATGGCGGTTATCAGGCTTATCAGCCTGTGACGGCTCCCGCAGGTCGTACCTACATTGACCAGAGCAGCCCAACCTATCAAATCAACATGCCGGGTGGTGCGCCGGGCGGTCAACTCGGAAACCAGTTGCAGGACGCGTTAGAAAAATACGAACGCGACAAGCGGGCCAGAACCCGCGCCAGCATGATGCACGATTAAGGAGGCTGATTATGATGCTTGCTCTTGGAATGTTTGTTTTTATGCGTCAGACGCTGCCCCACCAGACGCTACAACGCGATGCCGAATATCGATGGCCGTCAAATTCACGCGTCGGGAAACGGGATTCGTTTCAGTTTTTAGGGCCGGGTGAGGAAAAAATCACCCTGGCCGGGACGCTTTACCCGGAGTTGACCGGTGGTAAGTTGACGATGACGGCTATTCGTCTGATGGCTGACCAGGGGCGCGCCTGGCCGTTACTGGATGGTACCGGCACGATTTACGGTATGTACGTCATCAATAATATTAGCGAGACAGGAAGCCTGTTTTTTGCTGACGGAACGGCGCGCAAAATTGATTTTACGCTGACGCTCACCCGCGTGGATGAATCTCTTGCGGCGCTGTATGGCGATATCGGCGAACAGGCAAAATCACTGATTGGCAAGGCGGGAAATATGGCCTCGTCAGCGGCTGGCATGGTGGGGATTAGCTGATGCTGGATATGCTGAATCTGAATGCGGGTGGCGTACTGACGCCCGATTTTATGCTTATGCTCGACAGCAAAGATATTACCGGCAACATCAGTAACCGGTTGATGAGTCTGACCATGACAGACAATCGCGGATTCGAAGCCGACCAACTCGACATCGAGCTTGATGATGCTGATGGGCTGGTCGAGCTGCCGTTACGCGGTGCGGTACTGACGCTTTACCTCGGGTGGAAAGGCTTTGCGTTGATTAGTAAGGGAAGTTTTACCGTCGATGAGGTTGAACATCATGGCGCGCCAGATACGGTGACAATCCGCGCCCGTAGCGCCGATTTTCGGGGGACGCTTAACTCACGTCGGGAAGAGTCCTGGCATGACAAGACGCTCGGCGAGATCGTGGCAGCGATAGCGACACGTAACAAACTGACGTCAAGCGTTATACCGGAGCTGGCCGGAATAAAAATTCCACATATCGACCAGTCACAGGAATCGGATGCCAAATTTTTGACACGGCTCGCCGAGCGAAACGGCGGTGAGGTTTCGGTAAAAGCGGGAAAGTTACTTTTCCTCAAAGCCGGTCGTGGGGTTACAGCCAGCGGAAAAGCCATTCCGCAGGTCACGATCACCCGCAGTGATGGCGACCGCCACCAGTTTTCCATTGCTGACCGTGGGGCATATACCGGCGTTACGGCAAAATGGTTGCACACCAAAGACCCGAAGCCACAAAAACAAAAGGTTGCGTTAAAACGCAAACCCAAAGAGCAGCATTTACGCGCGCTACAGCACCCCAAAGCCAAGCCGGTAACGAAGAAAAAAACGGTGAAGACGCCGGAAGCCAGGGAGGGTGAATACATGGTCGGCGAGGATGACAACGTGTTTGCCCTGACGACAATTTTTTCAACCAAAGCGCAGGCGATGCGAGCAGCCCAGGCAAAATGGGACAAACTGCAACGTGGAGTTGCTGAGTTTTCTATCAGGCTGGCGACGGGGCGGGCTGATCTTTATCCAGAGACGCCGGTACAGGTTAAAGGCTTTAAGCGCGTCATAGACGAGCAATCTTGGACAATCACTAAAGTTATGCACTACCTGAGTAAAAGCGGCTTTACGACGAGCCTAGAGCTTGAGGTGAGGTTGTCTGATGTGGAATATGATGCTGTGGATGCTTAAAAAGGAAAACACCCCGTAACCAAACGGGTTGTTGTCATCTTCATTTTGAAACGTAGCCGTGGGTGTTTTCATACATCAAAGTCTTTGCTTCATCGTCCATCAGCGCACCCATCTTTTTACATGTAATCAGAGGGGTTTCAAACGTATAGCCCTGCGCTGAAAATTTATTAACGACATGTATCTCTTTGGTGTTTTTGAGATATCCCTCAGGGGCACTTTTAACCCAAACAGGAGTGCAGACACCGGATGATATCAGTGCTTCATATGCATCCGAGGTTACAGTGGCAGTTGGTAACTTTATTTTCACTGAGTCCGTCTTAACCTCAATTCCAACGGGCTGCCACGGTTTAAGACTTTTCATTAAAATTTGTGCATCAATGCTTTGTGAAAAGGCTCTACTTGAAAGGGCTGCGACAGTACATAGAAGCGTTATTTTTAAGAGTTTCATGGGCATCCTTATCAACTAACTATGAATATCTTTCGCTTTTGGTGAATTTTTGTGTATCATTTATTCACATTGTGTGAATCTCGGAGTGTAGTAATGTTCCATTGTCCAAAATGCCAGCACGCGGCACATGCGCGCACCAGTCGCTATCTAAGTGAGAACACCAAAGAGCGTTACCACCAATGTACTAACATAAATTGCAGTTGTACGTTTGTAACGATGGAATCGGTGGAGCGTTTTATTGTTACACCAGGTACGATAGTACCAGCCCCACCTCACCCGACTGTTGGTGGTCAGCGGCCATTGTGGCTCTGATAAATTTCCGATAAATGCCCGCCGCGCGCGGGTTTTTTTATGCGCTCAG
>ERZ772969.2654-NODE-2654-length-10877-cov-32.771854_pt1 | contig 10877 bp, 9 predicted proteins | sample MGYA00511676_ERZ772969 | MGnify/ENA primary metagenome ERZ772969 (study PRJEB29015, sample SAMEA2737651) | human gut metagenome | biome: human gut; feature: human-associated habitat; material: faeces | place: China | collected 2012 ...
GAGCGCATCCTTGGTAAGGATGAGGTCTCCAGTTCGAATCTGGATAGCAGCTCCATCGAGAGAAAACCACTTGAATCCTTGCGGTTCAGGTGGTTTTTTGTTATTTCCGGTCATTTTACCACCCGGTTTTCTTTTTGCTGCGCAAAAAGGCCCCCCGGCACCATGCGGACGTGCCGGGGGGCTTTGCAATATGGAGGAAGCAGGGCGATGCGGTACGCCCCGCCGGGGTAAGTCAGTGGATCAGCTCGTTATGAACTGCGCCGTTGATGGTGAGCCGGGCCTCGCCGCCGTTGTGGGCAAGCACAAAGGGGGTGGCATCGGTGCCCATGGCCAGCATCTCGTCGATGACAAGGCTGGACTCCCGGCTCCGGGTGCGGAACACCACCACATCGGCACCCTGTGCCTTGATGGCCCGCAGGTCGCCCAGCACAGCGTTGAGGGCGGCATCCTCAGAGGGTACCGCAATGATGTACCGGCCATCCACCACAGAGGTCTCGTAGGTCTCTGCGCCGGTCACGGTGTAGTTGGGGGCCGCAGAGGACGAGCCGCCGTTCTCCTGAGGCTCCGGTGCGCCGCAGCGGGTGCAGACGCCGTTCTTGTACTCGTGGCCCAGAGGGGCGATGTCGGTGCGCTCACCGGTCTCCTTGCCGCAGCGGGTGCACTTGCTTACCGTGTAGCCGCTTTCCGTGCAGGTGGGGTCAACGGTGGTCTCGACGAACTCATGGTCCAGAGCATTAGCGGTTTTGGTGCGCGAGCCCAATTCCTTGCCGCAGCGGCTGCACTTTGTTACCTTGTAGCCATCCTCGGTGCAGGTGGGGGCAACGATGATCTCGACGGAAGGATTCGAATGATCGCACTCTTCCGGGGTCTGCTCCCCGCTGGTCACCCATTCGCCGTTCTGACGTGTTTGGGTCACCGTGTTCGAGCTGTTATTGCCCATAATGGTCATTTCTATTTTTGCATTGTCCGCGATGTCGTTGGCAATAGTAAATCTATTCCTGCCGTTTTCGTAGGTTTGGACAATACTAGTACCCCTCTCACTGGTCGCTCCGCCATTGCCAATGGCAGCGCCTGCGCTATAGTTACCGCTGTCGATGATGTGCTTCTCGGCACTGCCGGTGGCCTTGACCTGCGCTTTGCCGCCAATGATCACTTCGCCGGTGCCATTTGCGCCGCCGCCGATGCCTGCGCCGCCGCCGTATGCGCTATTTTCTGCCGTTACCTGAGCATTGTCCTTAATGGTGACCTTGGCGCTGCTCTTTTTGCCGTCGTAGATGCCTGCGCCGCCACCGATCACCGCACCGGTACCTTGAGAGCCATATATATATTTTCTAACCTCGGCTTTCGCCTTCACGACTGCATTGCCGGAGATGGTGATCTCGGCTGTGCCGCCATAGCCGCCGCCGATCACTGCAAGGTCAGCCTCGTTTCCCGAATAGTAATTTCCGGTATCCACCTTATCCGTAGCAGTCACCTTAGCGCTGCCGGAGATGGTTATGCTGGTTTTCCTGCCTTCATTACTTTCATATCCTTCACCATCGCCTCCGCCGATGCCGCCATTGGCGTTGACCACAGCATTACCTTTGATCACGATATCTTCAGCCGAACCGCCACTATATCCGCTGCCGATCCGGCCCTGGGTATTCACCGTACCGCCATTGATCTCAATATGTTTGGTACTACGCCCGTTAGATCCGCCAATGGCAGCGCCATCCAAATCTGAGCTCACGTTAAGGGTCTGGCTTGTGTCACTTGCCGTAATCGTGAGCTTGCCGGTGCTGACGTCATCGTTTTTCTGGATGCCGGCATCGTGTCCATATCCTTTCAGGGTGTTTTGGCCCTCTACTTTGATCTCCACATCGCCGCTGCCCTGAATATCAATGGCTGCCATGCCACGAACATTCGTATTAGCGGCATTCGGCTGGTCGATGGTGGCATCCTTCAGCTTCAGCTTGATCTTGTTGACGGTATTGTTGAAGATCTGGATGATGCCGGTGCGCTCACTTTTCTCGCCGCTGCGCTCTCCCTCGCCGCCGCTGCGGGCCGGAGCCTTGCGGGAGCCATTGGAGGCGTCGTCAGAGGCGCTGGCAGTAGCCTCGGCAGAAGCCTTGGCCTCTGGCTTGGGCTGGCCCTCGTCCTCTGCTTTGGACTCCTGCCCCTCGCCAGCGGAAGCATTCAGCTCCCCGTTTGCAGGGGCATTCTGCTCCTTCTTTTCCTCGTCAGCAGGGTCGCTGTTGTTATCCTTATTTTCGGTCTCGGTCTTCTGCTCAGGGTCAGCCGGAGCTTCTGTGTCCTTCTGCTCCTGCTTTTTCTCAGCAGCGGGGGCGTCCTCTGCCTCCTGGGTCTCTTCCGAGGTCTCCTCCTTGGCCGGAGCCTTAGCCGGAGCCTTGGCCGGGGTCACAGGCTGGTTTTCTTCCTGCTGGTTCTCCTCAGCGGTCTGCGTAGCTCCATTAGCGGAGCTATAGCTGCCGGTAATCACGATCTCCTCATCTTTGCCGATCGTAGACGATGTTCCGTCGTCCCGCTTCACGGTGATGCCGCTCTCATCTGCCGTGATCACAAGGCCGCCCTCGGAAAGATTAAAGGTGGCCGCAAATGCCGGGGCGGAAAGGGATACCGCCATGCTCAGGGCCACGGCCGCCGCCGCGACTTGCCGGAGCAATTTTTTTCTTCGCATGATTTTTACCTCCCGTTTTGTATTTTGTGGCTTTTCTGCCAAATTTATTATACCCCCCCCCCCTACCGCCTGTGCAATATGACGGTTGAACAATCTTGCCCCACTTTTTTTAGCAAAAATGACAAAAAACGCCGTTGGCCCGCACCTTTTGTGCAGGCCACCAGCGTTATTGTCCATGTATCCCGGCTAAAATATCACGCTCGTGCGTTTGCCCCCACTGCCCCAACCGGCCGGAGCAAACAAAAAACACCCCGAAGCCTTGATGGCTTCAGGGTGTTCTGAGCTGGAGCTGCTATCCAGATTCGAACTGGAGACCTCATCCTTACCAAGGATGCGCTCTACCAACTGAGCTATAGCAGCACACTCACAGCTCAATCATAATACCATAAACTCTGCCGCATTGCAAGCGTTTTTTGCAAAAAAATCTGGCTTTTTGCAAAAAAGTCGGTTTTTACGAAAAAACTCCCCCAGTCTGCTTGCGCAGACAGCCCCCTCGGAGATGGGGCCTTTGGCAGTACGGACAACTTTCCGGTTTTGCCAAGGGCTCCCTCTTTGAGGGAGCTGGCATCGCGCAGCGATGACTGAGGGAGTCTTACTTTATTACTCGATGAGGCCGTTCAGCAGGGCCAGGCACTTGCGGCTGTGCAGCTTGCGGATGGCCTTTGCCTCGATCTGGCGGACGCGCTCACGGGTAACGCCGAAGTCGCGGCCCACCTCTTCCAGCGTGCGGGGACGGCCATCGTCCAGACCAAAGCGGAGACGGATGACCTTCTCTTCACGGGGGGTCAGGCTCTTGAGGGCCTGATTGATCTGCTGGGCCACCATGGCACGGTCAGCAGCCTTGCCGGGAGCCTCGGCGTTCTCGTCGGCAACGAAATCGCCCAGAGAGGAATCCTCTTCCTCGCCCACGGGGCTTTCCAGGCTGGCGGGCTCCTGTGCCATCCGCTGGATCTCACGCACACGCTCGACGCTCATGTCCATGGCCTTTGCCAGCTCTTCCGGGGTGGGCTCGTGGCCGTTCTGGTAGACCAGCTGGTTGGTGGCCTGACGCATCCGGTTGATGGTCTCGACCATGTGCACCGGGATGCGGATGGTGCGGGCCTGGTCGGCGATGGCGCGGGTGATGGCCTGACGGATCCACCAGGTGGCGTAGGTGGAGAAGCGGAAGCCGCGGTCGCAGTCGAACTTCTCAGCCGCCTTGATGAGGCCGATGTTGCCCTCCTGGATGAGGTCGAGGAAGGCCAGATTGTGGCCCACATGCTTCTTGGCGATGGAGACCACCAGACGGAGGTTCGCTTCGCTCAGGCTGCGGCGGGCGTTCAGGCCGTCGCGGCGGGTCTTCAGCAGCTCCTGACGGCGCTCCTCGGTCAGGGGGCCGTTCTCCACAGCCTCCATGGCCTCTTCCTCCGCAGCCTTTTCCTCGGCGTCCACGCTGGGCTTCTCGCTGCCCTCTTCGTCGATGTCCTCGGTGTAGCTGCGGCTGTTCTCGTCTTCCTCGAACGAGAAGCGGGCGCTGTTCTTCTTGATGTACTCGGGCGCACCGTACTTCTGGCGGTCGGCCTGCAGGATATGGGCAGCCTCGGCGCCGGCGTGGATGCGCTTGCTCAGGTCAACTTCCTGCTCCGCGCTCAGCAGAGGGATCTGGCCGATCTGCTTGAGGTAGTTCTTGACGGGGTCGTCCAGCAGCTCATCCATCGCAGCCTTCAGGTCAGCGGGGTTCTCCTCGGCGGCTTCTTCCTCGTCCTCGCCGCCCAGACCCAGCTCGTCGCTGTTGTTCTCGGCGTTTTCCACCTCGGCGATGATGCTGTCCACGTCCAGATTCACATCGGCGTCGGCCTCATCCTCGATGATCTTGATGCCGCGCTCTTCAAGGAGCGTATAGAGCGTTTCCACATCCATCCTGCACTGTGCAGCCAAAGTTTTGGCCTCCTGTGCCGACAGGGTGCCTTCGCCTTTCGTCAACAGTTCCTTCAAAGTCATGCCCATTTCGCTCTCTCCTTCTCACTGCGGGGGAAGCGCCCCGCAAGTGAACTTGTCTCATAGTTTCGGCCTTGCCTTCTTAGATCACAAGACCTCCGTTGACGCCGAACACCTGGCCGGTGATGTAGCCGGCGTCTTCTCCGGCGAGGTACAGCAGAAGCTTTGCCACCTCTTCGGCGGTGCCGAGACGGCCCACAGGGGTCTCTTCGGCCAATGCCGCTTTGTCCTCAGCAGTGAACGAAGCCATCATATCGGTGTCGATGACGCCGGGGGCCACACAGTTCACGGTGATGCCGCTGGGACCTTCTTCTTTTGCCAGCGCCTTGGTCAGGCCGATGAGGCCCGCTTTGGCGGCGGAATAGTGTACCTCGCAGCTGCCGCCGGTCTGGCCCCACATACTGCTCACGGTGAGGATACGGCCCGCTTTGCGGCGTATCATCCCGGGCAGGGCCAGCTGGCAGAGGTTGAACGCACCGGTCAGGTTGACGTCCAGCATCCGCTGCCACTCTTCCGGCGTGATGTCGGTGAACAGCTTCTGCTGGGCGATGCCCGCGTTGCTCACCAGCACATCCACCCGGCCCAGCGCCTGCTCGGCGGCGCGGAAGGCCAGCTCACAGCTGGCCCGGCTGGCCACGTCACACTGGATGGCCAGTACGCCCGGCAGCTCTTTTTGCAGGGCTGCGGCGGCCTCGGCGTTGGTGTGGTAGAACACTGCCACCCGGTAGCCCGCCGCGTAGAATGCGCGGGCTGCTGCTGCGCCGATGCCCCGGTCGCCGCCCGAGATGAGGACGGTGCGCCCCTTCGCCGCCGGGGCAGTGCTCTGGGGCTCTGCCGCAGGTTCCGGCTCGCGTTCCGGTGCCGGTGTGTTCTCCGGCGCAGCGCTGACCGGCGTTTCCCTCGTTTCCTGCACCGGCGGTGCGGCCGCAGCCGCTTCTTCCGGCTCGGGCAGGGTCGGCCTGCGCTGTTCTTTCTTCGGCCCGGCGTCTGCAAGGTCAAATGTCAGCTCAAATTCGTCGTTGTACAAGAGTCAAACCCTCCTGTCCACTATTTTCGGCCGCAGCGCCTCTTCGTGTCAAAGCCTCTGCGGCGGGAAAGGAAACAGCTTCCCCCACCCCGCCGGAGCTGCGCTCTGCTCACTTTTTCCGGTCTAGGCCGGCTCTGCGGCGCGCCCGGCGGCATTTGTGTGGTTTCGACAAGTTTCCATTGAATAATATAGCACAATCGGGCGAAAAAATAAAGTGGTCACCGGTGATTTTTTCACGCAGTTCCCACTTTTTTCACAGATTCAGGGGTTCACGGGAGGCTTCCAGCGGGGCTTTGCGGCCCGCCTGGCCCGCAGTGAAACGAAAAATTCCTGCAAAAGCTGCTGTGCCTCATCGGCCCGCAGTCCCTTTTCGATGACGGGGTGATGGTTGAAGGGCTGGGCGAAGAGGTCTGTCACCGAGCCGCAGCAGCCCGCCTTGACGTCGGCGGCACCGTACACCACCCGCTTGATGCGGCTGTTGATGATGGCGCCGCTGCACATGGGGCAGGGCTCCAGCGTCACGAACAGCTCACACTGCCACAGCCGCCAGCCGCCCAGCTTTTTGCAGGCCGCGTCGATGGCCAGCAGCTCCGCGTGGTGGAGGGCGTTTTTCTCCGTCTCGCGGGTGTTGTGGGCGGCAGAGATGATCTCTCCGTCCTTCGCCACTACCGCGCCCACCGGCACTTCGCCCAGCGCAGCGGCCTTCCGGGCCTCTTCCAGCGCCGCGCCCATCAGCTCAAAATCGGTCATCCCATTCCCCTTTCTGCCAACCGTGCGGCAAACACGAGGCAGTTATTTATAATATGTAACGCGCTGCCGGGCCATACGCTCTTCGCTTTCTGAGCCGCCCAGCCGAAGATGAGCCCCATGCCCAGCCCATAGGCCCGGGCCGTCCAGCTGCCGTGCAGAGCCGCAAAAAGCACCGCCTGCACCACCACAGCCCCCGCGCCGCCCAGCGGCTGCAAAAGATAGAGCGCCCCGCCCCGGAAGGCAAGCTCTTCCGCCAGAGGGGTCACAAGGCAGATGCGCAGCGCAGCCCACCCGAGGGCCGCGCCCTCGGGCAGAGCCGTCTTTTCCGCCGGGAGCAGCAGCTGTGCTCCCGCCGCCAGCAGCGCCCAGAGCACGGCCGCCTCGGCCAGGACCCGGCACTGAGCCGGAAAAGACGGCTTTTCCGTTTCCCTGATCAGTCTTTTCACGGCGCACCCCCCTGTCGGCGGACATTGTACCATACTGCCGCCCCGTTTTGCAAGCAGTTTTTCGTTCATTCGAAGAAATTTCACTCAAAAGATTGACATACCGCCCGGCGTTCTGGTATACTTTGTACGACTTTTTTACGGATTTGTCGTTTTACCAAAGACACACGATGAACGCACCCATGGAGGTACGAACTATATGATACGCATTCTTACCGATTCCGCATCCGACATCCTGCCCGCCGAGGCCGCGCAGCTGGGTGTGGACGTCATCCCCCTCAACGTCACCCTCGAGGACGGCACCGTCATCCGGGACGGCGTGGACCTGACTCCCAGCGAGTACTACGAGCACATGGCCGGCTGCAAAAAGCTGCCCACCACCAGCCAGCCCAGCCCTGAGCTGTTCGAAAAGTTCTACGCCGAGGCCGCTGCCGCCGGAGACGAGGTCGTGGGCATCTTCCTGTCCCATGAGCTGTCCGGCACCTATCAGTGTGCGAAGCTGGCCGCAGACCTGGCCAACGTGGACAACGTCCTCTTCGTGGACAGCACCAATGTCTGCCTCGGCGAGGGTCTGCTGGTGCGTATGGCCGCACACCTACGGGACGAAGGCAGGTCTGCCGTCCAGATCGCCGCCACCCTCGAGCACGCCAAGGAGCATCTGCACCTCGTCGCCGCCATCGACGACCTGAAGTATCTGCGCAAGGGCGGCCGTCTGCCCGCCGCCGTCGCCGTGGCCGGCGGGATGCTGGGCATCAAGCCCCTCATCACCATCAAGGAGGGCAAAGTCGCCATGGCCGGCAAGGCCCGGGGTCTGCCCGGCGCATACGTCGCCCTCTTCAAGAAGATCGAGGAGCTGGGCGGCGTCAATCCCCGTTTCCCCTCTCTGGCCGGTTACACCATCAGCACCCGCGAGGTGAACCCCATCCAGACCTATCTGGTGGACAATCTCGGCCTTCCCGAGCCGCTGGTGCGCCAGATCGGCTGCGTCATCGGCACCCACGCCGGTCCCGGTGCGTTTGGTCTGGCCTTCTTCGATAACGGGCTGGTCATCGACTAAGAGTATATAGGAAGAGGCTGCTGTGCATCTACACGGCAGCCTCTTTTCGTTTTTATCGCAATTTTCAAAAATAGTGCCTATCGAAATGGCATATTTGCGATATGCAGTTTGCGGATGTTGCTTGTGCATTAAAAACGCAAACTGCTATACTTACAGCATATCCGTGATGAGCTTGCCCAGCAAAAGCACCAGCACCACGAGCATCATGGGGCGGATGAACTTTGCGCCCTTTCTCAGGGCGAAGTGGGAGCCGATGATGTTGCCGACGATGTTGCTGATGGCGCAGGGGATGCCCACCGGAAAGACCACCAGCCCGCTGCTCAGATAGGTGAAGAGGCTGGCGTAGTTGCTGGCGAGGTTGAGTACCTTGGCGTTGCCGTTGGCGGTGCGCAGGTCGAAGCCCATCAGGCTGGTGAAAGCGATGATGGCAAAGGTCCCGGTGCCAGGCCCCACCATGCCGTCGTACAGACCGATGCCAAAGCCGATGGCCAGGGCCAGCAGGGCCTTTTTCAAATTCAGGGTGCCGTCGTCCCGGTTCTCGTCCGGGAGATTGCGCTGCCACAGGATGATGACCGCCGCGATGGGCAGGATGATGAACATCATCATCTGCAGCACCTCATCGCTGAGCATCAGGACGATGTGTGCGCCCAAGGCACTGCCCGCAAAGCTGCCGATGGCGGCGAGGATGCCCACCTTGATGTTCATCGCGCCGTTCTTGAAGAAGCTGGCCGTGGCGAACGTCGTGCCGCAGGCGGCGCTGAATTTGTTGGTGGCGTAAGTATAGTGAGGCGGCAGGCCCGCGAAGAGATAGGCCGGCAGACTGATGAGTCCGCCGCCGCCCGCTGCCGAATCGATAAAGCCCGCAAAGCCGGTCATGAACACCAGAAATGCCATCATCGGCAGGCTGATTTGAATACCCATTGTTATAATTCCCCTTAATATTCCTATTTCTTCCACGATTTTACTTGTACAGCTCACCCTCGCAGGCCAAGATCTGGTCGAGTATCATCCGGGACACCCGGGCGCCGTAGACCATGGAGGGATGGTCATTGTACTCGATGATGTCGTGGAAGTCCTTGTTCATCAGGACGATGACATACTCGCCGTAGGGGGTGTGGACGATGCCGCCGTCGTTGCGGCAGGCGTTCATGCTGCCGCTCTTGCTGGCCACCCAGATGAGCTCCGGCTCGCCGGTCTCCTCGCAGTCGAGATAGAACTGAGGGAAGTCGTGGGTCAGCATGGTATTGTAGTGCTGCTGACGGAAGATGGCCAGCATCTCGGCGCTGGCCTCAGCGCTGACGAGCGTTCCCTTTGCCACCTGCGCAAACAGCGAGGCGTAGTCCCGGGGCGTCGTGGTGCCGAGGTCGTTGTAAAGATCAAAGTGGAGCGGGTTGTGCAGGACGGTGTGGGCAAAGCCCATCTCCCGGATGCAGGCGTTGATGGTGTCCAGCCCCAGATAGTCGATGACCATGTTGGTGGCGATGTTATCGGAGCAGATGATCATCATGGTGGCGGCGTCTTTAACTTTCAGACTTGCGCCCACGCCCAGAGCCCGGAGCATCCCGGAGCCGTCCACAAAGTGCTCGGGCTTGTAGGTGATTTTTTCCTCGAGGCTGGCTTTGCCCCGGCTGGCCTGCAGATACAGGGCTGCGAGGATATATGCCTTGATGGTGGAAGCCGTCTCAAATTCCTCGTCAGCGCCGATCTCGACCGTGTGGCCGTGGAGGTCGTCCACAAAGACGCTCATCTTGCCCTGATAGGAATACAGCTCGGCGGCAATACGCTTTTCCAGCGTCATGTTTTTATCCATTTTGGAATCTCCCTGTCGTTTTATACATTATTTAGAGGTTTTCTTCGAAGAACCGCCGGGCGTTGCGGTAGAAGATGGCCTCCACCTCGTCCTCGGTGAAGCCCTCGCGGCGGAGTGCGTCGGCCAGCAGCGGGAGCTTGGAACAGTCGTCCATTTCCAGCTTGCCGCCGATGCCGTCGAAGTCACTGCCCAGACCGATGATCTCAATGCCGCCCACCTGCTTGAAGTGGGCCGCGTGCTTTGCCATCAGGGCCGTGGTGCTGCGGCAGAGCTTTTCTTCGGGCTGGTTGTCGAGGAAGCCGCTGCAGTAGTTCAGACCCACGAGGCCGCCCTTGTTGGCGAGGGCGCGGATCATCTCGTCGGTGAGGTTGCGGCAGTGGGGTGCGAGGGCGCGGCAGTTGGAGTGGCTGGCCGCAAAGGGGCGGGTGGAGTGCTCCACAATGTCCCAGAAGCCCCTGTCGGACAGGTGGCTCACGTCTGCGATGATGTGCAGACGCTCCATCTCAGCCAGGAACTCGAAGCCCTTCTCTTTCAAGCCCGTCTCGGTGTTGGGGGCGCAGGGCCAGATATTGTGGCCCCCGCCGGGGACGACGTTGGGGCTGGCAAGCTCGTTCTCGTGGTTCCAGGTCAGGGTCATCATGCGGACGCCCAGCTCGTACATCCGGCGCAGCACGCCGATGCTGCCCTTGCAGCAGCCGCCCTCTTCAATGGTGAGCATTCCGCTGATCTTGCCCTCGGCGGCGTTTTTTCGGATGTCAGAGGGTCGATACACCGGAGCAATATCCTCCGGGTATTTTTCCATGATGCGTTTGAAGACGTCGATCTCTTCCAGCGCCGTCACCAGCGGGTCGGCACCGGGGGTCTTGTCGCCCAGATTGACAAAGGCGGCGAAGCACTGCAGCATATAGTCGCCCTTTTTCAGTTTCTGCAGGTCGATGTGCAGATCATTCTGCGCAAAGCTCTTGGGCGTACCCGCCTTTTCGGCGTAGCGCAGCTCACTCAGGGTGTCACAATGTAGATCAAAGACTTTCATTTTTGGTTCTCCTTTGATAGAGGGAAGATGCTTCTTCCTTTAAGCTACGTTCTCTTTTGCGTGCCAAAAGAGAACCAGAAAAGCACCAGCGTCGCGCGCCTGT
>ERZ772969.2657-NODE-2657-length-10855-cov-2.414444_pt1 | contig 10855 bp, 9 predicted proteins | sample MGYA00511676_ERZ772969 | MGnify/ENA primary metagenome ERZ772969 (study PRJEB29015, sample SAMEA2737651) | human gut metagenome | biome: human gut; feature: human-associated habitat; material: faeces | place: China | collected 2012 ...
GTCTCCAGTTTTCGTTTCATCAGCCTCCTTGTCGCCTCGTCAACCGTTGGTATGTCATCGATACCCTGGCATACAGCATCAATATACATCATGCTGCCCCCTGATAGCAAAGCCATTTGTTGCTGGTTGAAAAGCTGGTTTAAAAGCTGCAAAACATCTTCTTCATATTTGGCGGCACTATAATAATCTGTTAGATGCAACGTGCCGACGAAATAATGTTTTACTCGTTCTTGCTGCTCTTTGGTTGGGGCTGCTGTACCAATAGGTATCTCAGCAAATAGCTGTCGAGAGTCGGCATTGATGATAGGCGATTGCAAATGTTCAGCAATTTGCAACGCTACCTCTGTTTTTCCCACTCCAGTAGGGCCTAAAAGCACAACAAGTGAGTTCATTTATCTGATGATGCCTCGTTGAGAACTTTCTACAAAGTCAATGATGTATTGAATTTCAGGGGTAACTGTCAGGTTCTTTCTGATTTCTTCGATTCCTTCTTTCAAAACACCTTTGCTATAAAGCAATCGATAAGCTTGGTGAATCAGTTGGATTAACTCGTTGCTAAATCCTCTTCGTCTCAGGCCGATAATGTTGATGCCGGCATATTTGATGGGTTCTTTGCCCGCCATGACGTAGGGTGGAATATCTTGTGAAGACCGACTTCCACCTTGAATCATGACATAACCACCGATGTGACAGAATTGATGACATAAAACTGTTGCACTGATGATGGCGTAGTCATCTACAGTCACTTCACCGGCAAACTTGGTGGAATTGCCAATAATTACATTGCTGCCTATGATGCAATCGTGTGCAACGTGCATGTTTTCCATCAACAAGTTGTTGTTTCCTACCTTGGTCGTTCCTTTTGATGCGGTGCCCCTTGAAATGGTAACATTCTCACGGATGCTGTTTTTGTCACCAATTTCGCATATTGTCTCTTCGCCAACGAACTTTAAATCCTGCGGCTTCGTGCTGATGCTGGCACCAGGAAAAAACTCGTTGTCATCGCCTATTCGTGCTCCATAATTGATGGTGACGCTATTTTGTAGGATGTTATGGTTGCCCAGTACTGTATTTTTGTCAAGATAGCAAAAGGGGCCAATGACATTATTGTCACCGAGTTGAGCTTCTGGATGTACAAACGCTAATGGGCTTATTTGATTCATAGGGTAATGATGACTTTATGATGATGAAAAACATCGAGTGACATTTCTGTTTATTTGTTTTTGATGATCTGTGCAGTAAACATTGCTTCAGATACCACTTGGTCGCCAACAAAGGCATAACTCTTCATCGTACTGATGCCATGTCGTACAGGTTGAATCATTTCCACGCGAAAGATAACCGTGTCACCAGGAACCACTTTCTGTCTGAACTTCACGCTGTCAATCTTCAGAAAGTACGTAGACCATCGTTCAGGTTCTTCCACTTGGTTTAAAACCAACAGCCCTCCACATTGAGCCATGGCCTCCACTTGCAACACTCCGGGCATGACTGGCTCTTGCGGGAAGTGTCCTGTAAAGAAGGGTTCGTTGCTTGTAATGTTCTTTACCCCAACAATCGAGTTAGAACCGATGGCGATAATCTTGTCAACCAGCTGCATGGGATAACGGTGGGGGAGTAGTTCCCTGATTCTGATGTTATCCATGATGGGTGGTTCGTTGGGATCGTATATCGGCGCCTGTATTTCATGTTTACGAATCTCTCTGCGCATTAAGCGGGCAAACTTGTTGTTGATGGTGTGTCCTGGCCGTGTTGCAACAATTCGTCCTTTGATGGGTTTGCCTATCAAGGCCATGTCACCGATAATGTCCAGCAATTTGTGACGTGTGCACTCGTTTTCCCACATCAAGGGCTTATGCTGAATGTAACCTATCTTGGTTGCATCCATGCGTGGCACTTTCAAGATATCTGCCAGTTGGTCCAGTTGCTCTTGCGACACTTCTCTTTCGTAAATCACGATGGCATTGTCCATGTCACCACCTTTGATGAGGTTAGCTTCGAGCAAGGGGACGATGTCCCTGACGAAGACAAAAGTACGGGCAGGAGCTATTTCTGTCGCGTAATCATCGATATTGTCGAGTGTTGCAAATTGACTATTGATGAATTTTGACTCGAATGAGCACATGGCCGTTATGCTGAACTGGTCATCAGGAAGTATCGTGATACACGAACCTGTCTCGTCATCTTTGACTTCTATTTTCTTGCGAATGATATAAAAATCTTTCGGCGCATTTTGCTCTACGATACCAATTTCCTGGATTCTATTAACGTAGATGCCGGCAGAGCCATCCAAAATAGGAAACTCTGGTCCATTTACTTGAATCATACAGTTGTCTATCCCCATTGCATACAGGGCAGAAAGACCGTGCTCAACGGTAGAAACGCGCACGTCGCCACGCGCCAGAACCGTGCCGCGCTGCGTGTCAACCACGTTTTCGGCAATGGCCTCAACGATGGGTTGTCCTTCCAAGTCTATTCGTTGAATTTTATATCCAGTATTTTCAGGAGCAGGGTTAAAGGTAACAGTCAAGTTCAGACCCGTGTGCAATCCTTTGCCACACAGGGAAAAGCTACCTTTTAGTGTTCTCTGTTTGATTGTATCCATTCTATGATTTATTTATCGAGTGCAATAGTCTTATTTGATGTTCTTTTTCAATCGCTCCACCTCTTCTTTCAGGTTGTTGATTTCTTTATATAGTTCAGGAAGTTTCCGGAAGATGGCATGGGAGCGAAAATAGGGTCTCTCCTTCATGGGTGGCGTGCCAATGAGTTGCTGGTTGTCCTTGATACTACCAGGCGCACCCGACTGTGCGCCAAGGAACACCTTGTTGCCAATGGTGATATGACCAGCTACACCCACTTGTCCACCAAACATGCACCACTGTCCAACCTTTGTCGATCCGGCCACACCCACCTGTGCACTCATCACGGTATGCTCACCAATGTCGGTATTGTGGGCGATTTGAACCAAGTTATCTAGCTTCACTCCTTTCCTAACATAGGTGCTACCCATGGTCGAACGATCAATGCAAGTGTTGGCACCCACCTCTACATCATCTTCAATGGTCACAATACCAATTTGCGGTATCTTGTCGTAGCCGTCTTTGGACGGAGCGAATCCGAAGCCATCGGCTCCAATGACAGATCCTGCATGCAGGATGACACGGTTGCCTATCTTGCAGTTGTGATAGACAGTTGCGTGTGGATAGATGATACATTCTGAGCCTACAGAGGCATTTTCCAAAACCACTGCGTGTGGGAATATCTGTGTGTTGTTGCCAATCACGACATTCTCACCGATGTAAGCAAATGGGCCAATGTATGCATCCTCACCTATCTTAGCCGTTTTGGCGATGTTGGCCATGGGGTGGATGCCTGTCTTTCGGGGCTTAGTCGACTCGTATAATTGAAGTAATTTGGCGACACTGTCGTATGCGTTCTTCACGCGTATCAAAGTCGTCTGGACGGGTTTGTCCAATTTCAAATCCTCATCAATGAGAACAATCGACGATTGTGTATTATATATATAATGTGTGTATTTTGGATTAGAAAGGAATGAAATCGCCCCACTGGTACCTTCTTCAATTTTTGCGAAGGTGTGGACGGTTGCATCTTCATTGCCTTCAATTTTGCCTCCTATATATTGTGCTATTTGCTTGGCAGTAAATTCCATACTTTAGGTATCTCAATTGATTATTTTGCAAATATACCTATTTTTACTCAGACTTTTGACTGACAAATGTAATATTTGCGTTTTTTCTCTGAAACATTTATTTCTTCCACGGTGCGTCTAGCCCTATTGAACCCCCAATGGGGCAGGTGTTCCCTCACTGTTTATGGGTATCGGTGCGCAATGAGAGTCGAGTAAAAAGGGGGCCATTTGTTATTTGCAAGATGATAACCTTTCTAATTCTTTTTCCATTTCTTGCTGAAGGTTCATCGCACTCTTTGCAGCTGCATCAGCAAAGTCCTCTCCTTGGCCGGCATAGATGATGCCGCGCGAACTGTTGACGAGCAACCCGCAATCCTTCGTCATTCCATATTGGCAGACGTCTTGCAGGCTTCCTCCCTGCGCACCCACGCCAGGTACTAGCAAAAAGTGATGAGGAGCCACCTTTCTGATTGCCTCAAACATGTTGCCTTGCGTTGCACCAACCACATACATCATGTTTTGATCGGTCCCCCACGATTGAGAAGTCTTGATAACTTTCTCAAAAAGTTTCTCTCCGTTCTTGTCTTCCGTCAACTGAAAATCATGCGATCCTTTGTTGCTCGTCAGTGCCAATACAACCACCCACTTGTCTTCATATTCGAGAAAAGGCGTCACGCTATCTTCTCCCATGTACGGAGCAACGGTCAATGCGTCAACATCGTATTCTTCAAAGAAGGTCTTGGCATACATGGCGGATGTGTTTCCGATATCTCCTCGTTTGGCGTCAGCAATGATGAAATGGTCGGGATAATGCGCTTTTAGGTAGCTAACGGTCTTCTCGAAAGAAGTCATGCCTTGAATACCTTTACATTCATAGAACGCCAAATTTGGCTTGTAGGCCACACAATAGGGTGCCGTAGCATCGATGATGGCTTTGTTGAATGCATAAATCGGGTCATCTTCATGCAACAAGTGTGGCGGTATCTTCTTGATGTCGGGGTCAAGTCCTACACATAAGAAAGACTTTTTGTCGAAAATCTGCTTTATAAGTTGTTGTCTGTTCATAAACTATCCGTGAATATAAAAGTAGTGAATTTGTATTAACGTTATTCCCTTTTGCACCGTTGTCTTTAGCTATCGCTCACCCAACGAATGGTGGGTGAATTTCAATCTCTATGCTTTTGGGCGCCAATCTCAATGCCTTTGCCATTCAATCTCTATGCTTTAGGACCCCAATCTCAATGCTTTTAAATAGCTTGTTTTGAGATTCTTTATAACAAATTGTATTTCAGTGTTTTATGAGTTAATAGAGTCCTTGTGTGTTATAGAAATCTTATGGTAATTATTTGTTTGATACAATTTTTCTTGTCTTAATGATCTACCCCTCTGAATTAAACGATGCCTTATTGTTTAAAGTTCATTTTCTTTGAGCTTTTCCGCATTCTCTTCTACTGTCAGCGCATCTATCATTGCTTGAATGTCACCATTGACAAAGCCTTGCAGGTCGTGAGTGGTGTAGCCGATACGGTGGTCGGTGACACGTCCTTGTGGATAGTTGTAGGTACGAATCTTCGCGCTGCGGTCGCCAGTAGATACCAATGACTTGCGGCGGTTGGCAATATCATCAATGTATTTTTGATGCTCACGGTCGTATATAAAGGTACGTAAGCGTGACAGCGCACGTTCCTTGTTCTTAGGTTGGTCGCGTGTCTCGGTACATTCGATGAGAATTTCCTCCACTTCGCCAGTGTTAGGGTTCTTCCATGGATAGCGAAGACGAACGCCCGATTCAACCTTGTTGACGTTTTGTCCACCAGCCCCTGAGCTTCTGAACGTATCCCATTTGATGTCACCTTCATTGATGTTCACCTCGAATTGGTCCGCCTCTGGCAACACAGCCACCGTAGCAGCCGATGTGTGCATGCGTCCCTGGGTTTCTGTGGCTGGCACGCGCTGCACACGATGTACACCACTTTCGTATTTCAATGTGCCGTAGACATTGTCGCCACTCACTGCAAAATCGATTTCTTTGTAACCACCCACCGAGCCTTCGTTGACCGATGTGACACTTAACGTCCAACCTTTCGAGTCACAGTAATGCTTATACATGTTAAACAAGTCGCCAGCAAACAGGGCTGCTTCATCTCCTCCCGTGCCAGCACGTATTTCCATTTGTACGTTCTTGGCATCTTCAGGGTCTTTTGGCACTAATGCCAATTTTATTTCTTCTTCCAACTGTGGCTGCATATCTTCGTTGGCTTGCAATTCCTCACGAGCCATTTCTTTCATGTCAGCATCCGTTTCATTGGCAAGAATATCTTTCGACTCATGTATGGCATTGAGGCATGCAATGTATCGTTTGCGAATGTCCATGATGTCGCCAAGGTCTTTGTATTCCTTGGTTAGCTTCACATAGCGTGGCTGATCGGCTATGACATCTGGGTCGGTAATCAAGGTAGATACTTCTTCAAACCTTGCCTCTAATCCATCGAGCTTGTTCAGTATGCTGTTGTTTTCTATCATATATATTAATATTCGAATGTTCCAAATTCTGATTGAATGGTCAATGCGCGTGCTCCCTCTTCGATATGACCGATGATTTGTGCGTCAACATTAAAGTTTTTGCTGATGTTGATGATTTCTTGTGCATGCTCAGGAGCTACATATATCTCCATTCGATGCCCCATGTTGAACACCTTGTACATCTCCTTCCAATCGGTGCCACTGCTCTCTTGTATCACTTTAAACAAGGGAGGAACGGGGAACATGTTGTCTTTTACCACTTTGCAATTGTCGCTGACAAAGTGAAGCACCTTGGTTTGTGCGCCTCCCGTGCAATGAACCATGCCATGAATGTGACTTCGGTGTGCATCTAACACCTTCTTTATAATAGGTGCATAGGTGCGAGTATGAGAGAGAACCAAATGACCGGCATCTATTTCCACGCCTTCTATGCTGTCGGTAAGTTGATATTTACCGCTATACACCAAATCATCAGGCACGGCATTATCGTAACTTTCGGGGAATTTTTCTGCCAAATATTTGGCAAAAACATCGTGGCGGGCACTGGTCAGACCGTTACTTCCCATGCCTCCGTTGTATGTTTTCTCGTAGGTAGCTTGTCCTGTACTACTCAATCCGACAATGACATCGCCTGGACGGATGTTGGCATTGTCGATAACGTCACTGCGCTTCATACGGCAGGTCACGGTTGAGTCGACGATGATGGTGCGCGCCAGGTCGCCTACATCAGCCGTTTCGCCGCCTGTGGGATAAATGCCAATGCCCATGTCTCGCATCTCTTGCAACAATTCATCCGTGCCGTTGATAATGGCGGAGATGACTTCACCGGGTATCAAGAGCTTGTTACGCCCAATGGTACTCGATACCAAGATGTTGTCAACCGCACCCACACACAGCAAGTCGTCGGTATTCATCACAATGGCATCCTGTGCAATGCCTTTCCATACGCTGAGATCACCCGTCTCTTTCCAGTACATATAGGCCAAGGATGATTTGGTTCCGGCACCATCGGCATGCATAATGTTGCAGTAATCAGGGTCGCCTCCCAGTATGTCCGGAATGATTTTGCAGAAGGCTTGGGGATAAATGCCCTTGTCAATGTTTTTGATGGCGTTGTGAACATCTTCCTTTGCGGCAGAAACACCGCGCATCATATATCTATCCATGTGTATCAATGTTTTTAAAGTTTGGTGAGTAAACCGTTGATGTGATGACGAACAGCTGCATGAACTACTCTGTCCTTCCTGAGGCCATTTGTCTAAACACATCATTTCTTGAGAGGGTTTAGGAAAGAGCAACTAGGCTTCGTGCCAAAACTCCCATGAAACAAAAGCCTGCAACAGCAGCATTTCTAATCCATTTTTGACCGTTGCTCCCTGCCTGGCTCCTTGTTTCATGAAAAGCGTTTCATCTGGATTGTATATCAAATCGTACAGCAAATGATGGCTGTCCATTGCTTCGTAAGGCAGCTGGGGACAAACGTCGGCATGTGGATACATCCCTACGGGCGTACAGTTGATGATGACATTGTATTCTTGAATGATTTCGGGAGTGATGTCATCATATCGCAATACGTTTGGAAGGTTTTGTCGAGAGACATACTTTGTTTCAATACCCAATGACTTTAGCCCCACATCTACCGCTTTTGCAGCCCCTCCGGTACCTAAGATTAGTGCTTTTTTATGAAACGTGTCGAGCAGCGGTTCGATGCTGCGTGTAAATCCAATGACATCACTATTGTAGCCTTTCAATATGGTTTTTTTGCCCTTGTGTGTGACCTTGATTACGTTAACGGCACCAATAGATTTGGCCTCCGGACTGAGTTCGTCCAGATAGTGGATGACCTTTTCTTTGTAAGGCCTCGTGACATTCAGTCCCTTGAGATCGGGGTTGGATGCCAACACTTCTTGAAGATTCTCTATATTGGGAATCTCAAAATTCACATACCTAGCATTGATTCCTTCGTTTTGGAATTTCTCATTAAAATAACCTATCGAGAATGAATGCCCAAGAGGGTAGCCTATCAGTCCGTATTTGTCCATATTCATGTCGTTATTGCCCGCAAATCCATTGGCGTAGTTCTTCTAAATCATTCTTTTTCTGCAAAATACATCGTGCAGACACCTAATGTCAATCTCTTGAACGTTGCGTTGGAAAAGCCTGCTTTCTGTAAAATCTCAACCATCTGTTCACCTTGTGGAAAGGCTTCGATGGTTGACGTGAGGTATTTGTAGGCGTTTTTATCCTTTGAAAGGAGTTTGCCATAAAAGGGTAGAAGCGTGTGCGAATATACCTTGAACAATTGTTTCATCGGGAACGAGACAGGTTGTGTCAGCTCAACAATGCTCAGGTGTCCACCAGGTTTCAGCACCCTGTAGATTTCTTTTAGTCCGCTATCTAGATCCTGAAAATTACGAATGCCAAAAGCAGCCGTGACGGCATCAAACGAATGGTCTGCAAAAGATAAGGCCAGACAGTCTTCTTTTTGAAAAGAAACAATGTGGTCTAAATGTGCTGCAGCAACTTTTCGTTTGCCTATTTCCATCATGCCAACCGAGATGTCAGCACCAATCAATTGTTTGGGTTGCAGCATCTTGGCTGACAGAATGGCGAAATCACCAGTACCGGTGGCTATGTCCAGTATGGTTTGGGGGGCGAAAGGCTGCAGTTGCTTGATGGCTTTTTTGCGCCATCCCTTGTCTATGTTCCATGACAAGCGATGGTTCAACTCATCGTACGTTGGCGCAATGCGATCGAACATTCGCTCTACTTGCTGTTTCTTCTCGCCCTCCTGACCATACGGCTTTATCTTTTCTTGTCCGTACACGCTGTTGTATGAATTGTCTTTTTTTATTTTAGTGAAGCGAGATAATCGCTGACATTCTTTTCAATGCGTGCAGCCAAATCATCATGGTCGGCCGCCTTCTTGAATTTTTCGCCAGTGATGTGCTCGTACAATTCAATGTAACGCTCGCTTACACTTTCAGCATATTCGTCCGTAATCTCTGGCACGGTCTGCCCAGGTTCGTTCATGAAGTTGTGTTCGATGAGCCATTGACGTACAAACTCTTTTGACAATTGCTTCTGTGGTTCACCTTTCGCCAGCTTCTCCTCATAGCCGTCGGCATAGAAGTAACGACTGGAGTCTGGGGTATGAATTTCGTCAATGAGATAAATCTTGCCGTCTTTTTTGCCAAACTCATACTTGGTGTCCACAAGAATCAGTCCTTGTTTGGCTGCAATTTCCTGTCCGCGAGCGAACAATTTGCGCGTGTAATCCTCGATGATGGCGTAATCTTCTGCCGGAACAATCCCCTGACTGATGATTTCTTCTTTTGAGATGTTGAGGTCATGTCCTTCGTCAGCCTTGGTTGTTGGTGTGACGATAGGCTCTGGGAAACGTTCGTTTTCCTTCATGCCATCGGGCAATTTCACGCCACAAAGCTCTCTGGCTCCTGCCTTATATTCGCGCCAAGCGCTGCCTGTCAGAATGCTCCGGATGATCATTTCAACACGAAAGCCTTCACATTTTACACCTACCGTCACCATTGGGTCTGGTGTGGCAATCTTCCAGTTGGGGCAGATGTCTTTGGTAGAGTCAAGAAATTTGGCAGCTATCTGATTGAGAACTTGTCCTTTGAAAGGTATTCCCTTGGGTAGAATCACATCGAATGCAGAGATTCTGTCAGTTGCAACCATCACGATCAAGTCATCATTGATGTTGTAAACATCACGTACTTTGCCATGGTAAACACTCTTTTGTCCATCGAAATGGAAATCAGTTTTTGTTAATGCTTTCATTGTTGTATGTTTAATCTTTAAACGCTAATTTCTTTTCTTGGTTCCTGGCACTGTCGTAAGCTTCATAGGCGTTCACGATTCTCGTGACCAATTTGTGGCGAACGATGTCCTTCTTGCCCAATTCAACCACAGAGATGCCTTCAACATCGCCTAATATTCTCAGTGCTTCTTTTAAACCACTCTTTTGTTCGTGCGGTAAATCTATTTGGGTCATGTCGCCCGTTATAATCATTTTAGTGTTCCATCCCATGCGGGTGAGGAACATTCTGATTTGGGCTGGGGTGGTGTTTTGCGCTTCATCGAGGATGACGACAGCGTCGCTTAAGGTTCTGCCGCGCATGAAAGCCAGGGGAGCAATTTGAATGATGTGTTTCTCCATCATGTCTTGCAGCTTCACGGCTGGAATCATGTCTTCAAGAGAATCGTATAATGGTTGTAGGTATGGATCTATCTTGTCCTTCATATCTCCAGGCAAAAATCCAAGTTTCTCTCCGGCTTCCACGGCTGGGCGGGAGAGGATAATCTTCTTGGCAGCCTTTTCTTTCAGGGCTTTTACGGCTAAAGCAATGCTGAGATAGGTTTTTCCAGTGCCTGCCGGACCAACGGCAAACACCATGTCCGAAGTATTGTATGCTTCGATGAGCTTTTGCTGGTTCTCACTACGGCTCTTGATAGGGCGTCCCGAAATACTATACACCACGACATCTTTGATGGCATCGGCCTTTGTCTTGTGATCATGAACGATGTCCAAGATATCTTCTTCCGTGATGGAGTTGTATTTCAAGACGTGCTTCTGCATCAGTTCGATGTCCTCTTCAATCTTGGCCATCTCTTCCTCGTCGCCCAAGATGCGGATGACGTTTCCACGGGCAACTATTC
>ERZ772969.2660-NODE-2660-length-10848-cov-2.785880_pt1 | contig 10848 bp, 13 predicted proteins | sample MGYA00511676_ERZ772969 | MGnify/ENA primary metagenome ERZ772969 (study PRJEB29015, sample SAMEA2737651) | human gut metagenome | biome: human gut; feature: human-associated habitat; material: faeces | place: China | collected 2012 ...
CAATGGCTTCGCCCACGTTACGGCGCAGTCGCTTTTGCAGTTTATTCAGGTTGTATTGCTCTTTCTTTGTATTTGATTGATTTTCTTGCATTTATTACTACCTTCGGAGCCAGTAGGGGCATAATAGGGGCAAAAATTTTTCAGCGTGCCAGCTTATCGTTAAGCATCAGCACCTGTTCGCCATTCATTTCTTCAATCCACGCACCGTAGACTTCATAAACCATTTGCGCGTTTTCATGCCCCATCTGGCTGGCTATGAAAGACGGGTTAGCGCCGGCAGATAAAAGCCAGCAGGCAAAAGTATGCCGCGTATGGTACGGATTCCGGCGGCGAATACCAGCACGTTTTACAGCTGCGTTAAATCTGGAGCCGATACTCGATAAAGAGTAGTAGGCCTTCTGTATGCCCTTGCGCATCCTGGGCATGAAAACAAATCGCAGGTTTTGATATTCCATCGCACCATACTCACGGTGATGAAAAACAATCTCGGTTTTGGGCTGTAACGAAGTCAGCGTACGCTGTGCCTTCAAGGCCTCTAGTGCTGGCTCTAATAGCGTGATAACTCGATCACCTGCATCGGTTTTTGGTGGGATGAACATTCCTAGCGCATTAAGGTTGCGCTGTATATGAGCCGTCCCTTTTTCCCAGTCGATATCTTCCCAGGCAAGAGCTGCGAGCTCTCCATGACGGACACCAGTATAAACTGCGAACGTCCACATATTGAGGCTTTGGCCACGCTCGGATTCCGCGAGCAAACTAAACTCCTGCTTCGTTAAAGGATCCGGTTTTACTTTCCCTTTGTGTAGTTTCTTGATCCCTTCAAAGGGTTTGCCACTGATAAAGCCAGATTTGTGTGCAAACCGAAGAAGGGAGCACAGAAGCGATATATAGTTGTTCACGGTACGCACAGTGCGTCCCTGTTTGTTACTTCTGGGATTTGCCAGGTAAAGTGTCTCGCCGTTCAACAGCTCCTTCCTGTATTTCAGAATATCGCTGTGGCGTATAGTTGAAACAGGCGTATCTCCGTTAATGATGTGCATTAACGTACCGAGTTGTGAGCGCGTCTTACGCATGGTATTCGCGCTAATTTCGGTTTCTTTAATGCTCGTCCACAGTTCACACAGCTCTGAAAAGGTTTGAACTGAAACAGTGGTTACGGTTTTTTTGGCTCTGGACGATGAAGGAAAGCGCTGGTGGTAATCAAACTCTCCAAGGTTGATCTCACTAACGATCACAGCCCGAAGATTCCCGGCTTTTTTGATGTTCGCCGGGGTGTTAATCCAACCTTTGAGAATTTCGCGGCAACGCTTTCCCCGGTACATAAACCAGATACAAATCTTATTGTTTCTGATTTCGACACCTGTAGGCAAAGCTGCCATCTTACGCATCCCTTATTAACTGATTAATTCTCGGATAGTTGTACCAGGTTGTGCCACGCAAGGTTTTTTCTCCGGAAGGAGATACCCGTTTGAAATGGACACCTTCCACCCAACAGCCCTGGCGATACTTCTCAATCTGTCGTTCGGTCAGGCCTGTTTTTTCTGTGAGCCTTGCGCCAACAACCCATTCTTCGTTAAAAATTACCTGCGACATGGTTCACCTCAGGTAACCGGCATGAGTATAGATATGCCGGTCTGTAGTCGTTGATATTTCAGTTTCAGTTTGCCTGGCCGGGCAGGGAACGCAGTCGGCGCATGCCGGTCATTGCTGTTGCCACGTAACTTGCCTTGCAGTTGACCACTTCAACCCAGACCTTCACGCCTTCCACTCTCACCGTATAAGTCTCTTTCATCTTGCTGCGCCCATAGTCACCGTATCTTTGCTGGTGGGCTGCGAGTGCGATTTCACATGCCTGGCGAGCCAAAGGGGATTGCTTACTGCCTCTATTAATCAGTCGCATTTCTTCTCCTTGAGGGAGGGTTTCCCCTCCCGATCTCGTTAGTCCAAGTATTCCGGTTTCATATCCGCCAGGGTGATGCTGAACTGACCATGCAATTCGTCGCCCAGATGGCGTTTCGACGATGCAAGAACGCGCTCTACCTCTGCGAACCGCGCAGCTGCATCGGGTTCATCTGAAGGTGGCAAGGAATTGATGGCTGCTTCGACTTTGTTCCGTGCATCAACCAGGTAATAACGCTTCACGGCCTTGTTTTTCAGCTCAGTGAACAGGGCAGAACCCAACGTTGCTTTCACGGTTTCAATATCTGCGCGCAGAGCTTTAGCGCTATCCACATCCTGAGCAGCCTCGATGCGGTCACGAAAATCATCAGCAAGTGCATCGATGTTTTGAGCTGATTCCTGAGCCGTTTGAGTGGTAGTGACGTTGTCACCTGAAATGTCTGCAAGGCTTACGTGCTGCGCCGGTGCTGGGTTTACCTCTCGTTCTTCACGGCGATCATCCAGTTCATCCGGGGTATAAACTCCCAGAATTACATCCGGGCAGAACAGTCTCGCCCAGCGTTTGACTGCCAGATACGCCAGCTGCTGGCGAGGGTCGTCAGCCCACAGGGTAGAGTTTCTGGTACGGGCCTGAGCCAACAGTAAATCAAGTTCCCTCGGCTGATCTTCGCCTTTCAGGGTTGCGCGGATAATGATGCCGATCCCGGCTTCGTCAGCCAGGGTCCAGCCCGGGACGCGGTACTCGCCTTTGTCGCCTTTACGGATGTGGAATTTTCCAACTACCTTTTCCCATGGCCCATACCATTCATATTCAAAGCGGCTTGCCAGCACGCCGCTGCGTGAAATGACGGCATTAACCAGCTGCGCTTCATAACCAAGCACTCCGTTAATCAGGTGCGTCTTCTGCGCCACGGCAAAGGGATTCATCTGCCACTGTGCCGCTTGCATCGCTACAGCCATGCAGTCGGCCTGATTACCCTGCAGGTGTTTAGGAACTGTGGCAGTACCTTGCGCCATGATCTGCGCGAATGTGCTGATGGCATTCAGATACTGGGAATCGAACAGAGCCACGTTGGAGTTAATAACGGTGTTCTGATCAGCAACGGTAACGTTTGTGTTATGCATAAATCCCCCTTAAGCCTGAGCGCGCAGCGCTTCGAGGCGGCGCAGGTCGAAATCGTTCAGTTCATCTGTGTAATCGGTAGTGATCGGCGCTGGCCACTCGCCCGTATCGAAGCCTGTGGCGATGGCGCGCATCGTTTTGCGGTACTCGAGCATGCCCAGTTCCAGTAGTTCGGTGGATGCCTCGATGATGGCGATCCAGTGGTAGTTCTCGTCTTTGTTGACGAAAATCCAGAAGAACTGGTCCAGCGCCGCGGTCTCGCAATACATAGCCGCACTGAGGTGGTAGTCCCGGTCAATGATTTCCCGGTGTAGCCTGGCCCGCAGGCTTTCCTGCTTCACATTCCACATGCTGATGGTTTTCAGGTCAGCACCGATTCGCACGCCGTCCAGTTCAATCTCGAGGTCCGGACGTACACGCACTTCTAAACCTGTTTCGTCGTCAAAACCGAAGTAGCTCACTTCAACGGCGCGGCTTGGATGTGTCAGCAGCATGCCAGCGGTCGGATGCGCCAGGAGTGCAGACTGAATTGCTCGCGCTGTGGCCAACTGCTGGCGGGTAACCAAAATCTTTTCGTCAGGGTTGTCGCGCCAGGCATCCAGCAGTTCGTCGGAGAACATGGCATCGGGCTTAACTGATTTAACTGCCTGGATCATGTCTGCTTTAGTACCAGACACTTTCAGCGGTGTAGGTTTCTGCGCTTCTTGCGCCACCAGGTCTGGATTGATGATCGCTAATTGCTCGAGTAGCGCATCATGGCTGCCGCTGGTTTTAACCGGCACGGGCAGGGTGGCGTTGTACTCTTTGATGCATGCTTTCATTGCCGTTGCCGTTTGCTTCTGGCCTTCTTCAATACGCTGGTACTCAGCTGGGAGATCCATATAGCTTTGAGCCGTTTCTTCCAGGCTGGCGCCAAGCGGCACTTGAGCGGGAAGGGATGCGTTATGTTCTTCAAGCAACGCTTTAATCTCGTCAGCGCTTAGCAGCGCCGGTAGGTTGGCGTTGTACGCATCGATGAACTCGCGCAGAGTTGCGGTGGTCGTAAACGCACCTTCAGGGATCTCCGGTTCTACGCTGAACTCTGCTTCGAGGTTTTCCGGCTGCAGTGCAAGAGCGTGCACCAGATTCCCCATGTCCAGCACTTTGGATGCTGTGCGCGGGATAGTTTTAGCCACATGGCGCGCGTTGAAGTACATCAGGCTGACGCGGGCATCTTTCACCTGGGTTGAACTAATGCCGTTCGCTGCGTGATAAACGTCATTCGGTAGGCCTTCGTATCGGCCAGGTTCGAAGTCTGCAGGGAACTCCACTTCTGGGTTCGATTCCTGAACGTCAATTGTTGTTTCCTGCAACTGGTCTGCTTCTACGAAATCTGTCTGCGAATTAGCTGCATCAGTGCTTTCGCCCGGTGGTACCGAACCAACATCTTCGTCTTTCTCTGGCTTAGCCGTTTCCATCTGCACATCGCTGGTGGTCTCCGCTGTGTTTTCCGTTTTTTCGATTTCATTTGAGGTGGTATTGATGACTGGATCGGTATTTCCACCCATCAGGCCTTCGATGGAGAACATGCCGCTGCCGAGATTTGCAACCTCCGGTTGTTCAACTTGGGCTTCGGTCTCAACAGCAGGAGCTGGTAACGGCAGTAACTCCACAGCAGAGTTAAACTCAGCCGTCATGGTTTTATTCACAAACTCAAGATGAGCCGCTGGCGTGTGGTGGATGTTCTCTGGTGCGATACGGATCAGATTGAAGATTGCCGCACGGTTCACCGCCAGTACGCCGGGCTGATTACGCAGGATGGCGCTCCATGATTTCCATGGTTCTTCTTTCTTAGCCACGATTTCTTTGGCACGTCGTAACACGCTCGAAGGAATTTCGAAGTGGTGGAAGTCCATAGGCAGTAGGGCGCATGCGATCTCAAGATCGAGGGTGTCGAGAGTGTGATGCGCGCCTTCGCCGCGATCCGTTACATAGCCACCGTCTGCGTTGGTCCCAGAATCAGTGCGCTGAACATTACTGATGCGATTACCGGCTGCCCACTCGCGAACGAGAATGCCGCGGTCAATATAATCAGTCGCCGCCCAGATTCTGGTAAAACGGAGAACCAAAGCGAGTTCGTGGCGCTTCTCCTGGCAGAACACCTTGCGAATAGCATCGGTGTAGCGCCACAGGTCTTTAGTGTCGTAACCCTTAACCTCTTCGCAGTTTTCTGCCGCCAGCAGCAGGTTCTGGACATAGCTGTTGTCAGTGTCCATCTCCAGCGCGCTGATACCTTCGTATTCTTCGCGGGTTAAGTGGTGGCGCAGTTCGTTGGCGGTGAACTGTGCGAGTAGCTGCTTCCGGAACGGCATACGCACGACTGGATAACGAGTGGTTTCGTCATCATTCTCGTCAATCTGGATACCGTTATCAGGTTCCAGAACCTGCTCGGTTGTAACGTCGGAGTTGCTGGTGCTTTCTGATTTGAGAAGTGTAAGCTTTCCGCTTCTCCACTCCCTAACTAACTCATTGCGGTCACCTGCATCTACTCTCAACCAGTCGGCCATGAAAGCAGCAAGTAGCTTTACTTCGTGCTCTTCATCTGGCGCAAATACCTGCTTAATTGCCTGAACCAGTTTCCACTCAGCGTTCAGGCTGAGTTCGTCAACTTCAGGGATATCGTTCTTCGCCTGTAGCAGGTTCTGGAGATAGGTGTTGTCTTCATCCAGTGACATTTTGCTGGCAGCCAGCTGCTGCTCTTTATTGATATGTGACTGGTATTTGTCGCTGGTCAGGTGGACGGCATAACGAACTGCTGGAGTGCGGTTCTCAACCGGGACACTCTCGACGGTAGTTTCGACTTTAACGGACGTTTCCGGTGCCGCTGTGTTGTCCATGGCTCCAGTAGAATCAGCACCAGCCTTTGGCAGCCAGGTGCGTCCATCGTCCTGCAGTTCGTAGCGTTTGCACCAGGTGTAATCCACTGTGCTTTCTTCCGGGAGGTCGTTATACACCGGGAAATCGGTGCGAACCGGTTTGACGTAATCCTTACCGCGGCCGGTTTCAATACCAGCATCTTCTAACTCAACATCGAGCTGCAGGTTGGCACGGGCTTCAGATTTCGCAGTGAACCAAATCACTGCATCTTCTTTGCCAGATTTCTGCGTAGCCTTAACTACATAGAAAAATTCCATGTGAGATCCTCTTTTTTGGATGTAAGATCCCCGGGCCAGAGATAGCGCCCATTGGGTGAACTTTGGTTTTTTAAGTAGTTTTCCGGTGTAACTTTGGTCGGGAGCACCGGACGTACGGGCCGCCTTGCGCGGCTTTTACGTTATGCCTCGTGGGCCATCTGGTCGTACGAAGCACAACGTTCAGAGCAGTATTCTTTTTCTTTGCGCGCCAGCTGTGCGCCGTTGCGATAGAGAAGGGTACTTTTGACTACTTCCTCCGGTTCAACCGGCGTGCCGCAGTACCCGCATTTCGTTGAGTTACACATCTGGATTCCCCTTTTGCGCCAGCAGGTAGCACAGGCGGCGAAGAATCACCTCGAAGAAGTTCAGCTTTACGGCCTGCTGCCGTCCTGGTTTGCGTGCGAAATCAATCATTCTCACCCTCGTTTGCCTTATCGCCGGCCAGCGGAACGTTTGCACCTGATGCGCGTTAATCTCTCCACCTCATCCGACTATTCGTATGCCGTCGGCGGCTACTTCGTGGGCGTCCTGCCTTGGTGGTTTGTAGTGCGTCTTGGTAATGCAATATTAAGCCTGGGACTTAAATGGTGTCAAGTCTAAGGTTGAATTGGGGTGTAAGTTTCAGGCTTAAAGATGATGATCGACGTACGGGTAGCAAAAAAATCTCGACTCAGTGGTCGAGATATGAGGAGTGGATGATTGAAAGCTGCGCTCAGTATAAAGAAGGGGCCAGTAGTAATGAAATTTGAAGGAAAACAAGCAGGGGGTTTAAGCTACATATAGTGTTGCAGGTATTTGTACAAACCAGTACCAATCGCGATTATTGCAGGAACACCCAACAAAATTGCTAATTTAGCATCTGCTATTTTCTTTTCGACAATGTCTGTCGATGGTTTTTTATCAAGAGAAAGCCGGATAGCTTCAAGGCGTTCAAGAGCTACAGTCATGTTTTGGTTGATCAACCTTACATCAGCTCTTAGTTCGTCGACATCACGCCTTATGTAACCAACATCAGACTCAAGCTTTGCTACCCTTGCTTCAAGCATGCCATTGCCTCCGCCATTACCACCGCCATACTGGGAGTATGCATCTTCACCAGAGGACTGTCCATAATGCTTGTAGACGTCCTGATTTGGTCGAAGTTGCACTATCGTATTATCTAAATTCATTACGAATCATCCCTGTTGGTTTGATGTCAAAAAATGAACTTGCGACGCTTAGTATCTTTTTTGTAGAGGCATCGATCAGTACAGCTTGAACCTCATAGATGCCTGGATTCTCGACTTTAACATTGTCGAAGTTAACTTTTAGGGATGCTGATACAACAGTCTCGCCATCAGGAGAAGCAGAAACTCGAAAAGAACGCTTGTTCATGAACTCATCAGAATCAATAGCGATCAGGGTTTCATTGTGATCTTCACTGAGAACTTTTACAGCAACGATGTAATCTTTGCCTGCATGAAGACCTATAAAGAAAACGCCAAAAGCTATGTCTGCCTCTCCACTCCATTCGTCGAATTCATAAACCAATATAGGAATACCGGAGGTGTCTTCTACAACCGCAATTGGGATGACGTAAGAAATTCTTTCTTGGATGGTCATAACTTTGCTTTCCTGAACGAACAAACGTACATATTTGTTAGCTGACTAATCTGACTCACCTTTTAAGCGTCTACCCATATATTTTGCATACAATTCGTCTAGCTCTTTCAGTCGCAAAGAAACAATACGTAGCATGTTGCGTTGCTCTTCTTCTGGCAGTTGTCGGTAGAGTTCCAACAGGCGCTGTTCATCTGGCTTCAGACCATCTTTCTCACCAACGTCCTCACCGAGCAACCATGGCACAGATACGCCAGCTGCGTCAGCAACGGCAAGTGCGGATTTCTTACTGATCACACCTTTCTTAAACCAGCCGTTTACAGATTGCGGAGTTACCCCAGCAACCCTGGCCATATCGGATTTGGTCATACCACGTCCATTCAGCTCTGAAAGGCGGTCGACAAGTAGTGGATTAAGTACGGTTTTCTCTTTCATGGATAAAAGAATAAGCCTTTTGCTTAAACTTGAAAATTCGTCTGGGGCTTGACATATCATTAAGCTTTAGGCTTAATTTGGTTGTATTCAAGACGGAGACAATAATGAACGGTTTATCTAAAGCTATTAAATCAGCTGGCACAGCAACAAATCTAGCATCCATGCTGGGTATAAGACCTATGTCGATCAGTCGCTGGAAAAACCGATACCACGGTGTGGTACCAGCAGATCGGGTCCTGCCAATTTACGCAGTAACTGGCGTAACTCCCCATGAACTGCGCCCCGATCTCTACCCAAACCCAACAGATGGTTTACCTAAACAAGAGCCTTAACAATGCAGACTGTTTCATTCCAACAGAGTAACAGAGCTTCCTCTAATTCACTGATATTCCAGTGTCATCAAAGCGAATCGGCAGTGAAGGATATCGAGCATCGCGATATCTGCTCAGCTGTCCGAGCCTGGGCAGCGGTAGAAGGGCGCATAGCTGTCGCTCTTCAGATCCAAGAAGCGGCGGAAGAACTTCAACTTAATGGCGTGGATTTCTCAGGCCAGGCCGATGTCTGGAACGTGAAGCTGTTTCGCTGGCTGGACAACAAAGAAGACTCTGCATCTTATCGAAAGAACGTCGAACAGCTGGTGCCTGCGATCATGTCTGTATTACCGATTCGGTACCGCGACCGTGTCGTAAAGAACGACTCGTTTGCCTACCGGATGGCCAGATTAGAAAAAGAGGTAAGTGAGGCGAAGCAAGCTCTGATGCTCGATGCACCAAAGAAGGAAAAGCTGAAGGAGTTAGGCGAGGGGATTTTCGAAATGTTCAGAGTCGATCCTGACCTTACGGCACCGCTGCTGGCGATGGTCACCACCATGCTGGGGGCAATGTGAAGACTTCAGAAAAGGCGAAAGCCGGTCTGCGCGAACAGAACAGACTTTCAGGTGCAAAAACGGAGTGTAATTGCGGAGCTAAGTATGTCAAACACAGCTGAAATTATCAATTTCCCTCACAGAATTGAACAACCGGGAGGTCGTATTGCCGACCTGTCGAACGGGTATACCAAGGTCGCTAACGAGATCCAACAGCTCAAGCCTCGCCTGAGAATGTCAGGCCGGGAGTGGCAGTGTTTTGAGGCGGTGATCTGGCTTACCTACGGCTGGAACAAGAAGCAGGACCGCGTTACGAACACGGTGATCGCCGAGCTTACAGGGCTGAGTGATTCGCATGTTTCTGATGCGCTCAAATCACTCGCAGAACGCAAAATTATCTTCAGTCAGAAGCAGGGCGTGATGAAAACGGTCGGTATAAATACTGACCTTTCTGCCTGGATTTTAGACAAACCGAAAACGGGAAAAGTCTTCCCGAAATCGGGAAAAGTGTTACCGAAAACGGGAAAAACCTTCCCGGAAACGGTAGACACCCAAGACTATAACAAGAACAATATTAAAAGATCCTCGTCTCGGAATTCTGACGAATCCCGAAACCAGAAAACTCAAAAGTTTCTCTCGCGCCATCCAGAAGCTGCCGCCGGGATATACACCCCGGCAGGTAAATCATGGGGATCCGCTGACGACCTCAAGGCCGCTCGCTGGATTTACGACAGGCTTCTCACCGTCAACGCATCGCTATCTGAACCCAACTGGGCTGAATGGGCAAACACCATCAGGCTGATGCGTGTCCAGGACAAGCGCACTCATTACGAAATCTGTGACCTGTTCCAGTGGGCCAATCGGGACGAGTTCTGGAAAGACAACATCCTAAGCCCTTCGAGTCTGCGCAAGCAGTGGGATAAGCTCACTACCAAACGGCTACGCGCTACCGGAACGGCAAAGCCATCGCGGGGCGGTATTGACCTGCATAACACCGACTGGATTGACGGGGTGCTGAAATGAAAAATCTTGCCGAGAGCATTCGCAATTTTGACCGGGAACAGGCTCGCCGCGTGGCGCACAACCTACCTGAGCGGTATACCGAACGTGAACAAACTCAGCAGGTGGCGCAGATTATCAACGGCTTGTTTGTGCAGCTGGCGGCCGCGTTTCCGGCAAGCCTGGTTAATCGAAGCCAGGAAGAAGTAAACGAGATCCGCCGGCAATGGGTGCTGGCCTTCAAAGAAAATGGGATAACCACTCTGGAGCAGGTTGAAGCTGGCATGCGTATAGTGCGTCGCCAGGAGCGTCCATTCCTGCCGTCACCTGGTCAGTTCATCAAGTGGTGCAGGGAAGGGCGCTGCGTGCTAGGGATCACCACCGCTGACGTCATGGCTGAGTACTGGAAGTGGCGCAAGCTGGTGTTCCGGTACCCGAGCAGCGAGCAGTATCCCTGGCCGAAGCCGGTTTTTTACCACATTTGCCTCGAGCTGCGTCGCCGCGGAACTGATGGCCAACTTAGTCAGAAAGAGTTAGAGCGTGAGGCCAGCGATATCTTGGAAATGTGGGAAAAGCGGGTGCTGGCCGGAAAACCGATTCCGCCCGTTCGACGGGCTCTGGCAGCGCCGGTATCGCCGAAGGGGCCGACACCGGCAGAGCTTTTGAAAGCTAAATATCAGCGGATGAAAGCTAATGGCAGGGCATAGGGATCAAATGGTCAGCTATGAGCAAAGTGCGGACACGCGGGAGCATGG
>ERZ772969.2674-NODE-2674-length-10798-cov-39.060505_pt1 | contig 10798 bp, 16 predicted proteins | sample MGYA00511676_ERZ772969 | MGnify/ENA primary metagenome ERZ772969 (study PRJEB29015, sample SAMEA2737651) | human gut metagenome | biome: human gut; feature: human-associated habitat; material: faeces | place: China | collected 2012 ...
TGCGGCTGGCCTCATAGGTGGCGCTGCGCCCGCTGCTGGTCATGGTCTTGCGGATAGCCATAAACGAGCTGGTGATGTCGGTGGCGCTGACGTCATATTCCAGACAGCCACGGCGGATAACGTCTTTTGCCTTGAGCACCATTGCGGTTTTCATTTCCGGCGTGTAGCGGATATCACGCGCGGCGGGATAGAACGAGCGCACGAGCTGGAACACGCCGACACCGAGGCCGGTGGCATCAATACCGATGTATTCGACGTTATATTTTTCGGTGAGTTTGCGGATGGATTCCGCCTGGGTGGCAAAGTCCATACCTTTCCACTGGTGACGCTCAAGTATTCTGAATTTGCCACCGGCCACCACCGGCGGTGCCAGTACCACGCATCCGGCGCTGTCGCCACGGTGTGACGGGTCGTAACCAATCCATACCGGTCGGGAGCCGAACGGATTTGCGGCAAACGGCGCATAGTCTTCCCATTCTTCCAGCGTGTCGACCATGCAGCGTTGCAGCTCCTCGAACGGGAATACCGATGCCTTGTCATCAACAAATTCACACATGAACAGGTTTTTAAAATCGTCGGCGCTGTTTTCGCGTTTAAGCTGCTCAATGTCGAACAATGTGCAGCCACCTTTCAGGGCGTCCTCAATGGTGACAATCTGCCGCCACTGGCCGTCCGCACAGAGAAGACCTCCGGCAAGGGCGTTATGACTGACGTCGATTTCCACGCGTTCGGCGGCGCTGGCGCGTCCCCGGTTGAACAGTTCACCTGACCAGAACGGGTAGGCGTCGTGCGCCAGCGTGGACGGGGTGGAGAAATAGGTCGAGCGTAGGTGACTCTGTGAGGCCATACCTGATGCCACCTTACGCAGTACCTGAAAATTCGGGATCCAGAAAATCTCGTCGACGTACAGGTCGCCGTTATGGCTCTGTGCGGTGTTGGAGTTGGTGCCGAGAAAAATCAGTTTTGCGCCGTTATTGCCCAGGACAATCGGGTCACCGGTCAGGTCAACGTCAACCAGACGGGCAAAGGCGATGATGTATTCGCGGAACACATACGCCTGCGTTTTACTGGCCGACAGAAAAATCTGGTTATGACCGGTTTTCAGGGCGCGCAGCAGCGCCTCGCGGGAAAAATAAAACGTCGCGCCAATCTGGCGGGATTTCAGGATATCGCGGATGCGGTGCTCAAGCCCGGCGCGATACCAGTGCAACTGATATTCGAAAGACTGCTCAAAGAAAATCTGCTCCAGCTTTTCGATGGCCTCGTCACTGAAAAAATTCTTTTTCGGTTTGCGACGCCCGCCTTTGTTGCGGTTAGCGACGTTCGGATTAAGGTCTGCCTCGTTGCCGGTCTGACTGTAACGGTTGACCCGTGCCAGTCGTTCAATCTGGCGTCCGAGCAGGTCAATTTCCTTGAAGTCACCGCCGGTTTTCTGCGGTTTGATGATGAGCTGGGTCAGCCGCGCTTCCAGACTCATTTCGACACGGCTGATGGGGGCAACGCTGTCCCAGCCGTCGCGCTGTTTCCAGCTCTGCACCGTCGGGCGTTTCATCTGCAACATGGCGGCAATCTGCGGCACGGAAAATCCCTGCCAGTACAGCAGCGCCGCCTGACGACGCGGGTCGTGTAAAAGAGTGGTGTCTGTGGTGATGGTCATGAATACCTCGCCGTGATGAATACACGGCAAGGCTACTGAGTCGCGCCCCGCGATTCGCTAAGGTGCTGTTGTGTCAGTGATAAGCCATCCGGGACTGATGGCGGAGGATGCGCATCGTCGGGAAACTGATGCCGACATGTGACTCCTCTAATCACTATTCAGGACTCCTGACAATGGCAAAAAAAGTCTCAAAATTCTTTCGTATCGGCGTTGAGGGTGACACCTGTGACGGGCGTGTCATCAGTGCGCAGGATATTCAGGAAATGGCCGAAACCTTTGACCCGCGAGTCTATGGTTGCCGCATTAACCTGGAACATCTGCGCGGCATCCTGCCTGACGGTATTTTTAAGCGTTATGGCGATGTGGTCGAACTGAAGGCCGAAAAGATTGACGATGATTCGGCGCTGAAAGGCAAATGGGCGCTGTTTGCGAAAATCACCCCGACCGATGACCTTATCGCGATGAACAAGGCCGCGCAGAAGGTCTATACCTCAATGGAAATTCAGCCGAACTTTGCCAATACCGGCAAATGTTATCTGGTGGGGCTGGCCGTCACCGATGACCCGGCAAGCCTCGGCACGGAATACCTGGAATTCTGCCGCACGGCAAAACACAACCCCCTGAACCGCTTCAAATTAAGCCCTGAAAACCTGATTTCAGTGGCAACGCCTGTTGAGCTGGAATTTGAAGACCTGCCTGAAACCGTGTTCACCGCCCTGACCGAAAAGGTGAAATCCATTTTTGGCCGCAAACAGGCCAGCGATGACGCCCGTCTGAATGACGTGCATGAAGCGGTGACCGCTGTTGCTGAACATGTGCAGGAAAAACTGAGCGCCACTGAGCAGCGCCTCGCTGAGATGGAAACCGCCTTTTCCGCACTTAAGCAGGATGTAGCTGACAGGGCGGATGAAACCAGCCAGGCATTCACCCGCCTGAAAAACAGTCTCGACCACACCGAAAGTCTGACCCAGCAGCGCCGCAGCAAGGCCACCGGTGGTGGCGGTGACGCCCTGATGACGAACTGCTGACCGGCGTCAGTCAGTCCGGGAAAACCTTCACGATTAACCCTTAATTTCAGGAAAAACTATGCGCCAGGAAACCCGCTTTAAATTTAATGCTTACCTGTCCCGTGTTGCCGAACTGAACGGCATCGACGCCGGTGATGTGTCGAAAAAATTTACCGTTGAACCGTCGGTCACCCAGACCCTGATGAACACCATGCAGGAGTCCTCTGACTTTCTGACCCGCATCAACATTGTGCCGGTCAGCGAAATGAAAGGGGAAAAAATTGGTATTGGTGTCACCGGCTCCATCGCCAGCACCAGCGACACCGCCGGTGGCACCGAGCGTCAGCCGAAGGACTTCTCGAAGCTGGCGTCAAACAAGTACGAATGCGACCAGATTAACTTCGATTTTTATATCCGCTACAAAACGCTTGACCTGTGGGCGCGTTATCAGGATTTCCAGCTCCGTGTCCGTAACGCCATTATCAAACGCCAGTCCCTTGATTTAATCATGGCCGGTTTTAACGGCGTGAGGCGTGCCGAAACCTCTGACCGCAGCAGTAATCCGATGCTACAGGATGTGGCGGTCGGCTGGCTGCAGAAATACCGCAATGAAGCACCGGCGCGCGTGATGAGCAAGGTCACTGACGAGGAAGGGCACACCACCTCTGAGGTTATCCGCGTGGGTAAGGGCGGTGATTATGCCAGCCTCGATGCACTGGTGATGGATGCGACCAACAACCTGATTGAACCGTGGTATCAGGAAGACCATGACCTTGTGGTGATTGTGGGGCGTCAGCTACTGGCGGACAAGTATTTTCCCATCGTCAACAAGGAGCAGGACAACAGCGAAATGCTGGCCGCTGACGTCATCATCAGCCAGAAACGCATCGGTAACCTGCCGGCGGTACGCGTCCCGTACTTCCCGGCGGATGCGATGCTCATCACAAAGCTGGAAAACCTGTCCATCTACTACATGGATGACAGCCATCGCCGCGTGATTGAGGAAAACCCGAAACTCGACCGCGTGGAGAACTACGAGTCAATGAACATTGATTACGTGGTGGAAGACTACGCCGCCGGTTGTCTGGTGGAAAAAATTAAGGTCGGTGATTTCTCCACACCGGCTAAAGCGACCGCAGAGCCGGGAGCGTAACCGATGACGAGTCCCGCACAGCGCCACATGATGCGGGTCTCGGCAGCGATGACCGCGCAGCGGGAAGCCGCCCCGCTGCGACATGCAACTGTCTATGAGCAGATGCTGGTTAAGCTCGCCGCAGACCAGCGCACACTGAAAGCGATTTATTCAAAAGAGCTGAAGGCCGCGAAAAAACGCGAACTGCTGCCGTTCTGGTTGCCGTGGGTGAACGGCGTGCTGGAGCAGGGCAAAGGTGCACAGGATGACATTCTGATGACGGTCATGCTGTGGCGTCTGGATACCGGCGATATTGCCGGTGCGCTGGAGATTGCCCGTTATGCCCTGAAGTACGGTCTGACCATGCCGGGTAAACACCGCCGTACCCCGCCGTACATGTTCACCGAGGAGGTAGCGCTTGCGGCCATGCGCGCTCACGCTGCCGGTGAGTCTGTGGATACCCGCCTGCTGACGGAGACCCTTGAACTGACCGCCACGGCTGACATGCCTGATGAAGTGCGCGCAAAGCTGCACAAAATTACCGGTCTGTTTCTGCGTGACGGTGGTGATGCCGCCGGTGCGCTGGCGCACCTGCAACGTGCGACACAGCTCGACTGCCAGGCAGGCGTCAAAAAAGAGATTGAACGACTGGAGCGGGAGCTGAAACCGAAGCCGGAGCCGCAGCCAAAAGCGGCCACCCGCGCCCCGCGTAAGACCCGGAGCGTGACACCGGCAAAACGTGGACGCCCGAAAAAGAAAGCCAGTTAACAACCGAATGCGCCCCGCGCCAGGGCGGCACGCCGGTCAGTGTGGGTGAATCACCTGACACTGTACCGGCGTCCACCGCCCGACTTTTCTGAGGTAGTCATGATGACGCTGATTATTCCGCGAAAGGAGGCTCCCGTGTCCGGTGAGGGTACGGTGGTTATCCCGCAACCGGCAGGCGACGAGCCGGTGATTAAAAACACGTTCTTTTTTCCCGATATCGACCCGAAGCGCGTCCGGGAACGTATGCGCCTTGAGCAGACCGTCGCCCCCGCCCGTCTGCGTGAGGCCATCAAGTCAGGCATGGCGGAGACGAATGCGGAGCTGTACGAGTACCGCGAACAGAAAATTGCCACCGGTTTTACGCGTCTGGCGGACGTCCCGGCGGACGACATCGACGGTGAAAGCATCAAAGTTTTTTACTACGAGCGCGCCGTGTGTGCGATGGCGACCGCGTCGCTTTATGAGCGTTATCGCGGCGTGGATGCCAGTGCGAAAGGTGACAAGAAGGCTGACAGCATTGACAGCACCATTGATGAACTGTGGCGGGATATGCGCTGGGCGGTGGCGCGTATCCAGGACAAGCCGCGCTGCATCGTGAGTCAAATCTGATGAAGACCTTTGCGCTACAGGGCGACACGCTCGACGCCATTTGTGTCCGGTATTACGGGCGCACTGAGGGCGTGGTTGAGACCGTGCTCGCCGCAAATCCGGGACTGGCTGAACTGGGTGCGGTGCTGCCACACGGCACCGCCGTCGAACTGCCCGACGTTCAGACCGCGCCCGTGGCTGAAACTGTCAATCTGTGGGAGTAACGCATGACAGCAGAAGAAAAAAGCGTCCTGTCGCTTTTCATGATTGGGGTGCTGATTGTTGTCGGCAAGGTGCTTGCCGGTGGTGAACCCATCACCCCGCGTCTGTTTATCGGGCGCATGTTGCTCGGTGGTTTTGTCTCGATGGTTGCCGGTGTTGTTCTGGTGCAGTTTCCTGACCTGTCACTGCCTGCGGTGTGCGGTATCGGCTCCATGCTGGGTATCGCCGGTTATCAGGTGATTGAGATTGCCATTCAGCGCCGTTTTAAGGGCAGGGGGAAACCGTAATGCCGGTAATTAACACGCATCAGAATATCGCGGCCTTTCTCGACATGCTGGCCGTGTCCGAAGGGACGGCGAATCATCCGCTGACGAAAAACCGGGGCTATGACGTGATAGTCACCGGACTGGACGGGAAGCCGGAAATTTTCACTGACTACAGTGACCACCCGTTCGCGCATGGCCGACCGGCGAAGGTGTTTAACCGTCGCGGTGAAAAATCCACGGCCTCCGGTCGCTATCAGCAGCTTTACCTGTTCTGGCCGCACTACCGCAAACAGCTTGCCCTGCCGGATTTCAGTCCGTTGTCACAGGACAGGCTCGCCATTCAGTTGATCCGCGAACGCGGTGCACTGGATGACATCCGGGCGGGACGCATTGAGCGCGCCATTTCACGCTGTCGCAATATCTGGGCGTCCCTGCCGGGAGCCGGTTACGGTCAGCGTGAGCATTCACTGGAAAAACTGGTCACCGTCTGGCGTACCGCTGGCGGCGTACCGGCTTAAACGGAGTAAACACCATGAAGAAATTATCCCTTTCACTGATGCTGAACGTGTCGCTGGCGCTGATGCTGGCACTGTCCCTGATTTACCCGCAGCGCGTGGCCGTCAGTTTTGTCGCCACCTGGGCGATTCTGGCGACGGTTATCTGTGTGGTTGCCGGTGGTGTCGGCGTGTATGCCACGGAGTATGTGCTGGAACGCTACGGGCGGGAGCTTCCGCCGGAATCGCTGGCCGTGAAGATTGTCACGTCGCTGTTTTTGCAGCCGGTGCCGTGGCGCAGACGGGCGGTGGCTCTGGTGGTGATGGTGGCGACGTTTATCTCGCTGGTCGCTGCCGGGTGGATTTTTACCGCGCTGATTTATCTCGTGGCGTCGGTGTTCTTCCGGCTGATACGTACGGCCTGCCGTCAGCGTTTTGAGGGGCGGGAACCATGTCAAAGCTGATGATTGTGATGGTTGTGCTGTTATCGCTGGCGGTGGCGGGGCTGTTTCTGGTGAAGCATGAAAACGCCAGCCTGCGCGCCTCGCTGGACAGGGCGAACAACGTCGCCAGCGGGCAGCAGACGACCATCACCATGCTGCAAAATCAGCTTCATGTTGCCATCACCAGGGCAGACAAAAACGAGCTGGCGCAGGTGGCACTGCGTCAGGAACTGGAGAACGCCGCGAAGCGTGAAGCACAGCGCGAGAAAACCATCACGAGGTTACTTAATGAAAACGAAGATTTTCGCCGCTGGTACGGTGCTGACCTGCCTGATGCTGTGCGCCGGTTGCACCAGCGCCCCGCCTGCACTGACGCCAGTGATTGTCGCCAACGCCTGCCCGAAAGTGAGCCTTTGCCCGATGCCGGACAGTGACCCGCAGACGAACGGCGATTTAAGTGCCGATATCCGGCAGCTTGAGAACGCGCTGGCACGCTGTGCCAGCCAGGTAAAAATGATTAAACACTGTCAGGACGAAAACGATGCTCAAACCCGACAGCCTGCGCAGGGCGCTGACTGATGCCGTCACGGTGCTGAAAACTAACCCCGATATGTTGCGGATATTCGTGGATAACGGGAGTATTGCCTCCACGCTGGCGACGTCGCTGTCATTCGAAAAGCGTTACACGCTCAATGTCATTGTGACCGACTTTACCGGTGATTTTGACCTGCTCATCGTGCCGGTGCTGGCGTGGCTGCGGGAAAATCAGCCCGACATCATGACCACCGATGAAGGCCAGAAAAAGGGCTTCACGTTTTATGCGGACATCAACAATGACAGCAGCTTTGATATCAGCATCAGCCTGATGCTGACCGAGCGCACGCTGGTCAGTGAGGTGGACGGCGCGCTGCATGTGAAGAATATCCCGGAACCTCCGCCGCCGGAGCCGGTCAACCGTCCGATGGAGCTGTATATCAATGGCGAACTGGTGAGCAAGTGGGATGAATGAGTTTAAGCGTTTTGAAGACCGGCTGACCGGACTGATTGAGTCGCTGTCACCGTCAGGGCGTCGGCGACTGGCGGTAGATATTGCGAAGAAGCTGCGCCAGCGCCAGCAGCAGCGAATTAAATTACAAAAAGCCCCGGATGGTACGCCGTATGTACCGAGAAAAAACCAACTAGTACGAAATAAGAAAGGCCGGATAAAGCGGGAAATGTTTGTGAAATTACGCACTAACCGGTTTATGAAAGCAACAGGTAGCGAGAGTGCGGCGGTGGTGGCGTTTGCCAGCGGAGTACAACGAATTGCGCGAGTACATCAATTAGGGCTTAGGGATAAGCCGGGGCGTAATAGTGCTGTGGTGGAATATCCTGTTCGTGAGTTATTTGGTTTTGACAAGGAATCTATACAATTGATAGAAAGGGAGTTATTAGTGATTCTATCGAAAGATGTTATATGAGACGGGTGTTTGTGGATAAAAAGTTTTCCATTTTGAGAAAAAGAGTAAAGCATTCTCAAAAGAAAGTTATGGATTGTATTATTGCTGACCATAATGCTGATATATGTGTGTTATGCGGGAGTTCTGACGATATTACTCGTGAGCACATTATTCCTCAGTGGGCCTTTGAGTCAAATGCTGAAAAATCTTTAATTAATAAAAAGAATAATCAGTCAACTCATTACATTAAAGCCACTGTACCAGCATGCAGAGTGTGCAATTCTGATTTGCTGGGAGTGTTTGAGTATAACCTGAAGAAATTTCTTACGGAAAAGAGAGGGGAGGAGTTAACAGATTATGAGTATGATTGCATCATATGGTGGTTGCAATACATGGGTTTTAAGTTGCAATTAATGGATTTGCGGAACCGCTTTCTCAGGTATAAAGGTGGTGATTATATCCCGTTTCTTGCAAACTTCCCGGTTGCAATGTTTTGGGGGAATGTCGATACGACGCCGGGGGATGTCTTCAGGATTATACGAAAATCGCGACGCAATCTGATGTCGAAATGGAAGGATAAAAAACATAATTCTTTGATGGTTTTTGAAACATCAAACAAGAGTTTTCATTTCTTTCATAAGGTTGATGAATTTATTTTTATTGAAATTCCTCAGGTTAAGAAGGCGTTTTTCTTCTTTTTTAATAAAGAATTTGACAGCCATGATTTAGCTCATGAGGAGTGTATGAAGATTATAGAGAAGTGCTACAACTAATATTTGTTATGTTGTGTCACAGCTGACAGAACCCTCCATGATTGCTGCTGGTATCGTCCAGCGGCATCCTTCCCGTTATGAACACTCTCGCAAATATTCAGGAACTCGCGCGCGCACTGCGCAATATGATTCGCACCGGCGTTATCGTCGAAACCGACCTTAACGCCGGTCGCTGCCGTGTGCAGACCGGCGGCATGTGCACCGACTGGCTTCAGTGGTTGACCCATCGTGCCGGGCGTTCGCGTACATGGTGGGCACCTTCCGTGGGGGAACAGGTGCTGATTCTGGCCGTGGGCGGTGAACTTGACACGGCGTTTGTTCTGCCGGGGATTTATTCCGGTGATAACCCCGCGCCGTCTGCGTCGGCGGATGCCCTGCATATCCGTTTCCCTGACGGGGCGGTGATTGAGTATGAACCCGAAACCAGTGCACTCATGGTAAGCGGAATTAAAACGGCCAGCGTGACGGCTTCTGATTCTGTTACTGCCACGGTGCCGGTGGTCATGGTGAAAGCATCAACCCGCATCACCATGGACGCACCGGAGGTGGTCTGCACCAACAGGCTGATTACCGACACGCTGGAAGTGCAGAAGGGCGGGACGATGCGCGGCAACATTGAACACACCGGCGGTGAACTCTCATCAAACGGTAAGGTACTGCATACCCATAAACACCCCGGCGACAGCGGCGGCACAACCGGGAGTCCTCTATGACAGCGCGTTATCTCGGAATGAATCGCAGTGATGGCCTGACTGTCACTGACCTTGAGCATATCAGCCAGAGTATCGGCGATATCCTGCGCACACCGGTCGGCTCACGGGTGATGCGTCGTGATTACGGCTCGTTGCTGGCGTCAATGATTGACCAGCCGCAGACCCCGGCGCTTGAGTTGCAGATTAAGGTCGCCTGTTACATGGCCGTGCTGAAATGGGAACCCCGCGTCACCCTGTCATCCGTCACCACGGCGCGCAGTTTTGACGGGCGAATGACGGTCACGTTAACCGGCCAGCACAACGACACCGGCCAGCCACTTTCGTTAACCATCCCTGTGAGTTGAAACCATGCCGATTATCGACCTGAACCAGCTACCCGCACCGGATGTGGTCGAGGAGCTGGACTTTGAAACCATTCTTGCCGAACGCAAGGCGACACTGATTTCCCTTTACCCGGAAGACCAGCAGGAGGCGGTCGCCCGTACCCTGACGCTGGAATCTGAGCCTCTCGTCAAACTGCTGGAGGAAAATGCTTATCGTGAGCTTATCTGGCGTCAGCGTGTGAATGAGGCTGCACGGGCGGTGATGCTGGCCTGTGCCGCCGGTAATGACCTTGATGTGATTGGTGCCAATTACAACACCACACGCCTGATTATCACCCCGGCAGATGATTCGACCCTCCCGCCGACACCGGCCGTGATGGAATCTGACACCGATTATCGTCTGCGTATTCAGCAGGCGTTTGAAGGTTTAAGCGTCGCCGGGTCGGTGGGGGCCTATCAGTATCATGGTCGAAGTGCCGACGGGCGTGTCGCAGATATCTCTGTCACCAGTCCTTCTCCGGCCTGCGTCACCATCTCTGTGCTGTCACGTGAAAATAACGGTGTGGCATCCGAAGACCTGCTGGCGGTGGTGCGCAACGCCCTTAATGGTGAGGACGTCAGACCGGTGGCCGACCGTGTGACCGTGCAGTCTGCCGTCATCGTTGAATACCAGATAAATGCCACGCTTTACCTTTACCCTGGCCCCGAAAGCGAACCCATTCGCGCTGCCGCCGTGAAAAAACTGGAAGCGTATATCACGGCACAGCACCGGCTGGGGCGCGACATCCGACTGTCTGCCATTTATGCCGCTTTGCATGTGGAAGGCGTGCAGCGTGTCGAACTGGCTGCACCGCTGGCCGACATCGTGCTCAACAATACGCAGGCGTCTTTCTGTACCGAATACAGCGTCGTGACCGGAGGCTCGGATGAGTGATTCGCGACTGCTGCCGACCGGCTCATCACCGCTTGAAGT
>ERZ772969.2688-NODE-2688-length-10737-cov-2.669163_pt1 | contig 10737 bp, 7 predicted proteins | sample MGYA00511676_ERZ772969 | MGnify/ENA primary metagenome ERZ772969 (study PRJEB29015, sample SAMEA2737651) | human gut metagenome | biome: human gut; feature: human-associated habitat; material: faeces | place: China | collected 2012 ...
TTTGTTATAAATGGTTCTCAGATATTTTTTCTGCTTCTCCGGCGTATCGGCCACTCCATCCAAAAGTCCTTCTACATAGCCTTTTACCGCTGTGATCGGTGTCTTCAGATCATGGGAAATATTACTGATCAATTCTTTGTTCTCTTTATCGTATGCCACCTTTTCTTCTGCGTTTGCCTTCAGTCTCAAACGCATCTCTTCAAAATCCTGACAGAGCTGTCCGATTTCATCATTGGTCTCATTCTTAATTTCAAAATCCAGATTGCCCTCTTTGATATTGCGGGCCGCTGCCTGCAGTTTTGCAAGCGGCAGTGAAACCGTCCTGTAAATCCAGAAGATCAGAGCTGATGCCGTGCAAAATACAATGATCAGATATAATTCCTGAATATCATTCACCGCTTTTGGCGCAAATGCCGTCATCGCTACAGTTGTAAACAATGTAGGCAGAATCATCACGATCATAAATGCGAGAATCAGTTTTGTCTTTAATTTCATCTTCATCGCCTCCCATCCTGCATGCTCTAATACAGAAAAGAGGACAGTCCCTGGTGCAGGTACCTGTCCTTCTTTTCATTTTCCGCACCTCTTTCGTACTACTATAAACCAAAAGAGGCGTTCCGTCTACTATTATAAATATTTTTTCAACACTTCTGCTTTGTCCAGTTTCTCCCATGGAAGATTCAGATCATTTCTTCCAAAGTGACCGTAAGAAGATGTCTGTTTGTAAATTGGACGTCTCAAATCCAACATTTTGATGATTCCTGCCGGACGAAGATCAAAGTTCTCACGTACAATCTTTACCAGCTCATCATCTGCGATCTTTCCTGTACCGAATGTATCAACCATGACAGAAGTAGGCTGTGCAACACCGATGGCGTAAGATAACTGAATCTCACACTTATCAGCAAGACCTGCTGCAACAATGTTCTTTGCAACATAACGTGCAGCATATGCTGCGGAACGGTCAACCTTTGTGCAGTCTTTTCCGGAGAAAGCTCCGCCGCCGTGACGTGCATATCCACCATAGGTATCAACGATGATCTTACGACCGGTCAGACCTGCATCTCCGTGTGGTCCGCCGATTACGAAACGTCCGGTCGGATTGATAAAGAATTTGGTATCTCCATCGATCAGCTCCTTTGGAAGGATCGGATCAAAGACATATTTCTTAATATCCTCATGGATCTGTTCCTGGGTAACGTCCTCATCATGCTGGGTCGATAAAACAACTGCCTCAAGTCTCTTTGGCTTTCCTGCTTCATCATACTCTACAGAAACCTGTGTCTTTCCATCCGGACGAAGGTAGGTAAGTGTTCCGTCTTTACGAACCTTTGTAAGCTGTAATGCCAGCTTGTGTGCCAGTGAAATCGGATATGGCATAAATTCCGGTGTCTCATTGGTTGCATATCCAAACATCATTCCCTGATCTCCGGCGCCGGTATCCAGATCATCTGTCAGCTCGCCCTCTTTTGCCTCAAGTGCCTTGTCAACACCCATGGCAATATCTGCGGACTGCTGATCTAAAGCTACCATAACCGCACAGGTATGTCCGTCAAAACCGGTCTTTGCATCGTTGTATCCGATCTCGTTTACAGTCTTTCTTACAATTGCAGGAATATCAAGAGTTGCCTTTGTTGTAATTTCTCCTGTAACAAGTACGAAACCGGTACAGCTTGCTGCCTCACAGGCTACACGGCTCATCGGGTCCTGCTCCATGCATGCATCCAGAATGGCATCTGAAATCGCATCACACATTTTGTCAGGATGTCCTTCTGTAACGGACTCTGATGTGAATAATAATTTTTCCATTGCTTTTTGTTTCTCCTCTCTTGTTTTATACAGAAATAAAAAAAACCGCCTCGCAGCGGATTGATCTAAAGATAATCAAATCCCCTTATTGTTCGATTAACTCGCTCAGGTTGGCACCTTCCAAAACAGGGGTTGCCGTGACTTCACAGATCCTATGTATCTCCATCACTCTGAATAAGAGAAAGCTTACAATATTAAATTTGAAATATCCAAGTGCTACCATACTCCAGTTTCTTTCATCTGTCAAGCCCTAAAAGATTGACTTTTGCGTGAAATAATTCTATACTTTTGTATATACGTTACATACGGAGAGATAAAAAATGATAAAAATTGAGACAAAACAACTACAGGAAGGTGCCATCCTTGCACAGCCTGTGATCACACCGCTTGGACAGCCGTTGGCTCCCGCCGGTTCTGCTGTAACCCGTCAGCTGATCAACCGCATGAAACTGTACCGTGTGGAATATGCAGAAATTGAGGGCGAAGAACCTGCTCCGCAGGAGGAGGCTCCAAAGCCTGTAAAAGAAGCAAAAACATACGCCCAGGAAAGCAAAACACACTCACAGAAAGTCGCCGGTTCCAGTGAATTCCGCACGTTCCAGATTGAGTATGTTCAGGCAATTGAGCTGATGAAACAGATGTATACCGCAGCCATCAAGGATAACAAACCGATTGACTCGCAAAAACTTCTGGGCAGTGTCGCAGATCTGTTCCAGTCCCGCAACACCATCGTTGAAATGTTCGATATGCTTTACAACATGCGTACTGTGGCCGATTCGGTTTATGCGCACAGTCTCAACGTTGCACTCATTTCACGAATGATCGGCCGCTGGCTGCGTTTTGAACGTCACGATCTGGACATTCTTACGCTTGCCGGACTGATGCACGATATCGGAAAACTGCTGATTCCTTCCGATATCTTAAATAAGCCGGGATCTCTGACCGATGAGGAGTTTGCAAAAATCAAACAGCACCCGGCACTCGGATACGAGATTTTAAAACGTCAGCCGGATCTGGATTCCCGTATCAAAAAAGCTGCCCTGATGCATCACGAGCGCTGTGATGGAAGCGGCTATCCGACCGGATTGACGGAAGATTACATTGACAATTTTGCAATGATCGTTGCAATTGCCGATGTGTACGATGCCATGACAGCGGCACGTTCCTATCGCTCTCCGTTGTGTCCGTTCGAAGTGATCAGTAAATTTGAAGAAGATGGTTTCCAGAAATACCATACAAAATATATTCTGGTTTTCTTAAAGCAGATTGCCAGCACTTACCAGAGTAACCGCGTCATCTTAAGTGACGGAAGGGGATGTACCATTGTCATGTTAAATCAGAATGCACTGTCCCGTCCGATTGTCCAGTTTGATGATAAATCCTGTCTGGATCTTTCCACCGCCAGCCGCGACCTCTATATCAAAGCGGTTTTATAAATTTTTCAAATGAAAAGGGAGTGTGAAAACATACCAATGTTTTTCACACTCCCTTTTTTACCCGTTCTTTTTATTTATGAAACTTTCAGAATAAACTTCTGAATTTCTTTTTCATCCGATACCTTTTCAATCTGTGCCCCAATGCCGCGCAGCTTCTGATCAAATTCTTCGTATCCACGCTCGATAAAATAAATATCATCAATCACCGTAATTCCCTCTGCCACCAGACCGGCAATCACCAGCGCTGCTCCCGCACGCAGATCCGGCGCATTCACCCTGGCACCTGTATAACGGGTCACTCCATTGATAATGGCAATATTGCTCTCTACCTTGATATTGGCTCCCATACGCGTCAGTTCATCCACATATTTGAAACGGTTTTCAAAAATGCTCTCCGTAACTGTACTGGTTCCCTCTGCAATTCCCAGAATTACTGCCATCTGTGGCTGCATATCTGTCGGGAATCCCGGATACGGAAGTGTTGTCACCTGTGTGTGATGCAGTTTCCCATCCGAAATAATCCGAACCGCATCATCGAACTCCTCAACTTTGCATCCTGCCTCCACAAGTTTGGCGGTTGTTGCTTCCAGATGTTTCGGAATAACATCCTTTACCAGCACATCTCCCCCTGCTGCCGCTGCCGCAAACATAAAGGTTCCTGCCTCTATCTGATCCGGGATAACCGAATACTCTGTCTTATGCAGCTTCTCCACACCAACAATACGGATGACATCCGTTCCTGCACCACGGATATTCGCACCCATACTGTTTAAGAAATTTGCCACGTCTACCACATGAGGCTCTTTTGCCGCATTTTCAATTACGGTTTTTCCTTCTGCCATGGATGCTGCCATCATAATATTGATCGTTGCTCCAACCGATACTTTATCCAGATAAATATGTGTTCCGTTTAATTTTTCTGCCTCTGCAATAACAAGACCATGTGCAATATCCACTTCTGCTCCCATTGCACGAAATCCTTTGATATGCAGATCAATCGGTCTGCTTCCGATATCGCATCCGCCCGGAAGAGCCACTTCCGCCTTTTTGTATTTTCCAAGAAGTGCACCGATCAAATAATAGGACGCACGGATTCTACGGATAAATTCATTGTCCACCGTCACGTCTTTGATAAATGAACCGTTGATCTTTACGGTATGTGCATCAATACGGTCTACCATTGCACCGATCTCTGCAATCGCCTGCAATAATACATTAATATCTCTCACGTTCGGCAAATTTTCGATTGTAACCGTTTCATCCGTCATGATCGCAGCTGCAAGAATTGCCAGTGCCGCATTCTTTGCCCCGCCGATTTCTACCTCACCATTCAGCGGATTTCCGCCTTTGATTACATATTGTTCCATATCTCACCTCAATAAACGCCCTATTTCGTATAGTACGCTACCCTACTATCTATCCTATTCATCTAGTGTAAATTTGTGATACCATCCACAATCTGTTCAACGGTCTGTTCGATATCCAGCCCCGTCTCCGAAATCCGGATATCCGCATATTTTTCATACAGCGGCGTGCGCTCCAAATACAGATCATATAACGTCTGTCCGTCTCTTAAAACAACACCCCTGCCTTTGATATCTTCCAGACGCTTTTCCAGCTCCGGATATGCCACCTCAAGATATATAACCGTTCCGATTTCCTGCAGATGCTCCATAGCTTCTTTTCCGTAGACGACACTGCCTCCGGTTGCAATAATTGCATGATGTGCCTCAAGTGTCGCATTCACACGGTTTTCTACCTGAATGAACCCTTCGGTTCCCTCTTCTGCAATGATCTCACGAAGCAGGCGCTTCTCCTGCTCCTGAATGACTAAATCTGCATCTATAAACTGATATCCCAGCACCTTAGCAAGGATAACGCCGACGGTGCTCTTACCCACCCCCGGCATTCCAATTAACACAATGTTATCTTTTTGCATTACTGTGTACTCTCTGCATTCTGTGTTTCTGTGGAAGTCTGTGTCTCTGTAGAGGCATTCGGATTCTGCTGTGTCAGGGAATTCTTAAATGAAATCTTTGCAACATTCTTTTTATTGACCTTCCAGCCATCTTTTTTCTGCCAGCCCTCCAGCACTTCATTGTAGTGGTCACTTTTACGTTTGTCAATAATATTCTGACGATTTTTTTCTGTAGCGTCTTTGTCTGTTTCACTGTCCAGACGAACAATATATAATGCACTGTCTGTTTCAATCACATCGGAAGTTTCTCCTTCTTTCAAATCATCCAATGCCTTTTTCACAGATGTATCCAGTGTGGAATCATCGGATGCATACGCACCGGTAGTGGTCTGCTGATCCTCATCCTTTGCAGCATCTTCGAGAGTTTTTCCATTCTTTACCGCATCTTCGATTTTGTTTGCGGTCTCCTTCAGCTGCTTTTTCTCGTCATCGGTATATTCTACGGTATTTCCGCTGTCATCCTGATGGGAAGTTGTAGAAATAGTCATCATCGTATAACCGCGCTCATTTGCCTCTTCATCCGTCACATTGGTATCTGCTTCTGCCTCGATGGCTTTCTGCATCTTGCTGCGGATGGTGTAGAGCGTAAGCAGTTCCTCCACGGTATCTTCGTCTGCAGTCATCTCCTTGAGTGCCTCGGAAGAATTATCGCTGATAAACTGCTGTGCAGCTTTTTTGATTGCTGCCTTTTCGTCTTTTGTCACACTCACATCATAGTCTTTCATATGTGCCTGTAACGTATACATCTCATGAAGCTGTTCCATAACGGAATCTTTCATGGTGTCTTCCATGGTTGTTCCGTTTCCATATAAATCCTTGCTCCAGAGCTCACTGCTGCTTTTGGCCCCCATCATGCTCTTATAATAATCTTCTACATTTGCCTGCTGATAACGGCATGTAAAGTTTGCCATGCCCATCGTGACGGTCTGATTTTTCATGCTTGCTGCCGTCGCACCTGTATTTATACCACATCCGGTAAAAGCTGCTGCGCAGATTGCACCGGCTAAAATAATCGCTGTAACTTTTTTTGCTTTCATAGTTCCTCCCGGGAGTTTCTTTTCACCTATATACCAGAGTATTATAATTCTTTTCCCTACATCAGGCAAGCACTTTTACGGCTCCGCACACAAAAAAACGTGCATTTGTTCCAATAATTGCCTGAGAACTTCCAGAATTTCCCTGTTCTTTTCCCTTGAATTTGCTCCTAGACGGTAAGTGAAGTACGGTCCCTTCGGATCTGCCGCAAATTTCAGTGATGGAGCAAATGTTTTTACCAGCTCCGGAATACGCTGTGCATGAATCTTTGCTTTTTCGTACATTAGGATTTTTAACAGATCTTCTCTTTGAACAATTTCCTTAATATATACACTGTGGGCAACCGCTTTGAGTCTGGCAATTGTCAGCAGATTCTGCACGGACTTCGGAGGCTCTCCAAAACGGTCAATCAGTTCTTCGAGCATTTCCTCCGCTTCCTCATCCGTTTCAATTCCGGCGATCCGCTTATACATATCCAGTTTCTGCGACTCATTTGCAATATATGTGGACGGAATAAATGCATCCGTCCGGATATCAACGGAAGTCTCAAACTGTTCGCCCGGTGCTTCTCCCCGGGCTTCTTTCACCGCTTCGTGAAGCATCTTGCAGTACAGATCATATCCAACCGCCTCCATGTGACCGCTCTGTTCGGCTCCCAGCAGATTTCCGGCTCCCCGGATCTCCAGGTCCCGCATGGCAATCTTAAATCCGCTGCCCAGATCCGAATACTCCCGGATGGCAGCCAGTCGTTTTTCCGCCACCTCTTTGAGCATTTTGTTTCTGCGGTACATAAGAAATGCATACGCCGTACGATTGGATCTGCCGACCCGCCCGCGCAGCTGATACAGCTGGGAAAGCCCCATATTATCCGCGTCATGAATGATCATGGTATTGACATTTGAGATATCCAGTCCCGTCTCTATGATTGTCGTTGATACCAGTACATCAATGTCTCCATTGATAAACCGGTACATGATATCCTCCAGCTGGTTTTCTCTCATCTGTCCATGAGCAAATGCCACATTTGCCTCCGGCACCAGCTCCTGAATGCGTGACGTCACTTCATCAATATCCCTTACTTTGTTATACACATAATATACCTGTCCGCCACGGGCAAGTTCCCGCGTGATTGCCTCCCGAACCAGTTCCTCATTATATTCCATGACATACGTCTGAATAGGGACACGGTCCATCGGCGGTTCCTCTAAAACGCTCATATCCCGGATTCCGATCAGGCTCATGTGAAGTGTCCGCGGAATCGGTGTGGCAGTAAGTGTCAGCACATCCACATTGGTCTTTAACTGTTTGATTTTTTCTTTGTGAGCCACACCAAACCGTTGTTCCTCGTCCACGACAAGAAGCCCAAGATCTTTAAACTGCACATCTTTTGACAGAATCCGGTGTGTTCCCACAATAATATCCACCTGTCCTTTTTTCAGATCACTGATGGTCTTCTTCTGCTGCGCTGCCGTGCGGAAACGGCACAACAGATCCACCCGGACAGGGAAATCCTTCATTCTCTGGGAAAACGTATTATAAATCTGCTGGGCAAGAATGGTTGTCGGCGCAAGGTATGCCACCTGTTTATTCTCCTGCACTGCTTTGAAAGCTGCACGGATCGCAATCTCCGTCTTTCCGTAACCGACATCCCCGCAGATCAGCCGGTCCATAATCTTATGACTCTCCATATCCCGCTTGGTTGCATCAATGGCAAGCACCTGATCTTCGGTCTCTTCAAACGGGAACAGTTCTTCAAACTCTCTCTGCCATACCGTATCCGGTCCATACATATAGCCATTCTGTTCTTCCCGCTCGGCATATAATTTCACCAGATCCTGTGCGATCTGACGCACGGCTCCACGCACTTTTCCCTTGGTTTTTGTCCACTCCTGGCTTCCAAGTTTATTGAGTTTTGGTTTTCTTGCGTCTTTCCCCGCATATTTCTGGATCTGGTCAAGCTGTGTTGCAAGAATATACAGATTGGAGCCTCCCGCATATTCGATCTTGATGTAATCTTTCACCTTTCGGTCGACTTCTATCTTTTCAATTCCTTTGTAGATACCAAGCCCATGATTTTCATGTACGACATAATCCCCGACACTCAGATCCGTAAACTGCTGGATTTTTTCGCCCTCATAGGTGCGGTGCCGCTTCTTTTTCTTTTTTTCTTCCCCGAAAATATCCGTATCCGTAATCACTGCAAACTGCAGGATCGGATATTCATACCCCTGATGCACTTTTCCGTAGCAGACCATGATCTGTCCTGCCACCAGATCGTGATCGTAATCTTCCGTATAAAAACAGTTGAGTCCTTCGTTTAAAATATCCTCCGCCAGACGCTTCGCGCGTGTGCGGGAACCCGAAAGTAAAATAATACGGTATCCGTTTTTTTTGTATTTCTTCAGGTCTGCGATCAGAAGTTCAAAGCTGTTATTGTATGCGCTTACGCTCTTTACATGAATGCCGAACTGCCCATTGGATTTTAATCCGCAGGTTTTGATATCCAGTGCGGAAACCGCACAGCAGGAATATTTTTCAAGCCTTCCCATGATTTCCTTATAGCCAAACAGTTCGTTCATCTGCCCCGGCAGAATATACCCCATTTCCAGACGCTGCTTCATGCTCTCCGAAAATTCCAGTTCCGTCTGCCGTCCGCGTTCCACGCTCCGGCTCAGCTCATCGAAAAACACAAATGTATCTGCCGGATCAAAATAATCCAGAAGGCTCCACCGTTCCCTGCAGAAATAGGACAAAAAAGCATCCATTCCCGCGGTTTCCGACAATTCTTCCCATTCCTGTGACAGTTCTTTTGCCTGTGACAGTGCCCGATAGGCTTCCTCGGTTTTCATTTCTTTCCGCAATTTATCGGAAAAAGCTTCTGCTTCCTTTAACAGTCTGCGGATACCTTCTGCTTTCTCTTCGGTCGAAAGAACCAGTTCACATGCCGGATATACCACAAGCTTTTCTATATTTTCAATAGATTTCTGACTTTCCACATCAAAGGTGCGAAGGGTATCTACTTCATCATCCCACAGTTCAATCCGGACCGGATTTTCTTCCGTCAGCGGAAAAATATCAAGAATTCCACCTCTTAATGCAAACTGACCGATATTATCCACCTGATACTGCCGTTCATATCCCATCCGCACCAGCTGTTCCACAAGTGCATCCAGATCCAGGGTATCTCCCTGTGCAATATGCAGCACACTGTCCCACACCTGTGCATCCCTTGGCATCGTATTCATCAGGGCATCAAATGTTGTGATCACCGTCACCTGTTCATTTTCATGAATTGCCCGCAATGCACTGATCCTCTCTGCGGTAAGAAGGTTTCCGCGGATATCCGATTGATAAAACAGCACATCCTTTGCCGGATAATACACCACTGACGGATCAAAAAAACGATAGTCGTCATACAATTTTTTCGCTTTCTGCTCATGAAACGTTACGATCAGACGCCGGCTGCGTGTCCTTCCAAGCGTGTAAATCATATGTGGCTTCTGTGCATCAATACAGCCACTGATGGTCACCAGTCCCGGCTGCATGGCCGCTTTTGTCATATCTTCATATCCGCTCAATTCCTGCAACGGTTCTATAAATGCTTTCACTTACTTTGTATTCTCCTGCTTTTTTGCATTAAAATCATTCATTGCCTTGTCTGCTTCCCCCTGAATCATCAGGACTGCTGCATCTTCCGCATCCCGTATGGCTTCTTCCACCCTTGCACGGTCCTCCCCGGAAAAACGGCCAAGCACATGGTCTGCCAGATCCCATCCCTGTGGCTTTTCCCCCACACCGACTTTAATTCGCATAAAGTTTGAGGTTCCCACACTTGAAATAATGCTCTTGATTCCATTATGCCCACCTGCACTGCCTTTTTTGCGCACACGGATATTTCCCGGTGCCAAAGAGATGTCATCAAAAATAATCAGCATTTCGCTCTCCGGATCAAGCTTATAGAAATTCACGATTTCTGCGATGCTTTCTCCGCTTAAATTCATAAATGTCTGGGGTTTGAGAAGAAGAACTTTTTCTCCGCATATTGTGCCTTCTCCGCAAAGGCCTTTGTGTTTAATTTTTGTTATACTGATATTATAGCTTTCGGCAAGTTTATCTATTACTTCAAAACCCACATTGTGCTTTGTTCCTTCATATTTTTTTCCGGGGTTTCCCAGACCTACTATAAGTTTCATTTTTATTCCTCCGTAAAACACCAATAAGCCCTAAGTATTGTCTTAGGGCTGTTAAATCAAATATTTGTCAATGCCTATTTTATAACAATTAAAAGGCTTTTGTCTATATTTCAAAGGCAAAATCCGTAGGCAAAAAAATTCAAAATTTTTGAAACAATAAAAATACCGTCTTACAAAAACTTTTGCAGCAGCTTTTGAAGACGGTTATAACAAAAAATTACTTGTTTTTAATATCCATAATAAGCATTTGCAGTCGGTTTTCTATGTTTGCAAAACTTACGTCAGG
>ERZ772969.2712-NODE-2712-length-10632-cov-2.711638_pt1 | contig 10632 bp, 7 predicted proteins | sample MGYA00511676_ERZ772969 | MGnify/ENA primary metagenome ERZ772969 (study PRJEB29015, sample SAMEA2737651) | human gut metagenome | biome: human gut; feature: human-associated habitat; material: faeces | place: China | collected 2012 ...
TGAGAACCTCAGAATTTTTATGGCAGGAGGGACACACTGCCCATGCAACGCGCGAAGAAGCTGAAGAAGAAGCTCAGAAAATGCTCAAGGTATATGCCGACTTTGCTGAACAATGGATGGCCGTTCCCGTGGTGCAAGGCGTAAAAAGCGAGACCGAACGCTTTGCTGGAGCCTTGGACACTTATACCATTGAGGCCATGATGCAAGACGGAAAGGCATTACAGAGCGGAACCAGTCATTTCTTGGGTCAGAACTTTGCCAAATCATTTGATGTCACCTATTTGAATAAGGAGAACAAACCAGAGTATGTATGGGCGACAAGTTGGGGGGTATCTACACGACTGATTGGCGCTCTCATTATGACCCACTCTGATGATAATGGTTTGGTATTGCCTCCAAAGCTGGCCCCCATACAGGTTGTCATCATTCCTATTGCTAAGAATGAGGAACAGCTCAAGGCCATTTCTGATAAGTTGAATCCATTCATGGATGACTTGAAAAAGCTTGGCATCACCGTGAAATACGATGACAGCAACAACAAACGTCCAGGATTCAAGTTTGCTGATTACGAGTTAAAAGGTGTCCCTGTGCGCTTGGTTATGGGTGGCAGAGATCTTGAAAACAACACGATTGAAGTGATGCGCCGCGACACTTTAGAGAAAGAAACCATCCCTGTTGAAGGATTGACCGATTACATCCACAAGCTGCTTGACGACATTCAAGCAAACATTCTGAAGAAAGCCAAAGATTATCGTGATGCTCGTATTTATGAATGCGATAACTATGATGAGTTTAAAGAAAAGATTAAAGATGGTGGATTCTTCCTTTGTCACTGGGATGGAACCGAAGAAACCGAGGCTAAGATTAAAGAAGAGACACAAGCAACCATTCGCTGTGTCCCATTTGGCTTTGAACAAACATCAGGTGTAGACATGGTTTCAGGTAAACCAGCTAAACATCGTGTCATCATCGCTCGCAGTTATTAATTATAAAACCATAAAAATGGACTGGATAATTGAATTGTTTACCAACAACGAGTCTGTTGCACACATTGTTTTACTCTACGCAAGTGTCATCGCTGTTGGCGTTTTATTGGGAAAAGTCAAGATTGGTGGCATTTCCTTGGGCGTTACCTTCGTGCTCTTTGCCGGCATTGTTGCGGGGCACATTGGGTTCACCGCACCTGTCAGTCTGCTGACATTCATTCAGGATTTTGGTCTGATTCTATTCGTTTTCTGTATCGGATTACAAGTAGGTCCTGGCTTTTTTGAAAGTTTCAAGCGTGGGGGTGTCACCCTCAACATGCTTGCCACAACGGCTGTTTTGCTCAACATCGCCGTGATGTTTGCCTGTTATTTCATCTTTTTCGACACCTCTGATGCGACCAATCTGCCTATGATGGTAGGAACACTTTATGGTGCCGTAACCAATACCCCAGGCTTGGGTGCTGCTAACGAGGCACTCACCTCTGTTTTTACAAATGGTAACGTTCCACAAATAGCCAGTGGGTATGCCTGCGCTTATCCACTTGGCGTGTTGGGTATCATCGCTGCAACCATTGCCATACGCTTCATTTGCAAAATAAACTTGAATGAAGAAGAAGACAAACTGATGCAAACAGAAGAAGAAAACACGTCTGTCAAACCGTGCCAAATTCGTCTTAGCGTGGACAACTCCTACATCGAGGGACGGTCGTTGCATGAGATTTCAGAATTTCTGAATCGAGAATTCATCTGTTCGAGGCTGAAACATGATGACGTCATCCAGATACCAAATGGCGAAACCGTGGTACACAAAGGCGACGAGATGCTCATCGTTTGTGCTGAATCAGACGCAGAGGTCATCAAGAGCTTTGGACATGTTGCAGAGTTGCCTTGGGTTGAAGAAGAAAAGAAACAACCGATGATTTCTAAACGAGTAGTCATCACAAATCCGTCAATGAACGGAAAGGTACTGGGCAAGATGCATTTCTCCAATATTTACGGTGTTAACATCACGAGAATCACGCGTCAAGGCATTGACTTGTTTGCCAGTCACGACCTTCACCTGCACGTAGGCGACCGCATCATGATGGTAGGACATGAAGAAAACGTCAATCGCGTAGAACGTATGATGGGCAACTCCATGCGACGACTCAACGCACCTAACATTGCAACCATCTTCATTGGTATCTTTATAGGAATCCTCTTTGGTAGTTTCCCCATTGCCATTCCTGGCATGCCTGTCCCCTTGAAACTGGGTCTTGCAGGCGGTCCACTAATCATCGCGATCTTAATTGGGCGCTATGGTTATAGAATGAAGCTAGTGACTTATACCACAACATCGGCTAACATGATGCTGCGCGAGATTGGCTTGGTTCTTTTTTTAGCCAGTGTTGGTATCAAAGCTGGGGATGGATTTGTCAACACCGTTGTTCAAGGTGACGGATTGAAGTATGTCTACACAGGCGTTCTGATTACCGTCATTCCCATTCTTATTGTCGGCACTATTGCCCGCTTGAAGTACAAATTCAACTATTTCACCATTATGGGCATGATAGCAGGTACTTATACCGATCCACCTGCACTGGCATACGCCAATCAAGTTTGTTCGCATGACGCACCATCAACGGGCTATTCCACTGTTTATCCGTTAAGCATGTTCCTCCGAATCTTCACAGCACAGCTCATTGTTCTATTCTGCTGCGGATGATGTAAATTAGGATATTACCGTTTATCAAATTAATTTAGCATATTAGTCAGTCTGTAAGATGTAAACTTCATCACCAACAAATCTTTGTACAGAATGATTGATATGCTAAATTAATTTCACTCGTTTTGCTTAAGTTATCATGATGGGAACTATCAAGCTATCATATAGCTCGCATGTATCAACTAAGATTAGCCTAACCGTCAGGTAACTTTCAATACATTTTAAACTAGCCTTCACTCAATCGAAGCCAACATTGTTGAAGAGAATATGCGCAGAAGTTTGTTCACTTTCTTTATCAGAATATTTCCAAAAGACGGCAATTAAAAGCTTTCAGTATAGAAATAAGAACAAAAGAATGACGTTGCAGTTTAACTTTTTCAAATTTTCATATATAACTTAACTACAGAGAGTTACTAACACCAAACGGCAAGATGCATGACATCTTGCCGTTTTTATATTTTTCATGCCTGCCAATAGCATTGAGTTTGACTTCCAAAGTCAATGCTTTTCAAGGTCAAACTCATTGACTTTACACGCCAATCTACATGCTATTGAAAAGATGTGGATGACAGGCTTGATAAGAACATGAATTTTGAGATGGTTAGCCAGTTCAATTGTTCTTCAAGAAAATATTATCAAATTGTTTGGACAATTAGAGTTTTTAGCTTAATTTTACCAACCAAAACAAGCAAGATGTCAAGAAAAAAGAAGCCTTTACCCTTATTAGAAAACATCCTGATTACGGACGTGGCCGCCGAAGGAAAGTCGTTGGCACGCATAGACGACATGGTTGTATTTGTGCCATTTGCAGTACCTGGAGACGTGGTAGACTTGCAGGTGCGCAAAAAGAAGCACCACTATTGTGAAGCCGAGGTGGTACGTTTCATCAAATACAGTGATGTGCGACAAACGCCAAAGTGCCAACATTTTGGCATTTGTGGTGGATGTAAGTGGCAAATGCTGCCCTACGAAGAACAACTAAAGGCTAAACAAAAGCAAGTACACGACCAACTGGAGCGAATCGGTAAGATAGAATTACCCGAATTCAGACCTATCATGGGGTCGGAAAAGACGTATGAATACCGCAACAAACTGGAGTTTGGTTGCTCCAACAAACGATGGCTGACCTGGGGAGAGGTGACCGGTGGGGTGAAATATGACCACATGAATGCCATTGGTTTTCACATCACAGGAGCCTTTGATAAAATCTATCCCATTGAGAAATGCTGGCTCATGGATGACGCCTGCAATCAAATCAGAAACTGCATTCGCGACTATGCCATCGACCACGACATCAGCTTCTTTGACCTGAGAGCACAAACCGGACTGCTGCGCGACATCATGATACGCAGTGCGAACACAGGAGAATGGATGGTGCTGGTTCAGTTTAAGTTCCAAGAAGAGGGTGATGAACAGCGTGCCCATGAACTATTGCAGCATGTGGCTGACACCTTTCCACAGATAACTTCCTTACTATACGTGGATAACCAAAAGTGTAACGATACCTTTGGCGACCAAACGGTTGTGGTTTTCAAGGGAAAAGATCATATCACGGAGACCATGGGCGACCTAAAGTTCAAAGTGGCAGCCAAGAGTTTCTACCAAACCAATACCAACCAGGCTTACCATCTATACAGCGTGGCGCGTGAATTTGCCCAACTTACCGGTAAAGAGTTGGTTTACGACCTATACACGGGAACGGGTACCATAGCCAATTTCGTGGCCAGAGAAGCCCGACAGGTCATCGGCATTGAATATGTAGAAGATGCCATCAAAGATGCGAAAGTTAATTCGGCAACCAACGACATACACAACACCCTGTTCTACGCAGGCGACATGAAGGACATTCTTACCGAGGAATTCATTACCGAGCATGGCCGTCCTGATGTCATCATCACCGACCCACCACGCGCAGGCATGCACCCAGATGTGGTTCGAACCATTCTCGGAGCAGCTCCCCAACGCATTGTTTACGTCAGTTGTAATCCTGCAACACAGGCGCGCGACCTGCAAATGTTGGATGAGCAGTATAAGGTAATGGCCGTTCAGCCAGTCGATATGTTCCCCCACACGCCGCATGTTGAGAACGTGGTACTGCTTGAGCAACGCTAAGACAGAGTCTAAAACAAATCTACTATGAAAAGAACAAACAAAGTTTTATTAATCTACACCGGTGGCACCATCGGCATGGGGCAGAACATCAAGACTGGTGCTTTGGAGCCTCTCGACTTTCATCACTTGGTTGAGAACGTGCCGGAGTTTGAATTGATTCAGACAGATGTTGACGTCTATCAATTCACTCCCCCCATTGATTCAAGTGACATGAACCCATCCATGTGGGCAAAGTTGGTGACCATCATCAGCGAACGCTATGAACTGTATGACGGATTTGTCATCCTGCACGGAACCGATACCATGGCCTACACTGCCTCTGCCCTGTCGTTCATGTTGGAAAACCTCACAAAGCCTGTTATTTTAACAGGTAGCCAGCTGCCTATTGGCGTGCTGAGGACAGACGGAAAGGAAAATCTCATATCAAGTATCGAACTGGCTTCGGATCATCACGAAGACGGAACAGCCATCGTTCCAGAGGTGTGTATTTATTTCAATGGCCGTCTGTTGCGAGGCAATCGCAGTACGAAACAGAATGCAGATGGATTCAATGCCTTCGATTCTTTCAACTTTCCACACCTCTGTGATGCGGGCGTGAACTTCACCTATCATGAACATCTTATTTTGAAGCCCGACTTCAAGAAGCCTATGGTTCCCCATACACACATGGATCCTCATGTAATGGCGTTATCACTGTTTCCCGGTTTACAGGAAGATATTGTGCAACAAATTCTTGAAGTACCCAACTTGAGGGGCATTGTGATGCGCAGTTACGGAAGCGGGAATGCGCCTCAGACGTCATGGCTCACCCAATTGCTTAGTCAAGCTGCGGAAAGAGGTGTCATTGTCGTTAATGTTAGCCAGTGCGTATGGGGCAATGTGGAGATGTCGCGTTATGACAATGGGTATCAATTGCAAAATGCTGGTGTTGTTAGCGGTTACGACAGTACCGTTGAAGCAGCCCTTGCCAAGCTGATGTTTTTGCAGGCTCAATATGATGACTATAAAACTATCTGCCAAAAGATGAAACAATCGATAGCAGGAGAGATTACTCTTCCTCCAAACGTCACCATGAACTGACCCTTCTATCTGCCAGCATAAGCATGATTTACCCCAGTTAATGAGATGGCTATAAACGAGTTGGAACAGCTCAAATGTTTTTAAAGTCTATCTCTAACTGGGGTAAATCATTCATTCTAAACAGCTGTCTTTCATGCTTCTCAAATACCTTTTCTGCCGGAAAAGATATTTGAGAAGCATTCAAACAGGCGTAAAATCTTACCTATACTTTGTACTCTACAAATGCCTCCATGGCTTCGTAGCATGCCAACCCCAGACTATCGTAAAGTGCTGCAGTAGCATGATTGCGGTCTTCAGAGCGCTGCCAGAACAAACGTTCATCTTTGCCAAGGAATGGTGCACTCTCCATCTGACTCTGGTGTTTCAAGATGCTGTTGCGCTTAGCACGCAGCTCTTCTGGACTCATGGGTACACACATCTCAATGTTTTCAATTTCCCATTCAGCCCAAGCACCACGATACATCCTTTCAGCCATTCTGCTCCATCTTCTTTTTCAAGTTCAAGAGCAGCCAACACAGCATCAGTGCATTTCTTATGAGTACCATGTGGATCGGCCAAGTCGCCTGCTACATATATTTGATGCGGCTTAACCTCTTGCAAAAGTTGGCGCACAATCTCAACATCCTTTTCCGTCATCGGCAGTTTTTCAATCTTACCCGACTCGTAGAAAGGTAAGTCAAGGAAGTGAACATGGTCTAATGGCACACCATTGTATGTACAAGCCGTGCGTGCTTCGCCACGCCGAATCAACCCTTTGATGGTGCGCACATCTAAGGTGTCGATGTCGCCATCCTTCTTGTTTGCCAAGAATTTCTTGATTTCACTATACTTTTGCTTAATCACCTTATCCTTTTCTCCATCGAATATCTGATTAAATCCGTTGATGAAGTGCATGAAGCGCGTTACTTCTTCATCGCCTACTGCAATGTTTCCACTGGTCTCGTAAGCCACATGAAGGTCGTGTCCCTGCTGAACCAGTCGGCGTAAGGTGCCACCCATGGAGATTACATCATCGTCGGGGTGTGGAGAAAAGACAATTACTCGCTTAGGAAATGGTTTCGCACGCTCCGGACGGTATGTGTCATCAGCATTCGGTTTGCCACCTGGCCAACCCGTAATGGTATGCTGTAAGTCGTTAAAAATCTTGATATTGGCATTGTAAGCCGAACCATAAAGTGCCAACAACTCGCTCAAACCGTGGTCGTTGTAATCTTTATTGGTCAACTTCAAGATAGGTTTTCCGGTGAGCTGGCATAACCATACCAATGCTGAACGCACCAATTTATCGGTCCATTGGCACGATTTTACAAGCCAAGGGTGCACGATACGTGTCAGACGAGATGCGGCAGGCAGGTCGATAACCACTTCAACATTGTTGTGAGTTTGCAAGAATGAGGCAGGAAGCGCATCGGTAATTACACCCTCTACGGTCTTTTGAATAACCTCAGCCTTTTCCTCACTCCAAGCAGCAAGAAATATTTTCTTTGCTTTCAACAGGGTTGCGACACCCATGGTGATAGAGCAAGGAGGTACTTGTTCGTTCGTTCCAAAGCTCAAAGTCATTTCTTGTCGCAGCACATTGTCTACTAAGATAATGCGCGAGTTGCTAGTAACTGTTGATCCTGGCACGTTGCAGGCAATGTTTCCACTACGTCCAATACCTATCAACATCACGTCAATACCACCAAATGTGTTGATACGCTCCTCATATAAACGACAATGATTCTGCACATCGTCTTGCGAAATGCTACCATCTAAGGTAAATATGTTTTTCTTATCGATATCTACATGATCTAAAAAGCGTGTACACAACTGACTAATACTGCTGTTTTGCGATTTGGATGTGAGTGGAAAATATTCGTAAGCATTGAATACAACAACATTGTGAAAGCTCAACTGTTTAGCTTCATACATGCTAATCAGTTCTTTAAAAATAGGTGTGAGCGACAAACCTGTACCCAAACCAAGTACACAAAACTTGCCTTCTTTTTGCTTGCTCTTGATGATGGCGGCTATATTTTCTGCCACATGCTTCGCACCCTCTTCCTCTTGGGCAAAGATGTTCGTGTGTATTTTTTCGTAACGCGTCAACTCCGAACGGTCTATAGCAGTTTTAGGCCGATAGATTTCAACTGGGATTTTGGTTAATACAATCTCTGAACTTAAATTTAGATTCATGTTTTTACATCGATAAAAAAGGGCTAGTAGTTTTTATACGCTACTCGCCCCTTGAGTTGTTAAATGTTATCTTTTTCAATATCTTTAAAGTAGCGATACGTTCCAACTTTCAGTTCGTCGGTTGCAGGTTCATCACAAACGATGATTCCATGCGGATGTTGCTGAAGCACACTGATTGTCCAATAGTGGGTAACCGGTCCTTCTACCACAGCTTGTAAGGCTCGAGCCTTGTGATGACCATTACAGAGTATCATTACTTCTTTAGCATCCATCACGGTTCCTACACCAACCGTCAATGCGTGTTTCGGAACTTTGTTAACATCGTTGTCAAAGAATCGACTATTGGCGATAATCGTGTCACTGGTCAATGTTTTGATGCGCGTGCGAGAAGTCAAAGACGAGCATGGTTCATTGAAAGCGATATGACCGTCGGGACCAATGCCGCCAATAAATAAGTCGATGCCACCAGTAGCTTTAATCTTCTCTTCGTATACCCTGCATTCAGCTTCCAAATCCTTCGCGTTACCATCAAGAATATGGATGTTCTCCTTTGGACAGTCGATATGGTCAAACAAATTCCGCGCCATGAATGAGTGATAGCTTTCAGGATGCGATTCTGGCAAACCCACATACTCATCCATATTGAAAGTCAACACGTTTTTAAATGACACTCTACCCTCTTGACAAGCCTTGACCAAGCGAGCATACATACCCTCCGGAGACGAACCTGTAGGCAAACCTAACACGAAAGGATGATCAGGTGTTGGGTTGAACTTGTTAATACACTCAATGACATGTTCGGCTGCCCAACGTGACAGCGACTCGTAATTTTCTTCAATAATTACTCTCATCTTCAATTAATTTATTAATGATTATTTCTTCCAAAGGTGCTTTGCATATACATAGTCATAGAGGTCATAGAATCTAACGAATCTAGTAAGACGCTCTTTGAACTCTGGAAAATCTTTCTTCTTATCCGACCATTGAATCTCAGAAATGGCAGCAAGGCGTGGAAGCAACTGGTATTCTGCTAAATTAGGATAGGCGATGTACTCTGTCCACAGATTGGCTTGCACGCCGATAATATGGTTACGCACGTCAACCGACAGGGTGTCTGGCAAGGGGTCAAAGCTGTAAGTCTTTTCGATGGGGAGATTCCCTCCTATCAAAAGCGGTTCCGAAGCCTTTTTATCTGTCTGGTAGTAATCAAAATAAGCATAGGTGGTTGGTGACATCACGACATCATGACCTCTCTTGGCAGCTTTGATACCAGGAGCTACTCCACGCCAACTCATGACGGTAGCACTCTGATTAATATCACCGTCCAGAATTTCGTCCCAACCGATGATGCTTCTACCTTTGCTATTGACAAACTTTTCTATGCGGTTGGTGAAATATCCTTGCAGTTTTTTCACCGGTAGATTGTGGTCTTTCATGACCTTCTGACACTTAGGACATTTCTCCCAACGCACACGTGGAGATTCGTCACCACCGATATTAATCAACTTAGAGGGGAAGATATCGATGAGCTCACCCAGCACATCCTGACAGAACTGATAGGTCTTTTCGTTACCCAAACATAGCACATCATCGAAAACGCCCCATGATGTTTGTACCTTGTAGGGACCACCTGTACATCCCAGTTCAGGATAAGACGCCAACGCAGCAAGCATGTGACCGGGCATATCGATTTCGGGAATCACCGTGATATATCTGTCGGCAGCATATTTAACGATTTCACGAGCTTGGTCTTGAGTATAGAAACCGCCATGAGGCACGCCATCATAGACATCGGAATTGTGTCCGATGACCGTCTCTGAACGTACAGATCCAACTTCTGTCAGCTTAGGATATTTCTTAATTTCTATACGCCAACCTTGGTCTTCGCTCAGATGCCAGTGGAAGACATTCATATTGTGAAGCGCCAACAAATCAATGTATTTCTTGACGAAATCCAGTGGGAAGAAATGACGGCCGCAGTCGAGCATGCCTCCTCGATAACCAAAGCGAGGCGCATCTTTAATCACAACGCCCGGAAAAGTGATTTGGCTTTCGGTTTTCTGTGTGGGCAACGACTTGCGCAGGGTTTGTATTCCATAGAAAATACCATTAGGTGTCTTTCCTGTAACAGTAATTCCTTTGTTTGTCACAGTGATGACATACCCCTCGTCCTCCGTAATTTTCTTGTTTAATGACAGGGTGATGGCATTTTTAGATTTACTCGTGGTAGTTGACACCTGAATGCCAGTGACCTCGCGAATATACTGAGCCAGGAATTCGGCATTGCGCTTCAAATCTGCATTTCCCTCTGGATAAACGATGGGAGTGGCAGCGGTCAACATAAAATCTTTTTTAGCCGTTGTAGTAATCTCCCTCGGCATGGGAACTACCTTGTAATCGGCTACTGAACTAGCTGTCGCAGGTAGGTTAGACAGCCCACTTAAAAATAGTGCTAACATTAAAAGTTTTACTTTCATGATGAATATGGTTATTGATGACACAAAGTTATCACATTTTTCTTAAATAACACCCATCATTTCTTAAAAAAAAGATTTTCAATCTGTTTTTTAT
>ERZ772969.2716-NODE-2716-length-10607-cov-2.696456_pt1 | contig 10607 bp, 6 predicted proteins | sample MGYA00511676_ERZ772969 | MGnify/ENA primary metagenome ERZ772969 (study PRJEB29015, sample SAMEA2737651) | human gut metagenome | biome: human gut; feature: human-associated habitat; material: faeces | place: China | collected 2012 ...
AAGCCTGAGCGTACATGTCTGTGTTGTCACCGATGATCTTGATGGAGTTCTTGTTGGCACCTACTGTACCATCTGCACCAAGACCCCAGAACTTACAGTTTGTTGTTCCTTCTGGTGTAGTAACAGGATTCTCCTTAACATCCAGGGAAAGATTTGTAACATCATCGATGATACCGATGGTAAATCTCTCTTTCTCTGTGTTGTTGTATACAGCGATGATCTGTCCAGGAGTAGTATCCTTAGATCCTAATCCGTAACGTCCGCTTGTAATTGTAACCTGATCGAACTTAGATCCCTTTAATGCAGCAACTACATCTAAGTATAATGGCTCACCAAGAGAACCTGGCTCTTTTGTTCTGTCTAATACTGCAATTCTCTTAACAGTATCCGGAATAGCCTCGATTAAAGCTTCCTTTACGAATGGTCTGTAAAGACGAACCTTAACAACACCGACCTTCTCGCCCTTTGCCATTAAGTAATCGATGGTCTCATCGATGGTCTCACATACAGAACCCATAGCAATGATGACACGGTCAGCATCAGCAGCTCCGTAGTAGTTGAACAGCTTGTAGTCTGTGCCGATCTTGGCATTTACCTTGTCCATATATTCCTGTACGATTGCAGGCAGCTCGTCGTATGTAGAGTTGCAAGCTTCTCTTGACTGGAAGAAGATGTCAGGGTTCTGTGCAGATCCCATTTCTACCGGATGATTTGGATTTAATGCATTCTTACGGAAAGCATCAACTGCATCCATATCTACCATATCTTTCAGATCTTCATAATCCCATGTCTCGATCTTCTGAATTTCGTGAGATGTACGGAATCCATCGAAGAAGTTGATGAATGGAATTCTTCCCTTGATTGCTGCGCAATGAGCAACCGGAGTTAAGTCCATAACTTCCTGTACGGATGACTCACAAAGCATTGCAACACCTGTCTGACGGCAAGCATATACATCAGAGTGATCACCGAAGATGTTCAGTGCATGTGTAGCAACACAACGAGCGGATACGTTGAATACGCCCGGAAGTCTCTCACCAGCTACTTTGTACAGGTTCGGGATCATAAGTAACAGACCCTGGGATGCTGTGTAAGTAGTTGTTAATGCACCAGCTGCAAGAGATCCGTGTACAGTACCGGCTGCACCAGCCTCAGACTGCATTTCTGTAACCTGAACGGTCTGTCCGAAAATGTTCTTACGACCAGCGGTTGCCCACTCATCTGTAGCCTCAGCCATAACAGATGAAGGAGTAATAGGATAGATTGCTGCAACATCAGTAAACGCATAAGAAGCGTGTGCTGCTGCATGGTTTCCATCCATGGTTTTCATTGAACGTTTCATGAATTAGTCCTCCTATTTTTAATTAAAGTTCAAACATAAAAAACATTGAATCAGAATGTCTTCTAACTAAATAATATAGGATGAATGCACCCAAAAATCAAGCGATAGCGACAGCATTTCTTGATTTTTTACAAATACATCTTTTCAAAGTCGCCAATCGGAACCGGACAATTGCATAAATATCCCTGTCCGCAGGTGAATCCACCTTCTTTGAGGAACTGCTCCTGTTCCTCCGTTTCCACCCCCTCTATAATAATATCTTTATGTAAAATCTTTACCATACGGCCGATTTCGTAAAGAAGATTTTTCTTTTGTTCCGTCATGCCTTTATTAATAAAACTTTTGTCAATTTTTATGACGTCTGCAGGCATATCTGCAAGTACGGAAAGTGAAGAATATCCTGTTCCGAAATCATCAATTGCCACACGGAATCCAATCTCGTGCAGCCGGTTCATACACTTTTCAAGGACTGCTACATTTTTTACAAGTACGCCCTCTGTCACCTCAATTTCTATATACTCCGGACGGACACTGTATTTGGAAAGCACATGCTGGATACGGTTTAAAAATTCCTCTCCGTCCGACTCAAAATGACGCCCGGAAAAATTGGTTGAAATCACAATTTTTCTCCGGTGCTGCTTGTCCCATTTTTCGAGAGTTTTTAACACTTCCTCATAAATATAAAAATCAAGCTCTGTGATATATCCTATTTTTTCGAGAGAATCAATAAACATTCCCGGCGGAAGAATCTTTCCATCCGGACGTTTCCATCGTGCCAGTGCTTCTGCCCCATAAACACTCCGGTCACGTAAAATAAACTTTGGCTGCAGATACATCTGGAAATCATCCCGGTATAATGCCTCATAAAATTCCCCGACTATTTTTTGCTCCTCGGTACGCTGGATACGCAGGGAAGGATTATACAGGGTAATATCCCTCTTCCCGGTATTTTTTGCATTTTTCCATGCAAGATTGGCATTTTCGATCGCAAACTCGATGTCCATTTTATTGTCTTCCAGAATATATACCCCTGCCGATATCCCCATTCCACTGTTTGGATACCTGTGATTCTGCATATTGGAAAATCTTTTATTTCTGTTGTGCAGACGATCGATCATTTTTTCCTGACTTTCATCTGCAATCAGAAGCAGAAAAAAATCCGAATACAAACGGCAGCCTGCACGGAAATACTCCTGCATAAAGATATCCTGTGCAAACATTTTAAGGACACTGTCCCCTACTTTATAGCCATAATTTTCATTGATATATCCAAAATTATTGATATCCATATACTCAATGGCATATACTTCATCCGGCTTGGAATGTGCCAGAATTTCAACCACCGCTTCACGGAATGCCTCCTGATTGTACAGCCCTGTCAGCGGATCTTTTTTCTGGATGGAACTGATCTGTTCCCGGCTTTCCGCGACCCGATAGCGCAGGGACACAAAAATAGCCATCATACGGGTCAGTTCCTGAAAAATTTCCAACTCTCCCGGCTGCCACTGCCGTTCTTCGTCCAGTGACACATAAATTACTTCCCCTGTACAGCCCCCAACATATTCAAATTTTCCAACCACAGCAGAAAACGGAGCTTTTTCGTTGTATGTATCCGTTGACTTAAGATACTTTCCCATCCCCGTTGCAAAATTGCTCCGCGAATTTTTAACTATCATATACTCCCCTGGCTGTAGTTCCTTTAGTGAAGGACTTTTCTTTGGAAACGCACTTTTCCCATAAAAAGAGAAATTATTTCCAAAATAATTGGTCATGACCATTCCGTCATTTTCGGTGTTATCCTCAAATACCATAACAAGATCCAGCTGGTATCTTTCCGTAATCCTGTTTAAAAGCATATTCAGCGACCCGTCTATATTTTTGGCGTGCGCCATAAGACTGATGGAAAATGCAAGGAATTCACGGTCTTCTGCGCCCATGTTTTCCCGCCGCTCAATGTTTTTGATTCCGTTTCTGATCATTCCCACATCTTTTGCACCGGCAATCTCATATCCATTTTTGCCCCCCTGCTTGGTACGATACATGGCATGATCCGCTTTTTCAAACAGGGAACTGTATGTATTTCCATCCCCACCGTTACAGGCGGCCAGACCAATACTTGCCGAGATCCTGTAGTGAATGGAGCCCCCCGTATAAACTTTGCAGAGTGCTTCTCCAAGATTTCCGGCACGTTCCTTTGCCTTCTCGAGTGTTGTGTTCTTCATCAGCACAAGGAATTCATCCCCACCGACCCTTCCGGTCAGATCATTGTTGCGGAAAAAAGATTTGATAATATTTGCAACATCTACGATTACGGTATCACCGAATGTATGCCCGAAATTATCATTGACACCTTTAAAATTATCAATATCAATCAGAAACAATACATGGGTTCCGTCTTCTGCTCCTTCCAGAAATGCATCGGTCTCCCTTTGGATTTCCAGCTTGTTGAGCAGTTTTGTCAGCGGATCTCTCCGCACTTCTTCCTGAAGATTCTTATCTTCATCAATATTAAAACTTCTTCCGATAATCCGGGTGATCCGTCCATTATGGTCTGCAATGCTCTTGTAATAAGTTCTAAACCAGAGATATTTCGGTGTCTCATTTTCCGTATGGATATTAAACCTTGTATCCATACTTCCGGTTTTTTCCTCTGTGGCAGCTTCTTTCATAGCCTTCAGAAAAAGCTCCTGATCCGGTGGACAGAGTGTCAGAACTTCTTCATCCACCGGAAAATATTGTTCGGAATAATCGTATTGTCCCCTCAGTTCCATCAGCCGGTACGAGCGCAGCATCGTCCAGTTTTCCACATCCAGATCAAACGGATATTCCAAAGACAGCTGTTCCATCAGCTCATATTTCTGGTTCAACAGTTTCTGATGTTCTTCCCGTCTTTTTTCCTCATCAATATCCCATAAAAATAAAACCACATATGGTTTTACATCGTAATGTGCCAGAACACTGCACCGCATCTCCACCCACCGGGTTTTCCCATCGGGGCGTACGATACGAAGCTGCATTTTTCCGTTGTCATGTGTCCGGACAACATTTTCCAATACACTGACCAGATTTGCATAATCTTCGTCATATACCATTTTTTGTGGTCTGGTTTCCCGCAGTTCCTTTTCCGTGTATCCAAGTACATCCGTAAACTCTGCGTTTGCCTCTTCCACTCTCCAGTCTGCCCCACAACTGACAATTGCAACTGCGACAGGCAGATCCAACTGTATAAATTCCCTATAATCCATAGCTTTGCCCCAATTTCGTTCAATTCTTTCTCCATTATATCATTATTTCTATACATTTCCAACAAGAAAGCGTTTTTCTTCTTGAAATATATCCCATGTCATGTTTATAATAGAATTTGTGATTTTATCATAGACATATTAAGTAAAGCAATGAGGTTTTCGTATGATTAGTGCAAATAACATTACTTTAAGATTAGGCAAAAAAGCCCTTTTCGAAGATGTAAACGTAAAGTTTACCGAGGGGAACTGTTATGGTTTGATCGGTGCAAACGGTGCCGGCAAATCTACCTTTTTAAAAATTTTATCCGGGCAGTTAGTGCCAACCAGCGGTGACATTGTCATCACACCGGGACAGCGTCTGTCTTTCCTGCAGCAGGACCACTTCAAGTATGATGAGTATACCGTACTCGACACGGTTATCATGGGAAATAAACGTCTGTATGACATCATGAAAGAAAAAGATGCCATCTACATGAAAGAAGATTTTTCCGATGAGGATGGTATCCGCGCCAGTGAACTTGAAGCAGAATTTGCAGACATGGACGGCTGGAATGCCGAATCCGATGCTGCCACCCTGTTAAACGGTCTTGGAATTCCGACCGAGGATCACTACACACAGATGGCAGACCTGCCGGGTGCCGCAAAAGTCAAAGTACTTCTTGCGCAGGCACTGTTTGGCAACCCGGACATTCTTCTTCTCGATGAGCCGACCAACCACCTGGATCTTGATGCCATCGCATGGTTAGAAGAATTTCTGATCAACTTTGAAAACACGGTTATCGTGGTTTCCCATGACCGTTATTTCTTAAACAAAGTCTGCACCAACATTGCAGATATGGATTACGGCAAAATTCAGCTGTATGCCGGAAACTACGATTTCTGGTATGAATCCAGCCAGCTTCTTGTCCGTCAGATGAAAGAAGCCAACAAGAAAAAGGAAGAAAAAATCAAAGAGCTGCAGGAGTTTATCTCCCGTTTCTCTGCAAATGCTTCCAAATCCAAGCAGGCAACTTCCCGTAAGCGTGCCCTGGAAAAAATCCAGCTAGATGACATCCGTCCTTCCAGCCGTAAATATCCGTACATTGATTTCCGTCCAAACCGTGAAATTGGAAATGAAGTTCTGACCGTAGACGGAATCAGTAAAACCATTGACGGTGTAAAAGTTCTTGACAACATTTCCTTTATTGTCGGACACGATGACAAAATCGCCTTTGTCGGTGGAAATGAGCTTGCAAAGACAACATTGTTTAAAATTCTCGCCGGGGAAATGGAACCGGATGAAGGATCTTACAAATGGGGAGTTACAACAAGCCAGTCTTATTTCCCGAAGGATAATACCGCCATCTTTGATTCCGATGAGCTGATCGTTGACTGGCTGACCCAATACTCCGAGATCAAAGACGCAACTTATGTCCGCGGTTTCCTCGGCCGTATGCTTTTTGCCGGTGAAGATGGTGTAAAAAAGATGCGTGTCCTCTCCGGTGGAGAAAAAGTCCGTGTCCTTCTCTCCCGCATGATGATCATGGGAAGCAACGTTTTAATCTTTGATGAGCCGACAGACCACCTGGATATGGAATCCATCACCGCATTGAATAATGGTATGATCAAATTCCCTGGTGTCATCCTGTTTGCCTGCCGTGATCATCAGGTCGTACAGACAACTGCGAACCGCATCATCGAGTTTCTTCCGGATGGAAGCATGGTAGACAAGGTTTCTACTTATGACGAATATCTCGAAAGTGATGTTATGGCAAGAAAACGTCAGGTATACAATACAACTGCAGATGAGGAGGCAGATGATTAATCTGTTACCCTCTGTCTGTTTGGTAAAAACAGGAAACCCTCTCTGCTGGTCTGTCCAGCAAAGAGGGTTTCCTGCATTTCGAAAACTCATTTTCAACTATTTTAAAACATATCTGTAAAAATATTTCCGCTGTTATAATTGTAATTATACGTGCCATTCTTCGTATATGTATTGGATTTTGCGGCTTCTGACTTTGCATAAGACTCTGTCATGGCTGCCTTTGTTGCCACACTGTATGCGTAGGAACCGGTTCCATTGAACAGGTTCTTTATTTTCTCTGTGTCCGCACTCTTAAACGTTGTCTCATCCACCGACAGCCTGCCGGTCTTTTCATCGACCGTAATTCCTATTTCCTTTAAGGGTTTCTCATTGTAAGAAGTCTCATTTTTCATAGAACTTACCGACCGGGAAATGCGGTTCGTCGATGACTTGCCGGCTGTATCCAGCATGGAGTTGTAATCATCCGCAAAACTCTTTACTGCTTTGTAGATCTTGTCCGTATCGTAGCTGCCCCCGGAATCCTTTGTAAACACCTTGTTGTTACTGCGGGTATACAATGCCTTGGCAGAGTCTGTCAGTTCCTTGGCATCGGACTCAATCGCAGCCAGCGTCTTGGTACTGTCTTTTGACGTCGATGTGGTCGTGGCCAGATCCTCGATCGTATTTTTGGTGCTGTCATCCGACTTCGAGGTGCTCTTCGTGGAATCCATTGAAAAATAAGAGCGCATTAATTTGCCATAAGAACCACTGCGAATACTTGCATACTCACTTAAATTGATTCCAAACATGCCGCTTCCTGTGCTTTTCGAAGAACCCAGACTGGAAAATAAAGTACTTACTGACGATGAATCATACATCGAAATTCCTCTCATAGTATCACCTCTTTCACACAATTCTTTCTTTTATCCTATCGCTTTTTCACTGTTTTTACAATACTTTTGTGGTATTTTTCCGTATTTTGGTTATAATTACGAAAAGATAACAATTTCTTTTCGTTTTGTTCATATTTTATTCACAATCAGATGCTATTATAAGAACATAAAAGAAAGCAAAGTTACTAACTTGTTATTTTTTCATAATTCGCCCCATTGTCCATTGGACAATGGGGCACTCCTCTTTTTATCAAGAAATTTCTTAAATGTCTTCTATCTGCCAGTCAATCGGCTCGATTCCATGTTCTTTTAGAAACTGATTTGCCTGACTGAAATGTCTGCATCCAAAGAACCCGCGATACGCGGAAAGCGGACTTGGATGCGGTGCCTTTAAGATCAGGTGCTTTGGATTTGTAAGCATCGGTATTTTGCTCTGCGCCGGACGTCCCCACAACATATACACAATCGGACGATCCTGCGCATTCACTGCCTGAATGATCGCATCCGTAAACTGCTCCCATCCTCTTCCCTGATGGGAATTTGCCTGATGCGCCCGCACCGTAAGCACGGTATTCAAAAGCAGTACACCCTGATCTGCCCATTTTTTCAGATAGCCGTTGTTTGGAATTTTACACCCCAGATCATCCTGCAGTTCTTTATAAATATTCTGCAGAGACGGCGGAATTTCTTTCTGATCCGGAAGGACAGAAAATGAAAGACCATGTGCCTGATGTTCATTGTGATACGGATCCTGTCCCAGAATCAGTACTTTTACCTCACTAAGCGGTGTAAAATGCAGTGCATTAAAAATATCCTCTGCCGGCGGATACACAACCGTGCGGCTATACTCTTCTTTCACAAACTGATACAGCTGCCGGTAATATGGTTTGGCGAATTCCTCACGGACTGCCGGAAGCCAGTCGTTTGTTATCATTGCCATAATTTCATCCACTCCTATCTACGCACGGAGACACCGCGGTCTGCCAGATAATTTTTCAGATCCATGATCTCCAGCTCCTTATAATGAAACAGGGACGCTGCCAGTGCTGCATCTGCATGTCCCTCTGTCAGGGCCTCATAAAAATGTTCTTTTATGCCCGCACCACCGGATGCAATCACTGGAATGGAAACATTGTCTGCAATCTGTCTGGTCAGTTCAATATCATACCCTGCCTTTGTTCCATCGCAGTCCATGCTGGTCAGAAGAATTTCTCCCGCACCAAGTCTGTTAGCTTTCATTGCCCATTCTACAGCGTCAAGCCCGGTATCAATACGACCGCCGTTTTTGTAAACATTCCAGCCGCTTCCATCCTCTCTTCGTCTGGCATCAATGGCGACTACCACACACTGGCTGCCAAACTTGTCCGCTGCATTTCCAATCAGCTCCGGTGTATTGATTGCGGAAGAATTAATGGAAATCTTGTCGGCACCTTCCCGAAGCAGTACCTTAAAATCCTCCACCGTACGGATACCACCGCCTACCGTAAACGGGATAAACACCTTCTCTGCAACCTTACGCACCATGTCTACCACCGTTGCACGGTGATCGGAAGATGCGGTAATATCCAGAAAGACTACTTCATCTGCGCCCGCCTTGTCGTAAGCTGCTGCGACCTCTACCGGATCTCCGGCATCTCTTAAATTCACAAAGTTAATGCCTTTTACCACACGTCCGTCATTCACATCCAGACAAGGAATAATTCTCTTCGTAAACACTATGCATTTCCTCCCTGCAGCTTTGCAAAATTTTTCAAAATCGAAAGTCCAACCGTACCGCTCTTTTCCGGATGGAACTGACATGCAAATGTATTTCCGGATTCTACCGATGCATGAATTGTCGTACTGTACTGTGTGGTTGCTTTCACTATCTGTTCATCCGCTGCTTTCAGATAATAGGAATGTACAAAATATACATACGGATTTTCCTCCAGCCCAGCAAAAAGTCTTCCGTCATTCTGTAAATGCAGAGAATTCCACCCGATGTGCGGAATCTTAAGTCCCGACTGATCCGGAATCCGCAGAATCTGTCCGTCCAGCACATGGAGTCCCTCTACACCCTGACTCTCATCGCTTCCCTCAAAGAGAAGCTGCAGTCCCAGACAGATGCCAAGAAATGGCTTATTTTCCGCTGTCACCTGATGAATCACCTTGTCCAGCTCGTATTTTTTCAATTGTTCCATCGCATCGCCAAATGCACCGACTCCCGGAAGAATCACTTTGTCTGCGGTCTCAATCTCGTGAAAATTACGTGTGATCACACAGTCTTCTCCGAGAAAATGCAATGCTTTTTCCACGCTTTTTAAATTTCCAGCGTTGTAGTCTATTATTGCAATCATATAGGTCTTACTCCTAAATTAACAGTCTCCTGCCTTACTTTCTGCTATTTTTTTATCCCAGCCCAAGTTCTTTCAGCTTCTGATGCAATTTTACCGTATAATCATCCCGCTTTCTGGTCTGGTAGATATCCAGTGCCTCATCCCCTGTCATATCATAATCTTTCAGCAGTGCTTTGATAATCTTTCCTCCGATCTTCTCAAGCTGATCTTCACAGCCATACTCTTTGGCATTTTTCTGGTTCAGGTCATAACGCCCATATGCACATACCAGTGCATCAAGTGCATCAATTTTTGAACCGTAATTATCAAATACGAGATATGCCTGATACTTTTCCGAGACAGCAGCAAGAGTTGCCAGCTGATGATAAAGCTTTTCATCGCGCTCCTTGATCGAAAGCCCCTGCAGCTTACGGTATGCCTCCACATAAGAACCCTGCTCATATTTTTCCTTTGCCTGACTTAAGTTTGCCTGATACCCCAAAAGATTTGTCACAATCATGACAAATGCAAACAATGACACTGCCATAAGAACAATCGCAATCACCGGTCCCTTTGGCAGCGGCGGTGTGTTATCCACTTCCTTAGGTTTTTTCTCCTTTTTCGGTTTCGGCGGTTTTGGCTGTTTGGGCTTCTTTTCTTTCTTCGGTTTTTTCTCTTTTTTCGGTTTTTCCTTTTTCTTTTCCGGTTCCCTTCCGGCATCACCGCCTGTACCTTCAAGTTCCTTTAAGATCTGCTGGTTTTCCTCCGAAAGTTCACTGACATCCGCTCCCTGTGTATTTCCGATGTCAACCGCCTGCTTTTCTTCCTCATCATCCTCTCCGAAAATAATCCGGGAAAGTTTCTGCCAGAAGCCGCCTTCTTTCTCTTTTTTCTCTTTCTTATTCTTTTTCTTTTTTTTATTTTTCCCATTGGAAGCGGTTTCTTCTGCCTGTGCCGGTATGTCTTCCTGCTCTGTAAGTTCTGGAATCTTATCTGCCACTTCTTCCTGCGGATTCATTTCCGATCTTG
>ERZ772969.2727-NODE-2727-length-10569-cov-2.471276_pt1 | contig 10569 bp, 5 predicted proteins | sample MGYA00511676_ERZ772969 | MGnify/ENA primary metagenome ERZ772969 (study PRJEB29015, sample SAMEA2737651) | human gut metagenome | biome: human gut; feature: human-associated habitat; material: faeces | place: China | collected 2012 ...
ATTTTTCGTGCGCAGTTTTTCATATCTGACGAGCTACCTATGCTGGTTAATCAAAGGGTTGCTATGCTCTCACCTCAAAGTATTCGTGGCGAACTTTTAACACATTGGCTAAATCGTCCCGAAGGACAAATGCAGCTAAATCAATGGGCAGTTAAAACAACAGTAGAACATACATCCCTATCTGATATTGGTCGCGTATTAATTCCTCGACTGGATAAAAGCTTAGAAAACAAGCTTTCTGATTATTTACTCAATGCCAGGCTGGCTTATCGTTACGCCAAATTTTTAACACAAGTAGCCAAAACCCTGGTCGAAGCCCTCATCGAAGGCCAACTGACCGAGCAACAATTAATCCAGGCTCAACAAGCCCTGGAAGATGGCGACAACAGCTTAGATCAGGCGATTTTAAGCAAACTAAGTGCTGAGGGGTATGCCATTGAAGGCGCCACACCGCTATTTAGCGATGTGGATGAGTTATACAGTTTGCTGGAAGAGGCGGCGCAAGCGGAGGCTGAAGAGTAAAGATGGAGACAAGGGGCATGGACAGCATTACAACCAGGCAAAATAACGACCCCGTAAATAGCGAAGCGGTACTTAACTTCTGCCTGCAGCTTTGGCAGCAAGGCGGTTTAACCGCCAGTAAAGCAGCGTTGTTACTGGCGGCTGTGCCTGCCCTCAGGTCACTGCTACAACCAATAATACAACCGAAAAAGAACGACGCTGAAACGGATATCATTAGCGCCTTTAGCCTCACTGCACCATTGCTTGATGCCTTTAACGATTTAAGCCAGTCAGGTGAATGGCAATTAGCGTTGTTGGGCTTAAACCCAGATGTTCGCCAACATTGGATAAATTTAGCCGCCGCTCGCTGCCAGGAAGCAGGCACGATGAGTGACACAATGGTATTGGTTAAACTCATTCAACAACTGGGCAATGCCAGTGAATGGGTCTTAGCCCAGCTGGAAAGCACTGCCACCACGCCGCAAATCATTGCCGGCCCTTTGGCACAAACCGAACGCGATTTGCTCGGTCATAGCCTAAACGACAATGCTGCCATTCCCGCGCTATGTCGTATTTTGCGCACCAGCCATACCTTGTTTACTGTAAGTGAACAAAATGAACCACCAGCACCTATACAAGCGGTGGATGTCACCGCAAAACAACTGACAAATAACTGGTGTAGTGGGCGGTTGTTAGCACTCCCTAATACCTTGCTTGATGAACATGACCTTAACCCCAATGCCGATTGGTTATTGGTGTCCCGCTCGGGTCATGACAACGTGCCGCTTACCGAGCTATTCGCCCAACAACCCTGGTTATTTTTACTCAGTCTCATTATATTTGTGCAAGATGCCTGGGTTGCCGAGCAACGTGGCGGCTTGTTGCTCACTTTACCTGTCGGGCAAAATGCCTTTGCACCCGGTCAAATAAATGTGGCAGTACAAGGTCTTGAAGGTGATGAAGTGAGCCTGGGCAGTTTGGCTGAGTTTATTGTGCTTCTGCTAGGTGAGCTCAATATCACCCTCTACCCGGCACTCGATGCGAACACAGAAAGTATCAACCGCCTAAACCGCGTCCTAAGCTCATTCATTGCCGAATTGCTGGCACAAAAAATCTGGCAATTTACTGAGGCCGGTCGTGGCGAGTCCGGCCAATATCGAATTCACACAAGCTTCAGCGATGCCTGTTACAGCCTGCCGTTAGCACCGTTATTTGGCTACAAAAGCCAAACGTTACAACGGGCCGTTAAGCAACTGGCGCAAAACTGCTATGCCAATAAAAAACGCGCCGCCAATAGAATAAACCTTCAAGGATCTTCGTTATGAGTTTTGAATTAAACGAACAGATGGTTGATAGCCTGGCAAAACAACATCGCTGGGCGGCGACGGGCGTATCAGATTACCCACCTCGCGACCCGTTAGTGGGCCAGAGCAGATTTTTCAAACGCTTTCAAACCTTTTTGCATACGGTGGATCACGACGATGATCGCTTTGCCCATGTGTTTGCCGTCGAAGCCGAATGGGGCCGGGGTAAATCTCGTTTAGGCCATGAATTGGTCGCACAAATTAACGACTGTTCCAGGGGCTGGTTTGTCCGCGACGAACAAGGCCAACTACACAATAAGCAGCTGTTTAATCGCGACACGCAAGACAAATACCTGGCGCTCTACATTCGCTACTCGCAAGTGGCATCAGATTATCAAAACTCGGATAACTGGTTTGCTTTTGGTTTATATCAGGCGCTATTACCACTGGCCACCCAAACCTTTGATGGATCGATTCAAAGTGAAATTGCCAAACAAGCCTATGAACGCTTAATGCCATTTGGTTTTAAATCTGAACTGTTAGCAGATGCCTTACAGCTGAACGCCAACCACAGCGAAGAAGACCTCTATACTGACCAAACGCTGGTAGTCAGTTTGGTGCAAGCCGCCTATAAAGTATTAAAGAGCTTTGGCGTGCAGTATATGTTGGTGGTGTTGGATGAACTGGAAACCGTTGCAGAAGCCGCCACTTTTGGCCTGGAAGACGAACGAGATAAACGCCTCGATGGCCAGGCCATTCGCCTGATTGGTAAAGCAATTAAAGAGGAAGACCCTCGCCGTAAACTTCCATGGTTGCGCTATGTTGCACTGTGCTCACCACTGCTTGGCCAGCAATTGCGCGAAATTCAATCGGTCGCACGCCGCTTTGAGTTAGTGGAACTTGAGCATAATGCCTTTGCCGATGTATCAGACTATGTGGCAAGCCTCTTAAAAGACGGCAAGCTGGGTTTTAATTACCCTGCTGGTTTAGTGGAAGCTGCATACGCCATGAGTGGTGCCAACTTCGGTTGGTTTAACGTGGTCATGGCTAATGTGGATGCGGTGCTGAGTCAATACCAACAAGCAGGCCGCAGTATCAAGGATGTGGGCGATTTATTTGAAGCTGTGTTGGCTGGTTCTGGCCGCGTGGCCAGGCATGTTCTGGATAAAGGTGCGATAGAAGGCATTCAAACCCGCGACCAGGCACTATTGACCGAATGCCGTAGTTTGCTCTACGGCCAATTACCTGTGCGCTTAGCTGAAGTGAACCATGCCACTGAATTGCTGGCGCTGAAAAACGAAGATCTGGAACCCATAGCTGCTCATTACCGCAAACTGAGCATTGACCGCCTACAGTGCCGACAAGCCCTGGAGCAAGCCAAATTCCGCCGCGATAAAGATGAATGGTACTACCCTGCAGTAGATCAAGCGCTGAGCTTAGATACTTTGCTGGATAACCTGCGTACTTTTTCGATTAAAGAACAAGCCGCAAGCGGCGATAAAGGCGCGGTATTACTGCCTCTGTCAAAAGGTGAGTTTAAATACTTACTCAGCTTGCTGTATGACCACCCAGCGATAGAATTTGCTGCCGATGCCTTATGGCACAAGCTAGTGGGTGAAACTACCGAACTGGACGCCAGCGAAGCAACGCATATTGGCCCCAGTGTGGCGATGTTACTGCGCCTGGATTTGCGCTATCGCAGTGCCCAGCAAAACTCACTGATTTTTAAAGATCCCGCCATGGGCGATGCCCATGAACAGGCGATGAGTGAACTGAGCAAACAAAATAGCCAGAAGCCGCTCATCAAGGCATTAGCCCGTGTAACGGGCTTTATGAGATTACTGGATAACAACTGGACCTATGATGAAAACTTGCTGAGTAATAAAGCGGGCAGCGATGATGCACCTCTGGCCATTTTAACCGAGCCCCGTGGTCGCCAGGGTGGTTTACTTACCCTGGATGGATTTAAGCTTCACCCAGAAGGTAAAGCCTTGTTTGCCTGGGTCAGTAACCTCATTGAGCTGAACAATCTTCACACCTTTGCGGCAAACCACAGCCACCAAAATGGTCGCACGCCAGTATTAGCGTTAACCGCTTCTGCACATCTTATGGAGCAATACAGCAGACTGGATGAAAGAAATGAGTTGCGTGATGCGATACTGCTGCATTATGTCAACCCAAGCGAAGCAGACCAGTTAGAGCGTATTGGCTTAAGTCTGGCAGCATGCCAGTTGCACGGCGTGAATTTAACTGCCGACAGCTTTACCGCGAAATTCAAAAACAAGCTGCATGCCTTGACTACCTTTGCCACGGATGCCATTCACAAGTGGCGCCAGCGCTTGCAGAAGCGCGGTTTAATTGCCTGGCCGTTAAAGGTGGATGGTAAGTTATCACCGAATGACCGCGACCTGTTGTTTAAAGGCTGGTATCAGTTGGCCATTGCTCACCCTGAGTTAAACGGCATTCTCGATTTACAGCAGCAACACGGCGTGCCAGTGAATGAGCTGAGCAGCTTGTTGGATAAACTTAAAGTGCCGGGCAGCTATGTTGCCAAAGGCTACACGGCCGATGAACATGCCGGGCTATTTACTGAACTTAATAATGTGCAGCGAAGCCAGGTGCAGATCCCATTATTTTTAGCCCGTATTGCTCACCCTAATAAAAAGCACAAGTGGCAATTCGAAGGCTTTAAGCAGCAGTTTTATTTCGCCTATGTGGCTGAAACGAGCATTACCGCCAAAGGCGTGTTTAATGACTGGATGTGGTGGTGTGGAGAGCTGAACTTACTCACGTTAACCAATCCAACAGAAAAACAGGCAATTTGGGAGCACTATCCGCGCTCCCGCTTAGAAAATGCCATTAGAGAAGCACAAAACTGGTTCAGCGGTAACGATATGGGCAGCTACGCAGCCAATGTGGAAGTCATGAGCCGCGTGTATGGTTATGCACGCATTAATGAAATGTTCGCGCCACTGGGTACAAATAAGCTGGGTTTTGTCACCGTGGAAGCTAAAGAGCAGCTGGAAAAAGCACAATCACTATTTAACGTGCTCAAACACCAAGAAGAACAACTGGCTGATATTGTCGAGGCCAACGACACGCAAGTACTGGCAGGGCTTATCCACAAGCGTGCTGAAGTGCTGGAGTTAGTAGCAAAGGTTAAACCGCTTAATAGTTCCAAGCCCATGCTAAAAGATGCCCATATTCTTAGCTTAGAAGACAAAACGACCTCGCTTTATCAACGCATTGAACAGGCCTGTTTATTTGCCGAATTTGTTGAGCGCAGTGCTGAGCGTATCAACAACCGACTCGCTGATTTAATCATAGATGTTGAAACAGAGTGTGCCCCACTGACGAATTTCCCGAAACGTCTGTACACCAACACGCTGCGCACCATAGGTCATATTTTAGACGGCGCGTTAAAAGACGATACCAGCAGTGCCACTGGACAAAAAGAGCAGCAAGCAGACAGTGATACCTTACTGCATTACCTGCGTAAACTCGACTTAGGCAAAGCGCAAGACAAGCTTTCAGCCTTAGCGCAAGAAGTGGGTTTAAACCTGTACAGTGACCAACAGCTGCCGATAGCGGAAATCCAGGGACATATTTTGTCCAGCTACCGCAACTGCAAAGAACGATTTGGGAAGCTGGTAAATAACCTCGCAGAGCAAAACCAACGCGCCCAACAGTTGCAACAATGGCTTAGTAGCGCCACGGCTGAGTATGAGTACGCTGATGACATTGCAGAGATACCAAAACTGGTAATGAAATTACAGCTCATTGAAGACGCTATTGCCGATCTCCCCAACGATGCCGAGAGCAAGCGTCAAAGTATGCAAAACAGTTTGCGCAATGGGCAGTTTTCATCGTTACGGGATTTACCAGAAGAGCTTTTAAAACCGGCACGCGGTCAACTTACACCGATTCAAGGTCAGCTACTTAAAATTGAAGAGCGTCTTAACCAATTCAGACGCAGCTCCATCGAGCAGGTAAACAGCTGGCTGCCGTTATTAAAACCGCTATTGGCTTCTCAAAAGCAAGCGGAACCAGCAGCGTTGACTCTGGGGGATGTGAGCAATTTGGGTGTCAGTGAACTTCAACTGGTGTGTGAAAGCACCCAAGCCAAATGGCAGAGCCAGGGTGAGCAAATATTAAAAGATACAGGCTTAACACTGGCGGATTGGCAACCAATTTATCAGGCTTTGAGTCAAAACCAAGAACCCGCGTTAACACCTGAGCAACAGAAAGGACTTGTAGACAAAGGTATTGTAAAAATGCGCCTAACCTTTGCCACTGGTTTATAGAGGTGACGCAATGAGTCTTTACTTATCTGCAGCACTGGCCAGTAATCGTAAAGGTCGGTTTTTGCAAACTGTTGCGGGGGCAACCCCCTTAACGAAGGATTGGATTAGCTCGCCGCCAGCCAGCGGTTTGCTGTTAGTACAAGCAGAAGAGTTGACTGACGCTAATACTATGCAACGCCTGTATCACTGGGCTATGCAGGCAGGTTGTGCCGCTTTGGTGATAAACCTGAAAGCTGAACAATTTACCTTATTAGCGCACTTGTCCTCCCCACTAGATTGGCAGTTAGTACCAGCGGTCTTGAGGGTGCAAGAGCCAGGGCTAACCGCTTTGCTAGCCAGTGAAACAGACCAGGCTATTGCTGGCTTTACTGGCAGTGCAGATCGCCACCAACACCAGGCCGGCGATGTGGTGCATACCCGTTACATACGAAAACACAGCAACAGTGGGCTATTAGCCTTTACCACGTTACCTTTGTGGTCGCTGACTTTACTCGATCATAGTGAGATCCTGGTGAGATGGTTGAATTGGTTTGTGGACCACGCAGGCATTGCTGAACGAATCATCGAACCTAACGCGCCATCAACCGACTACACACCTGATAAGCACGATCTGGTTGTATTGCTACTACTCTACGCTGGAAGTAGCATGAGCTTACAAGCGTTGTCTGAGCATAACGCGGTTAAGCTGATGTTTGATGTTAACAGCCTTGATATTGTCAAGCGGGGGGAGATGTTGCGGCAGCACGATTTTATCGACGAAGCGGGCATAACAGCCACCGGTAAAACATGCCTACAAGCCTCGCAATATTGGGCTTATGCCCCATTACTTAACGAGCAGCTACACACAGGAGCGCTATAAGCATGAATGAGAACAAAACGATGAATTTAGCGCAATCTCTCGCCATCGATAGCCAGCTCCGCTTACCTGGAAGCGCAGGACGCTTGCTTAAACAGGTCCGTGATATTGAGCAAGTGGCACCGCTGTTCCGTGATGCTGGCTTAGTGAAAGCGGTCCCCAAGCCCACAATCGTTAATTTACGCGTAGCTGGTATTGCGACTAAATCGTGCTTAGACAAGGTATTGGGTGGTTTTATTTATGCCAGTGCAGCAGTACGCACAGATTTGCTAATAGATGACAATAAAGTCAGTACGGCGGGTAGCGACTCGGTATCAGAACTGGATGATATTGATTTTGAAGCACAGCGTAAACGACTTGATTTAATTGAAATTCGTCATTCTTATCAGTTAGTTGAGAAAAAACTCTTAAGTTATGAGCCAGGTGATTTAATTTTGCTGGATACGCCGTTGTTTTTAGCACGGGATATGGCTCCGCTGGAGCGCAATGTTCGTCATAAACATGAGTACGAAAAAACCAGGCAAGTGATAGAAACTTTTTGGCAAAACCATCGCTCTAAAATTTTTCCGTGGAATCAAAATGGTGTAGTGCTTGCGAGCATTTTGGCTGAGCGCTTTAGTGCAATTGTAAGTATCGCCAAACAAGATTTACGTACCGAACAAGGCCGCAAACAAATTTTAGCCTCTGATGGGTTTTCTAAAGAGTTGATGCAAAATCTGGCAGGGCTGGATGAAAGTTTGGTGGGCGTGGGGGATTTGCGATTTATCAATGGCATTTTAGGCAACTATTCGCGCACCGTCGCATTTCGTTTGTCTGAGCAAGAAAACCGCATTGAACCCAACATTGAAGCTAAGCAAGGGTTAATTGGTTTTCACTTCCGTAGTGCCCGAGGTGGACAGATAAAAATGGTGCAATTAGCGGGTGACGAACCAGAATGGAAAAGTGCTGATCTCGATTTAGTTGCCTCTCGCCTGATAGTGCTGGATATGCAAAACAAAGGTAATGCAATGCCGTTGCCACAATTACTTGGCTATCAACAGCTTGGCATTTTACCTAAATTTGCTACGTTTTATCGCCAGGGTTTACACCAGGCTCTAAAGAATAATGATATTGAGGCAGGGTGGTTGGCAGGCCTCGATGAGGGATTGAATAATGGCTTATAAAGTTTTAGGTAAATTAGTCGGTAACACTGGTGATGCCAGCCAGTTAACTATGGTTGTGCAAGACTCGTTTTCAGTACGCCGTGGTGAGTTTGTACGCATTATGCACCAGGAACGCAAAGATGAGGGGCAAGTCGCCGTACTAGATGCCGAGGACGAGCTGGGCGTGGGCTACGGCCACGGCGTGCTTATCTGCGGCAGCTTCGTCACCGCCGGCGACGCACGCCTGATGCTTGAGGAGCATGCCAGCCCCACGATGAGGCAGGCTATGGCCGTTCATCAGCCGGCAGTTGACCCGGACGATTCGGATCAGCCGGCAGACAAGGCCGAGGATGAGGCCGCCGACAACCTCGAGGATTCGGTGAGCCCGGACGACTTCGACGTGTTCGACGTCCTCGGCCTCGGCAAGGAACAGGCCAGTGACGCCGGTAACGCCGGCACCGGCACGGCCAGCGCCGACACAGGCGCCGTCACCGACGATTCCGCCGACGTCCGGTAACCCGCATCCAAGGCATATCGGATACCCGGACACCCGGCATACGGACAGTCTCACGCCATGTATCTCAAGGAACTCACCCTCCGCGGATTTAAATCCTTCGCCTCCGCCACCACGCTGCGCTTCGAGCCCGGCATCACGGCGGTCGTCGGCCCCAACGGTTCGGGCAAGTCGAACATCGTCGACGCCCTGATCTGGGTGATGGGTGAGCAGGGCGCCAAAAACCTGCGCGGCACTTCGATGGAGGACGTGATTTTCGCAGGCACGTCCTCTCGCCCGCCATTGGGCCGTGCACAGGTGAGCCTGACCATCGATAATTCCGATCACACGCTCGATATCGATTACACGGAAGTCACCATATCCCGCACCATCTTCCGCAACGGCGGCTCCGAATACGCGATCAACGGCTCGCAATGCCGTCTGCTCGACATTCAGGAACTCCTCTCCGATACCGGTCTTGGCCAGCAGATGCATGTGATCGTAGGCCAGGGACGATTGGATGCGATTCTGAAGGCCGACCCGTCCGGCCACCGTGCGTTCATCGAAGAGGCCGCCGGCATCCTGAAGCACCGCAAGCGCAAGGAACGCGCGTTGCGCAAGCTGGCCAATACCGAAACGAACCTGAGCCGACTCGACGATTTGCTGGGGGAGATTCACCGCCAGCTCGGCCCCCTCGGACGCCAGGCACGTATCTCCCGGCGCGCCGACGCGATTCAGATATCCGTACGCGACGCCCAAGCCCGCCTGTACGCCGAAGACGCTCAACGCTCGATGAGCCGTCGCGACACGGTACGTCAAGAGCTTGGCGATGTGCGTAACCAGCTGGCCGTCGCCCAGCGTGAACTCGTCCAAGTCAAAGTACGCATCGAACAGGTCGAGGCGTTGAGCTCTGAATCCAGTCCGGCCATCGCCAAGGCCAACCAATACTGGCATGAATTCTCGCAGACCCGTGAACGACTGAACGCGCTCGCCCAGTTGGCCGAAGAGCGCAGCCGGTCACTCGCCGGCCAGATCGTCACCAACTTCGGTGAGGATCCCGGCATGCTTGTCAAACGAGCCGAGGAACTGGAGTCTCAGGCCGCGGCACAGACCAAGGCCGTGGCCGATGCGCGCATCGCACTCGACAAGGCCACCGAGGAACGCGCCGACGACGAGAAAAAGCTTGCCTCAGTCCGCCAGACCTTGACGGAACTGCGCAAAACCGCACAGGAACGCGATGCGCAAATCGCCCGACTGCGCGAACTCATCGCCCGCGAGGAATCCGCCGTACAACTGGCGACCAGCCGCGCCAAGGATTACGCCTCCCAACGCGACTCGCTGACTTCCCAGCGCGACGATGCCCAGCAACAGCTGGACGCATTGCGCAGCGAAGCGGACTCCATTGCCGACGATGACGGTGCCGCATTGGACGCCGCACGTGCAACGCTCGCCGAATGCCGCGAACGACTGAATGAACGCGCCGATAAGCAGCGCGAGATACAGTCCAAGATCATCTCGCTCAAATCCAAGGCCGATGCGCTTGCCGACACGCTAGACAGCCGCAATGCCTCCGGATCGTTGGAGCGCGATACGGACGTGGCCTCGCTTGGCCGACTCACCGACTTCATCCATGTGGCCGAAGGCTGGGAAGAAGCCGTGGCCCACGCGCTCGACCAGTATGCCAGCGCCATCGTGGTACCCGCGGCAGGCAACATGTTGCACGCCCTCGAACGCGCTCGGGAAGATAAGCTCGGCAAAGCCGTGGTGCTGACCGCGAGCATTGCCGGCGATCCCGCCACAGAGCCGGGCACGGAGTCGGAGGAGAGTAGCGCCGAGAACGCGGGGGCCGCCCCGCAATCGGGCAACGCGCTGGCAGCACTCGTCACCGCGAACCCGGATGCCGAGAACCCGGCACAGGCCGAAGCGGTCGTGCGCACCGTGCGTCTCCTGCTGGCTGATGTAGCCGCGG
>ERZ772969.2738-NODE-2738-length-10530-cov-3.174606_pt1 | contig 10530 bp, 10 predicted proteins | sample MGYA00511676_ERZ772969 | MGnify/ENA primary metagenome ERZ772969 (study PRJEB29015, sample SAMEA2737651) | human gut metagenome | biome: human gut; feature: human-associated habitat; material: faeces | place: China | collected 2012 ...
ATCCCTATGGACCCTTTGGGGAAAATTCCAGAAAGAAGAAACTTCTGTCAATAAACTGTTACTCTGTTACTCTGTCACTCTTTGCCGTTATTGACTTGTACGATCTTGGTCTTCGGCAGTTTCTTGTTGCGCACGTTGACGGTTGTGACCACAGCTTGTGCCAGATTCAAGAAAGCCTGACCCACGATGGAGTCCACATTCACGGCAGCAGGCTCACCGGCATCGCCGCTCTCGCAGATGCTTTGCACGACAGGTATCTGTGCCAGCAACGGGCAACCCATCTCCTTGGCGAGGTTCTTGCAACCGTCCTTACCAAAGATATAGTATTTGTTCTCGGGCAGTTCAGCCGGCGTAAACCATGCCATGTTCTCCACGAGACCGAGGATGGGCACGTTGACTTTGTCGTTGCGATACATGTCAATACCCTTCCGGGCATCGGCCAGCGCAACCTTCTGCGGAGTGGAGACAATCACCGCACCCGTGATGGCGAGCGTCTGCAACAGTGTCAAATGGATGTCGGAAGTCCCCGGTGGCGTGTCGAGTACGAAATAATCGAGGTCACCCCAGTCGGCATCAGCAATGAGCTGCTTCAGCGCTGAGGTTGCCATGCCACCCCGCCACAGCGTTGCCTTGTCGGGATCCACAAAGAATCCAATGCTCAGAATCTTCACACCATATTTCACGATCGGCTCGATCAAGTCACGACCATCCTTTTCCACTGCGTTGGGGCGCGCGTCTTCAACACCAAACATCTTAGGCACAGAGGGGCCGAAGATGTCAGTGTCGAGCAGTCCCACCTTATAGCCAAGCTTTGTCAAGGCGATGGCAAGGTTGGCAGCAACGGTGCTCTTGCCCACGCCACCTTTGCCGGAGCTGACGGCGATGATGTTCTTCACCCGCGGCAGCAGCTTATCTACTGTCGGGCGGGGCGCAGACTTGAACTCGGTCTGAATCGTCACCTCGACCTCGGGACTGATGTGATAATGGATAGCAGCCTCGGCAGCCTTCACTGTCGAATTCAAGAACGGATCGGTATTGCGGGGAAAGACCAGAATGATTCTCACCTTTATGCCGTTGATGCTCGGCGTATCGGCAAGCATACCACTCTCAATGAGATTCTTCTTCGTGCCTGGATAGATGACAGTAGCCAGGGCTTGCTCTATCAGTTTAGGATATAATGTCATTTGTATGTCTAATATGTTGTCTCCTACAAATGTAGTTATATTTTATGGAAAGGACAAATTTTTTTTATTATTTATGTTAGCTCATCTCAAAAAAAGAAAAATTAGCCAAAAGCAGCGGCGCTACCTTGCAGAAAATAGCTATCTTTGTTTGATACACAAAACGAAAAGACAATTCACATGAAGCGCATACACCTTATTATATTATGTCTGTTGATTACCCTCACCTCTTTGCCCGGTCAACTCCTTGCCGGCAACATCGTCTGGTTCAGCGGCAAGGGTCACGTCACCTACTCCATACAGAAGAAATACGACTGCGTGGTGGACAAGGCGCTGGACATGTTCTCCGCTGATATGAAAGCAGTCACAGGCAAGAAAGCAGAACGGGATGGTAGTGGGATCATCGACATCTATCAGCTCGACCGTGCCAGCAACAAGGATATGCAACGACTGCAAGACCTCAGCGTGCCCTTCATGAGTTTCATCACCCGTGAAGACGCTTTCTGGATCGGTGTGCGCCAAAACAGAATCACCATCGTGGGCAGTAACGGGCGCGGCACAGCCTACGGTATCTTGGAGCTGTCGCGTCTTGCCGGTGTGTCTCCATGGATCTGGTGGGGCGATGTGACGCCGGAACGTAAGAACCGGCTGACGCTCAGCGACCGCTACGAGACCATGCAGAGTCCGTCTGTGCCCGAGCGGGGCATCAGCCTGCAAGGCACACAGTGGTCTGCGCTCGTCTGGGATCATCAGCAACTCGACAAGCATTTCCGGCAGGATGCATTAGGGCCTGTGTATTATCACCAGCTCTTCGAACTCATGCTCAGACTGCGCGCCAACACTTTATACACAGGTACAGCCACGTCATCAAGGTCTCATCTACATATCAAGAGCGGCAATGAGGTGGCCGACTCCTTCGACATCAACATCATCAACCACCAGAAAGGGCACGTATACTCCGACGACGGCTATGGCTATCTGCAAGGAATGCCCGGCAATGATCAGCAAGACGGACGTGACAACGGCAAACTCTTGTATCATCTCAGCTACCAGGGCACGCCACACGACTACCTTTGGTTGTCCACAACCCAACCGGGACTGGTCTACGAATCTCTTCGCAACTGCTGGGACAAAGACATCCGGCAGCAATGGATCGCCGTCATCCACGACCCCAAAGTGGCAGCCTACCCGCTCTCTCTCTTCATGGATACGGCCTGGAACATCAACGCCACGGGGCCCGACGCCCTCAAGAAGCACCTCGCAGACTGGCTTGTTCAGCAGTTCGGACAAGAAGCCGGTGAGCGACTGGCCAAGCCGATGACAAAGTTCTATTGGCTCTGTGGACTCCGTCGGCCGGAATTTATGGGATGGAACCAAACGGGACTGAGCGAGAAGGGACATGGAGCGGATGAGCAGCCGGTGCAGGTCTCTGAACTCAATGCCGAACAATTTGGCAATGAGCTGGAGCGATTTCTCAATGACTATCAAGAAATCAAGGGCGACATCAACCGTGCAGAAGCTACGATTCCCTCACAACTGCGTGATGCCTTCTTCGCCGCCGTGAAATATCCCGTCTGTGTAGCTGCCGACATGGCCACTAAGCAATTACAGGCCCAGGAAGCAAGAACCATCGGTCGCAAAGAGAGCTTTCATCACGATGACGAAGCACTCGAGTCGGCTGTCAGAAGTTGGAAAGCTTACCAAGACATCATCCAACTGACCAACTACTACAATGGGAAAATGGCCAACGGCAAGTGGAATGGACTGATGAACATGGCACCACGTGGTCTTCAGGTCTTCCTTGCTCCCACATTCATCGACAATCTGACAACCGGAGAACTGAAGAAATACGACGGCTATGACGGCATTGACGCTCCAATAGACGACGACGGATGTGTCGTCAAAAACGCTTGCGACTACACTTTGGCCTCAAAAAATGTCAGCACCATCGAGATGCTGGGGCACTCTATGAAGGCGGTGTTGCTGCCCAAGGGTGCCTCGATTTCGTTCCGGTTCTATGCTCCGGAGGGTGACGCAGCCCTTCGCACGGCTTTAATACCCACACTACCCTGCAAGAAAGAGCAGTTACGCTATCGGGTAACGCTCGACAGCGACACCACGTTTACCTATTCTCTGAATGAGCAAGGCACCTCTGAGCGCTGGAAGGTCAACGTGCTGCGGGGGCAAGCCATCCGCACCGACGACGTGCGACTCTCCTCCGGCACGCACACACTGACCATTCAGGCGCTTGACGACGGCATCATCGTCGACCAATGGATGCTGGACTATGACCGTGACCGACAGTTCTACCTGTTCCCCGTCAAACCCGCCATTTAACCGGCTGTGCATTATTCCACCATCAACATTCCAACCACATGACACTTCCAAAGTCTTTTGAAGATTATACCCGACAGCTCATGGGAGCTGAACGCTTCACCCGTTTGTGTCAGGCGCTCGACACCCCTTCACCGGTCAGCATCCGTTTCAACCCGTTCAAAACGACAGACGAGGAACGACATAGCATGACATTTCCCGGACATGACGGAGAAAGAATCAAACAGACAGATAAGGTCTCCTGGTGCGAGGAAGGGCGATATCTTGCGTGTCGTCCGGCTTTCACCCTCGACCCACTCCTCCATGCCGGTGCTTACTATGTGCAGGAAGCTTCGTCGATGTTCATCGACCACGTCATCCGAACGTATGTCACGGAACCTGTGAGAATACTTGACCTCTGTGCTGCTCCCGGCGGCAAGACGACAGCCGTGAGAGCCGCATTGCCCAAAGGCAGCCTGCTCTTCTGCAACGAGCCCGTCAAACTGAGGGCAAATGTCTTGGCAGAGAACATGCAGAAGTTTGGGCATCCTGAGGTCATCGTCACCAACAACTATCCCAAAGACTATGCCCACTCAGGACTCCGCTTTGACGTGATTTTAGCCGATGTGCCTTGTTCGGGTGAAGGCATGTTCCGCAAAGATGAGGATGCCGTCAGACTTTGGAGTCCACAGAATGTGGAGAAATGCCGTGACCTGCAACGGGAAATCATCGAGACGATATGGCCCTGCCTCAACGCGGGTGGCCTCCTCATCTACAGTACATGCACCTACAATGCGAAAGAAGACGAGGAGAACATCGCTTGGATCGCGGAGACATTAGACGCCGACGTACTGAAAGTACCCGTCGACGACCATTGGAACATCACCGGTCCACTGGTCGGCGACTATCCCGTCTGCCGTTTCCTTCCCGGCTATACCATGGGCGAAGGCCTGTTCATGGCTGTGCTCAGAAAACGGGGAGGGAAAGAAGAAACGAAAGAAAACAAAGTACGGGAAACAAAACAAAAAAAGAAGGAAAAAGGAAAACAAGACCATCAACTGCCCACCACAGTTTATCAGCAATGGCTGAAAGAGCCGGTAAACTTCCACTGGGTGGCAGACCGGCTGGTTGCCATGCCACAACAGTGGGACACATATTACCTCCTGGCAACCAAGGGGCTGCATATTCTTCAGGCAGGCATCACCATCGGCACGGCAAAAGGCAAGGACTTGGTGCCCGACGAAAGTCTGGCTCTCTCCACGGCTCTCAGCACTGAAACCTTTCCAAGATGGGAGGCAGACTATCACGAAGCACTGCAATATCTTCGCCGCGAGGCTGTTGCCCTGCCCACGGAGATGCCTAAAGGCTACGTGCTCGTCACTTATCAGGGACATCCACTTGGTTTTGTGAAGAACTTAGGTTCCCGTGCCAACAACCTCTATCCCAAAGAATGGAAAATCAAGATCACGCTATGATCAGCATCATCGTGGCCATGTCGCCTCAACGGGCCATCGGCTTCCGCAACCGTCTGCCGTGGCATCTGCCTGAAGACATGGTACATTTCAAGGCGCTCACCACTGGGCATACGATCATCATGGGACGCAAGACATTTGAGTCTTTGCCCAACGGCGTCCTCCCCCACCGCCGCAACGTGGTCATCACACGGAAGAGTGAGACCATGAAAGAACGTTTTCATGGTTGCGTGCTCTACGATTCTATGGTGGAAGCGCTCAAGCAGGAAGCTAAGGATCAGGAGATTTTCATCATCGGCGGAGAAAGCATCTATCGTCAAGCGTCGCCTTTGGCCGACAGGATCTATGCTACCCTCGTCGAACAGGAACCCAAGGAGGCTGATGCCTGGTTCCCGGAAATAGACATGAGCAAATGGCAGATAACAAAAAAGGAGAAGCACACTGGCTTCTCCTTCTTACTCCTTGAGAGACTGTAACCCTCAGGATTAATCTACATTGTCGTTGATCTCAGGCTCAGAATCATCTTCCCCCTCGTCGCCATCTTCGTCATTTGGAATCGGCAACTGCCGGTCGATGACAGCATTGAAGTTGACGATGGTCTCACTGCGTGACAAGCCAAGCGGCTGGAGTTTATCATGGATGATGTTCATCAGATGATGGTTATTGCGCGCATACAGCTTGATGAACATGTCATAACCACCAGTAGTGATGTTGCATTCGGTGACCTCCGGAATCTTCTTCAGCTTCTCCACCACATCGTCAAATGTAGTTGGATCCTTCAGATAGAGACCGATATATGCACACGTCTCGTAGCCGATCTTTTCAGGATCAACGATGAACTGTGATCCCTTGAGGATTCCGAGTTGAGTAAGTTTTTGAATACGCTGATGAATAGCAGCTCCACTGACATTGCAGGCGCGTGCCACCTCCAAAAAGGCAATGCGTGCGTCCGATGAAATAAGCTGTAGAATCTTTCTGTCTAAAGCATCTAATTTGTGTCTAGCCATTGTTTCTATTAATTTGTGCACAAAGTTACACATTATTCTTTAAACACACAACATTTATAACAAAAATAATTATTAAATGATACTTTTAGCTCAAAAATTGATCTGCAACGGATGATATATCAATGCTTAGACATGCCTTTTTCTACCGGAGTGGCCGAATAACTGATCTTGAGGGCCTTTGCCTGACGCAGTGCTTGCTTCACGTCGGTGATAATCCCCATTGGCGTGTGACGGTCTGCTTTGATCGACACAGTCATCTGCTGTTGGTCTTCCGGTGACATCCTGCCCTTCTCTTGCGAGACATAGTCTGTCACGTCAGCTGGAGAACCGAATTTATCGTTTAACTGTATCATGATACGGCCGTGAGCGGCCTGCCCCATCGTGCCGGCAGCCTTACCTATATATATATAGGTGACGGCAGTCTTCTTCGTCAGTCGGGTCAGCTCCGTGCCTTGCGGGGTACGATACTGCACCTTCACGGCCACCTTCTGCATGTGCGTGACAATCATAAAGAAGAACAGCACACTGAAGATCAAGTCCGGCAACGAAGCTGTGTTGAGTCCCGGAACCGTGTGTTCTCTACGACGAAACATGCTCATGGCTGCCCTCCTTTCTGTGTTGGTTGCGTCGCATCCTGACGAACATTATACTGTTCCGCAATGCGCTGCGGGATTTCGTCTTTCACCTTGTCGCGCTGATTTTGTGACAACTCGGCATAGCGGCGTCCAAACTGCTTCATAGCCCGACGATCGCGCAAGTCACGATAAGCGTCGACGAGCTGATTCTGCATATGGAAATAGATGTCGTAACTGGCCTGCGGATCCACGCTGACCTTGATAAGATGACGCTTGCCAAGCTGCGTAACAAAAGCCTCGACACGCTGTTGCAGACGGTTCACCACAAACGGTTTGCCGTCGACAAGTAACCGGTTGTCAGCCGTGATCTGCAAATCCAGCACCGTATTTTTCTCCACGAAGGACTGCTCACTCTGTTGTTGTCCCTGTGGCGGCAACTGGCGCGTGATGCCCTTATCCACGTCCATATTGGTGGTGACGAGGAAGAAGATGAGCAGCATAAACGAGATGTCGGCCGTCGAGGTCGTGTTCAGCTGAGGTACACTGCGCCTGCGATGATGGAAATTCATCATAACTTTCGATTATATTTTGTGGCACCGTAGATGACAGCAGCTACCGCTATGAGCATCATCACCAGCGATGTGGCAATGAACATATCGGATGTTCTGAGCCAAAAACTGCTGGCGTAGGTGGCACCATTGATCTTCATCGGTGCGGTACTGCCCAAAGCAAAGGTCAGCAACAGCACGACGGCGACGCCACCAGTAACCAAGTAGCCAATCTTCTTCACGGGGATTCCATTCTCCACAGCCTCGGTCTTGCCCCGCTTCTTCAGCAAACAGACTACTGACCAAATAGAGAAGCCAATACCCAGCAACAGATAGAGCATCATGAGCACCAACAAAACATTGGTGAACAAGGGGGCATTGAAGTTAGGATCTTCTTCGAACGGACGGTTGTAACCGACAAGCCAGAACAGCACGAAGACAATCATCGCAATGCCTACAAGCAGGTAGAGCGCATGCGAGGAGATCTTCTCTGTCGGCCAGTTCCGAAGCTGATGAACATTCAACCGTTTCATTTCTTCAACTTATATTTCACTACTGAATCCAACAGGGAGATAGCACTCTCCTCCATCTGCGAGGTGAGATGCTCTATCTTCGAAAGGATATAGTTGTAGAAGATCTGAAGGATCAGCGCCACGATGATACCAAAGATAGTAGTGATCAGAGCCACCTTCATACCGGCAGCGACGATCGTCGGACTGATGTCACCCGCTGTCTGTATCTGGTCGAAAGCCATCACCATACCGATCACTGTGCCCAAGAAACCGAGCGAGGGAGCCATGGCAATGAACAAGGTAATCCATGAGCACCCCTTCTCTAAGTTAGAACTCTGCACGGAACCATAGCTGGCTACGGAACGTTCAATGTCTTCGATCGGCTCTTCGATGCGTTCCAAACCTTGATAACAGATGGAAGCTACCGGTCCGCGCGTATTGCGGCAAAGCGTCTTTGCTCCTTCTACATCACCCGCCATCAACTTACCATCGACATCCTTCATGAGTTTCTTGGCATTGATCTCCGAGAGGCTCAGGTAGATGACGCGCTCCACACAAAAGGCCAAGCCGAGTACCAAGGCCAAAGCCACCAACGACATAAATCCGGCATTACCTTCAATGAACTTGGTTTTCAAGGCTTTATAGAAGCCTCCATTGTCCGTTGAGGCATCGTCGCCGCCGTCGGAAGCTGCTGCCTGATCCAACATGCTCTCGGCAGTAGCACTGTCGAGGTCTGCGTCATCAGCATTTGAGGACGCACTGTCCGTGGATACTGACCCCTGCCGTGCAGCCGGTTTTGCCTGGGTCGATGCTTTCTTTTGTGCCTGCGACAGGCTGCAACAGAATATAAATGACACGAGAATAATGAGACGCTGTATTAATTTGTTCATCTCCTTTAAATGTATTGGTCTATCTATGCTAACTATTTTTCTATGTGTGTGCAAAGATACTACTTTTGAAGCACATAGAGATAAAAGAAAAAACTTTTTTAATACTTACAACGAAAAAGTGTTTTCCGCCTGCCACAAAAAAGCAAATCAAACAGTCATAAGGATGATGGCAAAGTATGCAGAACTAAAGAACAAAAAAAGAAAAAGAACCTCTTATGTTTCCGGAAAGAAGTATTTCCGGGGAGAGATAAGAGGTTCTTTTTTATTGTGCTGCCCGGCATTCGGAGGGAACTGCCGGTAGAAGGCTCTGCAGGTAAAATGTCTGAAAATACGAGAAATATACAAAATGACGGAAAAAGCACAAAAAATCCGTCAATAGATAAAAGAATAACGAAAAAGAAAAAGTCAAGATTGACTATAAATTTTAAAATAGTGTACAAAATCGACAATATGAATTAAAAAAACGAAATAAATTGTGAAAAATACATAAAAAATGCTTGTCAAAACGGGTGGAAGAGAGGTGTAATCATTGCATAAAAAGTGTGACGAAAATGTGAAAGTTTTAGGCAAAACGTATGATTAAAAACAATGGATTCTTCGTAAGCCTGGACAAAAGCAACAACGGAGCACGCAAAAAGAACGTAAATCACAAGGAGGACACCAAATGAAAAAGAAAGTAATTTCTGCATTACTGGCAAGCACCATGATCGTAAGCCTGGTAGCATGTGGCAGCACTGGAGGAGACAGTTCTGACACAAACAGCAAGAGCAGCGGCACAACAGCATCAAGTACGGCAGGCGGCGATGAAGCAAAGGATACCTCATCGGACAGCGGCTCCGGCGATGCAGCAGGTTCTGGTGACTGGGTTGCAGCAGCTGATGAAGCAGATGATGCAGTACCGGGTGAAAATGACGATCGTGCGTTTGCAAAATTTGATCATGTCGTAGAAGTACATTATGGATATCAGATCGACCCGAAGGATACCACACTTCCGGACGGCGATTCCGTAGATAACAACCAGTACACCAGATACCTTCTGGATAACTACAACATCAAAGTTGTCTGCGACTGGACTGCAGGTAATGCATCTGACTTCCAGCAGAAAGTATCTCTGGCAATCGCATCTGCTTCCCTTCCGGATGCAGTCGTTGCACCAACCCGTAACTACCTGGTACAGGCAGCAAGAGCAGATCTTCTTGCAGACCTCTGGCCGGAGTTCAACCAGTACGCATCCAAACAGGTAAAAGAAATCATCGAGACTACCGAAGGACGTGCGATCAACAATGCAACCGTAGACGGAACCTTCTGTGCACTGCCAAACATATCGGTAGATACCGATGGTGTTTACCTGTACTTTATCCGTCAGGACTGGCTGGATCAGTTAGGACTGGAAGTTCCGAAGACCGTAGATGAACTCGGCGAAGTAACTCAGAAATTTAAAGACGCAGGTCTCAGCCCGGATTATGCAATCGCAGGTATTGATAACGGCGGAAGAACCTACTCCAACTTCCTGAACTCCTCCAACAACGGATACGGTTTCGATGCTGTATATCAGGCATTCAATGCAACACCGGGGTATTTTCTGAAAGATGATTCCGGCGAACTGTACTGGGGAACTACAACAGATGAAATGAAAGAAGCCCTTACCACCTTACATGACTGGTATGAAAAAGGCCTCATCAACCCGGAGGTTGGAACCACAACCAACGGCGACAATGCAAACAATGTTAAGAACGGAACCTGCGGTATCTTCATGGGACCATGGTGGAGCCTTGGATACGGAAACCCGGATTCCTTCCGTAACGATAACAATGCAAACTGGCAGGCATATCCGCTGTACACCAAAGACGGTGAGTGGAATATTCATATGAAAGACGTTGGAACCACTTATACTATGGTAAACAAAAACGCATCGGATGATGTGAAGAAAGCCATTGTTATCATGAACAACGTACTCGTTCGTGATGAGTCTACCTTCGATACTTCTGTAGCAATCGGCTGGTATCCGCTGCGTAACACCATGGCAGCTACC
>ERZ772969.2752-NODE-2752-length-10501-cov-5.154222_pt1 | contig 10501 bp, 8 predicted proteins | sample MGYA00511676_ERZ772969 | MGnify/ENA primary metagenome ERZ772969 (study PRJEB29015, sample SAMEA2737651) | human gut metagenome | biome: human gut; feature: human-associated habitat; material: faeces | place: China | collected 2012 ...
CGTCGCTGGTCCACCACACGGTGTCCTTGGAGTTCTCGTCCATGACGATGAACTTGTCCTTGGGAGAACGGCCGGTGTAGATGCCGGTCATCACGTTCACAGCACCCAGCTCGCTGACCTGACCCTTCTCGTAACCTTCCAGCTCGGGATTGGTCTCCTCGGCGAACAGCTGCTCGTAGGAGGGGTTGTGCACGACTTCAGTCGTGCCGGTGATGCCATACTTGGTAAGATCCAACTTTGCCATATTTGCGTACCTCTACTTTCGTTTGATCCTTACATAACTCTGTGTAGGAGATGCAGCGCCATTTATGGTACGGACACCGCATAAGGGGGAGACAGCACAGAACGATGCAATGCAAATTCTCCTGTCTACCATTATACACAAAAGCTTTCCAAAAGCAATAAATGGAAGGTTCTGTTTGCAAAAAAGAAACAAATTTCATAAACAAGCTTTCCCTCATAAAGTAATTTCACGAAGCCTTGCAGGGACGCAGACTGTGAAAAATAAGGCGGGACGGGGAAAAACCGACATTTTGATAAAACTTTGACAAGCATGGATACATTAAAAAGCAGGACGCTTTGCGCATTTTTATCCCCGATTTGCTGCTGCCTTTGTCTTATTGTGTAATTTTTGCGTTGGCTCAAACGTTTTTCTGGCGAAAGGACTTTCGTTGTGCTATACTTATTTTAAACAGAAGCACTTTTCCGCCCGCCGCGGCGGCCCATATATAAAGGAACTGCCATGAAAACCATCTACATTCTGCTCACCCGCTCCGGCACGTTGCTGTCCAAACTGGTCTATGCCGCCACCGGTGCCAGCTATACCCACGCCTCCATGGCGTTTGATGCAGAGCTGAGTTGCCTGTACAGCTCCACCCGCAAAAACGGCTACACCATGTTCCCGGCGGGCCCCAGCAAGGAATATCTGAACAAGGGCGTTTTCCGGCTGCGAGACGACGCCCCCTGTGCGCTGTACGCGCTGGAGGTGTCCGATGAGGCCTATTCCCACGCCCTGCACCGCGCCGAGGAGTTCATGCGCCACAGCGAGGAGTACAGCTTTAATATTCTGGGGCTGATCCTGTGCGCACTGCATATCCGCTGGCAACGCCGCCGGCATTATTTCTGCTCCCAGTTTGTCAGTGAGGTGCTGGAGCAAAGCGGCGCTTTGGCGCTGCCCAAGGACAGCACCCTGATGCACCCCAACGACTACCCCCTGCTGCCCCAGCTGAAGTGCCTGTACAAGGGACGCTTAGCCGACCTGCCCCAGCGCAAGGCCATGGATCTGGGCGAGACGCCCTCGATGGTCAGCATCTATACCGGCCTGCTGGTGGAGCTGCTGCAGCGCCGGGCGCAAAGGTTTTTTGAGTAACTTTGTTGTATAAAGCCGAATTTTTCGCTTTTTTAGGTGTCGCTCTTGCTTTTTGCAGCCAATTGTGGTAATATTATTCGGCGGTATTGTTTTGCCGCAGAATATGCGCTCGTAGCTCAGCCGGTAGAGCATCTGACTTTTAATCAGAGGGCCAGGGATTCGAGTTCCCTCGAGCGCACCAAAATCCCACGAAGAATCGTAAGATTCCTCGTGGGATTTTATTTTTATACGCCGTTTGCACGGTTTCTGCACGGTCCGCATTTTTCGTGTCAGATGGAGTAAGTCCGTGAATTACTCTGCAATTCGTGCTATTTTTTGCAATTCAGGTCAGCAGAGCCAGGCGGAGCTGCGCTTTTACGGCAGGGTCTGCGTCCTTCAGAAGCTCCAACAGTGCCGACACGGAGATGGCCGGTTCTGCTTCAACCGGGGCAGCCTGCACAAGTGTTGCTCCCTGTACGGCTTTCACATCGCCGCCGGAGATCATCAGTTGGTAAGCAGAGCGCAGGCTGCGCGATGGAATCGCTGAATAGCACAAAAGCATGTTGGAGTCCAGATGTGAAAAAACGGCAAAGCAGGTAAAATTCACTTTACCGTTTTATAGCAATTCAACTTCTTCATGTAACAGCAATAGCGTTGAATTGCATATCGCAAATTGCTGTTTTAACGTTCCACTAATTTCTTGCCTTGCGATCAAGAAAGCACGTCTGCTAAACGCTCTACATTGAAAATATAATCGTACACTGCTATAATAAAATTGTGATATTATCACCAAAAATTCGAGATGCAAAGCGTTTGCGATTGGCAAACATTCAGGAGGAACGCATGGTAACAGGAGCCATTAAAAATAAGGTAGACAAAATCTGGACGGACATCTGGGCAGGCGGCATCACCAATCCGCTGACCGTCATTGAACAGCTGACCTATCTCATGTTCATCCGGTCACTGGACGAGAAAGAGCTTGCCACCGAAGATTTTGAGAACATGGCGGGCGAAAAGATGGAGCACATCTTCCCGGCCAGCGCGGCAGGACAATCTATGCGGTGGAGCCGCTTCAAGGATAAAGATTCCCGCGAGATTTTCCTGACCATGCAGCAGCGGGTGTTCCCTGCCATCAAAAAGATGAAATATGGCCGTCTGCCGGACTTTGACGCAAACGGCGAGCTGGTGGAGATCGAGGACGACCCCACCCGCCCGGATGAGGGCAACACCGCCTTTGCGCGGTACATGGACGATGCCATGTTCCTGATCCCCACGCCGCAGGTGCTGCAAAAGATCATCACCGGGCTGGAGGATCTCTACACCCACGACATCGCCGACCTTGATATGCAGGGCGACCTGTATGAGTATATGCTGGGCAAGCTGGCAACCGCAGGGCAGAACGGCCAGTTCCGCACGCCCAAGCACATCCGTGACATGATGGTGGAGCTGGTGCAGCCCACGCCGGACGACTTCATCTGCGACCCCGCCTGCGGCACGGCGGGCTTTCTGGTGTCCAGCGCGCAGTACCTCCGCGCCCACTACGAGGACAGCATGACCCCGGAGCAGTGGCAGCATTTTGCAGGCCCAATGTTCACCGGCTTTGACACGGACCGCACCATGCTGCGCATTTCGGCCATGAACCTGATGCTCCACTCCATCACGAACCCGGAGATCGACTACAAGGACAGCGTGTCGAAGCAAAACTCCATTTGCAGCAAGTATACCGTTTGCCTTGCAAACCCGCCGTTCAAGGGCACTGTGGATGCCGAGAGCATCAACGATGACCTGAAAGCCGTCACCAACACCAAAAAGACGGAACTTCTGTTCCTTGCGCTCTTCCTGCGGATGCTCAAAACCGGCGGACGCTGCGCCTGCATCGTGCCGGACGGCGTGCTGTTCGGTTCCAGCAAGGCGCACCAGAGCATCCGAAAAGAACTGATTGAAAACCACCAGCTGCGGGCGGTCATTTCTATGCCCTCCGGCGTGTTCAAGCCCTACGCAGGCGTGTCCACGGCGGTGCTGGTGTTTACCAAGACCGGCGCGGGCGGCACCGATAAGGTGTGGTTCTACGATATGAAAGCCGACGGTTTCTCGCTGGACGACAAGCGCACCGAGGTGAAGGAAAACGACATCCCGGACATCATCGCCCGGTTCCATAACCTTGATGCCGAAACTGACCGCAAGCGCACCGAGCAGAGTTTCTTTGTGCCCAAAGAAGAAATTGCCGCCAACGGGTATGATCTGTCCGTCAATAAGTACAAAGAGACGGAGTATGTGCCGGTGGAGTACCCCTCGACCACGGAAATTCTGGCCGACCTGCATGAGCTGGAAATGGAGATCACCAAGGGTCTGGCAGAGTTGGAGGAGATGGTGTGATGGCGAAGTTTTCAGAAGTCCTTACGATTGTAAACGGTAGAAACCAGAAGCAAGTGGTGTGTGACGATGGAAAATATCCCATATATGGAAGCGGCGGTATTATGGGATATGCAAATGATTATATCTGTAAAGCAGAAACTGTAGTAATCGGGAGAAAAGGGAGCATCAATAAGCCCATATTTGTCGAAACGCCTTTTTGGAATGTTGACACTGCGTTTGGTTTATGCGCAAACAGTGAAAAACTGAACCCGAAATATTTATACTACTTTTGCGAAAAATTTGATTTTGAAAAGTTAAATACAACGGTAACTATTCCAAGTTTAACAAAATCTAATCTTTTAAATGTTGAAATTCCGCTTCCAAATTTGGAGAAGCAAAAGCAAATAGTTGAGCTTCTGGATAAAATAACGAGTTTGATTTCTCTCCGTAAGCAGCAGCTTGCCAAACTAGACGAGCTGGTAAAGGCACAGTTTGCAAATACGTTTGAGAACGATGCTAATTTCCACACAGATTATATGGAAAACCTGTCAGAATTTGTCACAGTGGGTATAGCTAATTCAGCAACACACGCCTATGCGGAGCATGGTGTTGTGATGCTAAGAAATCAAAATATTAAAGAAAATCATCTGGACGATACTGAGTTAGTATATATCGAACCTAAATTTGCTGATAAATATAAATCAAAAAAGCTAGAAGCAAATGATATACTGGTAACCAGAACCGGATACCCCGGCATAGCCTGCGTTGTGCCTCAAAAATACGCAGGGAGCCAGACGTTTACAACCCTCATAATAAGATTAAAGAAGGGAACAAATGCCAGTTCTTGCTATATCTGCCATTACATAAATTCTTCGCATGGAAAAAAATATGTAAGTGGGACAAAAGTTGGTGTGGCACAGCAAAACTTCGGAGCAAAAGTGCTGGCTAAAATGCCCGTTATTGTTCCGCCAATTGAACTTCAAAACCAATTTGCCACCTTTGTAGCACGCATAGACCAGCAGAAGCAGACCGTACAGCAGAGCCTTGAAAAGCTGGAACTGATGAAAAAGGCACTGATGCAGGAATATTTTGGGTAAAAGGGTGTGCAATGGTGGAGTTTAGCGGTATAATAACGTTAAACAGAACATTTTACTACGAAAGGAGCATACGATGATGACTTTTGAAGAAGAAAGAGACTACAATAATGCAAAGTTTGATGCAATCAAGGCAAAGAACTCGATTCAAAAGCTGAAACCTGAGCTTCGGGAGCAACTGCTAAAAGAACTGGTTGGAGCAGAAGCGTATGCTGCAATGTGGCAGACATTTAAGCAATTATGCAACGGTCAGAGGTGATATTATGGAACATTTTATTACAAGTGTCCACATCAATGAGGTTCGACATCTAAAAGACATTGAAATCAAACTGAACCCTGAAAAGCGTCAGCATCTTATCCTGACTGGTAAAAATGGCTCCGGTAAAACTTCGGTATTGCAGGCGATGAAAGATTATCTGCAGGCAATCGATGATGGAGTCTATCAGGAATTGTGTATTCGGAGATCCTATAAATCGAATGATAAGCTTTCTGAACTTGAAAAAATTGTTGCCGAAACATTTGCAAAGTATAATTCTGGAGTAGAAGTAGACGTTTCAAATGTAGTAGGCTTAGACCGTTTATATAGTCAGGGAGAATTTGTAACTGCTTACTTTCCGGCAGACAGAAAGACAGTGATTCATCGCGCAAAGGGAGTTCAAGATGTAAAACTAGAAAATCAATACAGTTTGGATGATACACCAGAAAATATTTTGCTGAAATATATGGTTCATCTCAAAACTCAACAGGCATATGCAAAGAATGAAAATGATTTAAGTGTCGAGAAGAAAATCGCGGAATGGTTTTCCCGCTTCGAAAATGCGCTAAAAGTATTGTTGAGCGATGACAGCATCCGATTGATATATGACTATAAAAACTATAATTTTCTAATTGAACAGAAAGGTCGAAATCCATATAGTTTGGATGAACTTTCTGATGGCTATTCTGCAATCATCGGTATTGTCGCAGACCTAATCCTCCGTATGGACCGCAACTGGTTGCTGAAAGGCGAACTGAGCCAGTACGATGTGGAAGGCATTGTGCTGATTGATGAGCTGGAAACGCATCTTCATGTGGAACTTCAGAGGAAAATCCTGCCCTTCCTGACAGAGTTCTTCCCACGCATCCAGTTTATCATTACAACACATTCCGCCTATATCCTGAACTCCATCAGCAATGCCTGCATTTATGATTTAGAAAAGCAGGTTCGTTTTACAGATTTTTCTTCCTATTCCGTTGATGATATTGCAGAAGGCTATCTGGATGCAACAGCTTTTTCTGATGAGTTACAAAAGAAAGCAAAGCGATATCAGGAGCTTTATGGGCGGACGGACCTTTCCGATGACGAACGCGCAGAACGCGCAGACTTACGAATGGAATTGAAAGATGCGGAAGATGTCCTTTCCAAGATTGAGGGGAAGAAGGTGCTCTAATGGTCAAATTCGAACGACCTGACAGCTCCGAAGCCCATGTAGCAATCGAATCCTTGAAACGAGAAAAACGCAAAGGTAGCGGAAAGTATAATACCAACGAAGTGAATAAAGCACTTGGATTGATGTTTGCACATAAATGCTACCTTTGTGAGAAGAAAGATTTGGACAATCTCCAAATAGAACATCTCGTTCCACATCGTGGAAACCGAGATTTGATGTTCGATTGGGAAAATCTGTTTTTATCTTGCAATCATTGCAACAATATAAAAAACGATAAGTTCACACCGATTCTGGATTGTACAAAAGTTGCAGTTGATAAGAAAATTGCATTTCGTCGGCATAGTGAACCGTTTATGCCAGATAAATTAGAAATTACTGCATTAGAAGACGACGTTGAAACCCGAAACACGGTGGCACTCCTTAACGAAGTATATTATGGCTCGACTGCACAGAAAATCGAAGAGGCCAAAATCATCCGAAAGCAGCTGTCAAAAGAACTGAATGCATTCGAAGAATGTGTAACGGATTACAATGCAGCTGACGGGGAAGACAAAAAAGATTTAGAGCTGTCCATTATGATGAAATTAAAGTGGAATGCTCCATTTGCTGCATTTAAGCGCTGGATGATTCGTGATGCCAGTGATAAATTTCCAGAATTACTGAAATACTGCCAATAATCGTTCTACATAAAGGAGCTGATTTTATGCCCAACTTCTCCTATCTCTCCACCCGCCCCGAATATTCCCTCTTCGCCAATTCTGCCATCGAGGCCGAGAAAGTGTTCTCCACCTCCCCGGCGATGTGCGCGGTGGGGTGCCGGAAGGCGTTGGAGCTGGCGGTGAAGTGGGTGTATGCGGCAGATAAGACCATCACGATGCCCTACAAGGACAATCTGCAATCCCTGCTGCACGAACCGAGTTTCCGGTTCGCGGTGGACCGCAACGTGTGGAGCGTGCTGCCCAGCATCGTGAAGGCGGGCAATCTGGCGGTACATACAGGGCATAGTGTGTCGGCGGCGGATGCAGTGTTCAGCCTGCGGGGGCTGTTCGATTTCATCCAGTGGGTGGATTACTGCTACGGCACGGACTATGTGGAGCGCTCCTTTGATGAAACAGCCATCCCCGACGAAAAGGTAACGCTGGACGAAAAGAAGATCCGGGAGCAGGAAAGTTTACTGTCCCAGAAAGATGCCGAGCTGGAAGCGCTGCGCAAGCAGGTGGAGAGCCTTTCGGCGGCGTACACGGCCAGCAAACAGCAGAACCAGCAGAGCCGCAGTTTCACCGCCGCCGACCTGACCGAGGCCGAAACGCGGCAGAAGATCATCGACATCGACCTCAAGGCCATGGGCTGGAAATTCACCGGGCCGGACGCCGATGTGCGCACCGAGTACGAAGTGGACAACATGAACGGCGTGCTGGGGCAGAAGGGCTATGCAGACTATGTGCTGATGGGCAAGGACGGCTTGCCGCTGGCGGTCATTGAAGCCAAGCGCAGCACCAAAGACCCCAACATCGGGCGCAAGCAGGCTCAGCTTTATGCAGACTGTCTGGAGCAGAAGTTTGGCCGCCGTCCGATGCTGTTTACCACCAACGGCTACACCACCTATTTCTGGGATGAGCAGAGCGGCCCGCAGCGTGCCGTGAGCGGGGTGTTCTGCAAGGACGACTTGCAGAAGCTGATGAACCGCCGCACCGAGAAAAAGCCGCTGGACACCATCGAAATTGACGATAAAATCACCGACCGCTACTATCAGAAAAACGCCATCCGGGCAGTCTGCGCCCATATTACGCAGGGCTTCCGGCGCAATCTGCTGGTCATGGCAACGGGCACAGGCAAGACCCGCACCGCATCCAGCCTGACCGATGTGCTGAGCCGGGGCGGTCATGTGACCAACGTGCTCTTTCTGGCGGACCGCACTGCGCTGGTCAAGCAGGCAAAGGACGACTTCAAAAAGTATCTGCCCGACCAGTCGTTGTGCAACCTCTGCTCCTCCAAGGACGATAAGACCGCGCGCATCGTGTTTTCCACCTATCCCACCATGCTCAACGCCATCGACAACGCCAAGACCAAGGACGGCGTGCCGCTGTTTTCGCCCGCCCACTTTGACCTTATCATCGTGGACGAGAGCCACCGCAGCATTTTCAAGAAATACCGCGCCATTTTTGATTATTTCGATGCGGTTCTGGTGGGTCTGACCGCCACCCCGAAAACCGATGTGGACCGCAACACCTACGACTTTTTCGAGATGGAACACGGCATCCCCACCTACGCCTACGATTACGACACGGCGGTCTACACCGACCATGTGCTGGTGCCTTACTACAACTACGAGGTCAAGACGAAATTCACAGAAGAGGGCATCCACTACGACCAGCTTTCACCGGAGGACAAGGCCCGCTACGAGGACGATTTTGCCGAGGACGACACCCTGCCCACCTTCATCCCATCCGAAAAGCTGAATAAGTTCATCTTCAACGCCAACACCGTGGACACGGTGCTGCAAGACCTGATGGAACGCGGCATCCAGACGGCAGGCGGCGACCGCATCGGCAAGACCATTATCTTTGCCCAGAACAAGCGCCATGCGGAGTTTATCCGGGAACGTTTTGGCAAGCTCTACCCGCAGCTGGAGACCCAGTACCCGGGATTCATCCAGCGGGTGGTCTGCGACGACGCCTATGCGCAGTCCATCATTGACGACTTCAAGCAGCCGGACAAACCGCCGTTTATTGCGGTCTCGGTGGATATGATGGACACGGGCATCGATGTGCCGGAGTGCGCGAATCTGGTGTTCTTCAAAAAAGTACGCAGCAAAACGAAGTTCTGGCAGATGATCGGCCGTGGTACGCGGCTCTGCCCATCCCTTGCCTGCGTGGATGCCATCGACGGCGAATATACGGGCAAACGACGTTTTCTGATCTTCGACTACTGCGGCAACTTTGAATTTTTCCGTCAGAAACCCAACGGCTACGAGAGCGCGGACACCAAAAGCCTGTCCGAGAGCATTTTCTGCAAGCAGGTGCGCATTGCCGCCGCGCTGCAGGATGGAGCCTATGCGGACGAAAACTACCAGAACTGGCGCAAGATCTTAACGGAGACCTGCCGTGCCGAAGTGGGAGCGTTGAATCCGGAGCTGGTATCCGTGCGGCTGCACCGACAGGCCGTGGAACACTACCAGAAGCCGGAAGCCTTTGTCAGCCTGACCGAAACGGACAAGGGTACTCTGATAAAAGAGGTGGCACCGCTCATCTCGCTGGACGACAAAGATGAAGCCGCCAAGCGGTTCGATAACTTTGTGTATGGCTTGCTGCTCTGTGAACTGGAAGGTCTGCCGGGGCTGGGCCGCGCCCAGAAACAGCTGCGCAGCACGGCGGCAATGCTGGAAGGAAAAGCTACCATCCCGCAGGTGCAGGCAAAGCTGCCGCTCATTCGGGAGGTGCAGACAGACGAATTTTTGACCTCGCATGATCTGCTCCGCTTTGAGGAAATGCGGCAGGAACTGCGGGAGCTTATCAAGTTTCTGGTGGACGGTGTAGAAGGGCAAAAGCCTGTCTACACGGCCCTTGCCGACCCGGTACTGGAACAGACCGAGGGCAAAGCGCTGGATTCCGGCTACGATTTCGGCGAGTACCGGGAACGTGTGAACCGCTACATCATGGAGCACCGCAGCGATACGCTGGCCATCCACAAGCTGACCCAGAACATTCCGCTTTCCAGGGGCGACTATACCGAGCTGGAACATATCTTTACCTGTGAGCTGGGCAGCAAAGAGGACTATGCCCGGGAGTTTCGGGATACACCCTTTGGTCTGCTGGTGCGTAAAGTGGCAAAACTGGACCACGATGCTGCCATGCAGGCATTTTCCAAGTTCATCAACGATGAATCGCTGAATGCAAAGCAGATCGCGTTCGTGCAGAAGGTCATTCATTACATCGAGCAGAATGGTTATGTGGAAAGCAAAGCGGTGCTGATGAAACCACCCTTTGACCAACCCATCCTGTTTACCCGCCTGTTTGATGGCAAAACAGGGAGTGAACTAATGGATACGATCAATTCGGTGAAAGAGAATGCCACCCATGTGACTGCATAAAGTAGTGGAATGTACTGATAAAAACCGGTATAATACGCTTGAACGATATTGAACTGAATTGCAGGTGATACCATGCCTTTCCCCCTCGACCATTACATTGAAGCCTCTTATGTTGATTACAAGGAACGTCTTGAAGAGAAAAAGCCGCGCAGCTGGCTGAAATCCGTGTCGGCATTTGCCAATA
>ERZ772969.2754-NODE-2754-length-10499-cov-4.470031_pt1 | contig 10499 bp, 8 predicted proteins | sample MGYA00511676_ERZ772969 | MGnify/ENA primary metagenome ERZ772969 (study PRJEB29015, sample SAMEA2737651) | human gut metagenome | biome: human gut; feature: human-associated habitat; material: faeces | place: China | collected 2012 ...
GGAATATGCTTATAAAGCTTTACATGAATGCCGTCCCGGATCAAAAATTCCTCCTTTAACAGCTTTGCTGCCTTATAAACCAGATTATTTTCATTTGTCGGCAAAAATGACAGATTTGCACACATCGTGATCTTCCCCGAACGGTTGCGCATAATCTGGAGACGGTCAAACAAGTGAATGGTCTGCATGATCATCCGCACCTCATGATACCCGTCCTCCCTGCGCCTTACCACGTCAAGACCCAGATTGATTTTTGCCAATGCCTTTATGGAAATCTCCTTCATAACATCCCCCGCGTCAGCACTCCTTGTGCCCTCTTTTGTTTTATTATGTTTCTCCAATGTATTTTGTATACAATATGCATCTTACCATTTCCTCCCAAAAAGGTCAATTCCAATCTAAAGAATCTATCGTATTCTGTCGATATAGCTAGTAGAATATAGAACAAAGGTTTCTGATAAAGGAATCAAAGCATGGATGCAGGCTGCTCTGCAGCCACAAAAATATAGTCCAAAGGAATGGAGGAATCAATCATGGGTATTCAATCAATTACCGGAAACATGCTGCCCCCGCAGCGCACAAGCTATTCTTCACAAAAAAAGAGCGAGAACACAAAGACTTCCGCCGCTGCTTCCAAGGAGGCTCCAAAGTCTGAGAGCGCTGCTGTTTATGAGCGCAGCGAAAAGCCGGCAAACGGCGTTACAAAAAAGACAGATTACGCGTTGATCGCAAAGCTGAAATCAGACGCAGAACAGCGTACGGCACAGCTGAAAAGCCTTGTGGAGAAAATGATGACCAAGCAGGGCGCTGTCATCGGAACTGCCGATTCTATGTGGCGTTTTCTTGCAGGCGGCAATTTTACAGTTGACGCAGCCGCAAAAGCACAGGCGCAGGCAGCGATCGCCGAGGACGGCTACTGGGGTGTCGAGCAGACCTCTGACCGTATTCTCGACTTTGCAAAGGCGCTCTCCGGCAACGACCCGGAAAAAGCAGATATGCTTTTAGACGCTTTTAAAAAGGGATTTGAGGAAGCTACCAAGTCATGGGGCAAGACACTTCCTGACATTTCCCAGCGCACCTATGATGCTGTCGTTGAGAAATTTGAGGCTTGGAAAAGCGGCGTCGCTTATGCAGATTCCGCACAGACAGAAGCATAATTTTAGAACAAAGAATCTCGCTTGCGGGATTCCCCGCCTGCGGCGGGTCGCAACGACACAGTTCCATTCCGCCGCAGTGCGATTCCCCGGAGGGTTTTGCTTTATAGGGAACAAAGTTTCCTATAAAGCAAAAAGGCTGACGCACGAATTTTCGCACGTCAGCCTTTTTACGTTGTCTACTCCTGCTCCCCTAATAGCTTCTCAATACTTACAAGCTTAACGCATACCACAAAAATACGGGTTGCCAATGTAAGCTCCTCCATCTCCGGAAATGAGGGAGAAATGCGGATCACAGAGTCCTTCGGGTCTTTTCCATAGGGGAATGGCGCACCCGCCGGCGTCATTACAACGCCCGCCTTTTTCGCCTTTTTTACCACCTTCTTCGCACAGTCCTCCAACGTCTCATAGGTAATAAAATAGCCGCCCTTCGGACGATACCATGTTCCGACGCCAAGACCGGAAAGCTCCGTCTCAAAGGTATCCAGAATCATCTCAAACTTTGGCCGCATCGACGCCGCATGCTTTTTCATATGCTCCTCAATCCCATGCACATCCTGAAAAAAGCGCACATGGCGAAGCTGATTCACCTTATCGTAGCCGATCGTCTGAATCTTTAGCTGTTTTTTGATGTCCTCTAAATTATTTGCAGAGGTTGCGATTGCCGCGACGCCGGAGCCCGGAAAGCTGATCTTGCTTGTCGAGCAGAATTTGTATACCAGATCAGGATTTCCTGCCCTCTTGCACTCCGCTAAAATCTCGATCAGATGATCCTGATCCAGATCATATAAATGATGTACACAATATGCATTATCCCAGTAAATACGGAAGTCCTTTGCCGCCGGCTTTAATCTGGCAAATCGGCGCACGGTTTCATCCGAATAGGTAATTCCCTGGGGATTGGAATATTTCGGTACACACCAGATGCCCTTGATCGCCTCGTCCTCGCTCACCAGCTTCTCCACAATATCCATATCAGGTCCGGTCGCAAGCATCGGCACGTTTATCATCTCAATACCAAAATATTCGGTAATTGAAAAATGCCTGTCGTACCCCGGTACGGGACATAAGAATTTCACCTTATCAAGCTTGCACCACGGCGTGCTTCCCATTACACCGTGCGTCATGGAACGCGATATGGTATCGTACATGATATTTAAGCTTGAATTTCCATAAATAATAATATTATCGGGATTGCACTCGATCATATCACCAAGCAGGACCTTCGCCTCATGAATGCCGTCCAAAACACCGTAATTGCGGCAATCTGTACCGTCCTCACATGCAAGGTCGGAATAAGGGGATAAAACGTCCATCATCCCCATCGACAAGTCAAGCTGCTCCTGCGACGGCTTTCCCCTCGACATATCAAGCTGTAAGCCACGTTTCTGATATTTTCCGTACTCCGCCTCCAGAACTTCCTTTTCCTTAAGCAATTCCTCTCTGGTCATCTCCTGATAAGCTTTCATTTCTTGTCCTCCTTTTCCTCCATACCCTTTATTTTACGGAAATATTCCCGGATATTCTTCTCATAGCCGTTCTCTGACGGATGATAAAAGCTGCACTCCGTCAGTCCGTCCGGCAGATACTGCTGCTCGACATAGTGATTCGGATAATTATGCACATATTTGTAGCCGTCGCCGCGCCCAAGCTTTGCGGATGAGCGGTAGTGCGCATCCTGCAAATGCACCGGAACGGGCGCTGTCATCGTACCCTTTACCGTCTCCATCGCTTCGCTGATCGCGCAGACTGCGGAATTACTCTTTGGCGCACCCGCCACATAGGTCACTGCCTGCGAGAGAATGATCTGTGCCTCCGGCATTCCCACACGCTCCACCGCCTGCGCCGCCGATGTCGCGACCACGAGTGCCATCGGGTCTGCATTTCCAACGTCCTCCGCAGCGCAGATCATGATGCGTCTTGAAATAAATTTAATATCCTCTCCCGCATAGAGCATCCGCGCCAGATAGTAGACTGCTGCATCGGGGTCTGAACCCCGCATACTTTTGATAAAGGCGGAAATCGTATCGTAATGACTGTCCCCCGATTTATCATAGCGCACCACACGCTTTTGAATACACTCGCTCGCCACCGCAAGCGTAATGTGGATCCTGCCGTCTTCGCTTCGCTCTGTCGTCAGTACGCCAAGCTCAACTGCCGTGAGCGCCGCCCGCGCGTCTCCGTTCGCCATGTCTGCCAGAAACTCAAGCGCGTCCTCCTCCAGCACTGCATGATATGCTCCCAGACCCTTTTCCTGATCCTCTACCGCCCGAAGAAGCAAGGTCTTAATATCCTCTTTGGAAAGCTCCTTGAGCTCAAAAATGATCGAACGTGACAAAAGCGCCCCGTTGACCTCAAAAAACGGATTCTCGGTCGTAGCTCCGATCAAAATGATCGTTCCATCCTCCACAAACGGAAGCAAATAATCCTGCTGCCCCTTATTAAAACGGTGAATCTCGTCGATAAACAAAATCGACTTTCTGCCATACATGCCCTGATTATTCTTTGCCTGCGTGATCACCTCCTCCATATCCTTCTTCCCCGCAGAGGTGGCATTGATCTGCATAAACTCTGCGGAGGTGGTATTGGCAATCACTCTGGCGAGCGTCGTCTTTCCTGTTCCCGGCGGTCCATAGAGGATAATGGAGCTTAATTTATCTGCCGATATGGCGCGGTAGAGCAGCTTATCCTTTCCTATAATATGCTGCTGCCCCACCATTTCATCCAATGTTTTTGGACGCAGCCTTGATGCCAGCGGCGACTCGCTTTCTTTCTTCTGTTCTCTCATATACTCAAATAAATCCATATAAAGACCTGCCCTTTCCATTCTTTTGCTTTATTTATACAGCCCAAATTTCACCATTATGAAATTTTCTTGACTAAATCCTGCATTTTTTATTCATTTTTGGATGAAAAAGCGTATTTTTTGCAAAAAATTGACAGATTCTTATATCAAAGTTTCATTTCACTGTCTACCATACATGAAATCCACTCTTTTTACAAGTAATATCCCCCAATTTCGCCATTCTGCATGATTTTTTCCAAAAAACATTTTCTTCTATGTAAAAATTTCATATCATGTGCCTATATCATAACATTTTCCACACTATCCGTCACTATAAAAAGCAATGCCTAAGGAACATCTCCCCAATAAAAGACAAAGGGCGGCTCGCTGTGCGAGCCGCCCTTTGTCTTTTCCTTATGCCACTGTAAGCAATCCTGCTTTAAGCAGCATATCCATGTTTTTCAACCGGCGCATACCGCCGATGTGTATCTGCAAAAATTACTGTAACAACGCCAGAACACCCTGTGTCGCCTGGTTTGACTGCGCAAGCATAGACTGTCCTGCCTGTGCAAGAATGTTGTTCTTGCTGTACTCAACCATCTCCTCAGCCATGTCAGTATCACGGATTCTGGACTCTGCCGCCGTCGTGTTCTCAACGATGTTGTCGAGGTTGTCGATGGTGTGCTCTAAGCGGTTCTGCACTGCACCGAGCGCGGAACGCTGTGCGGAAACCTTTGCCAGGGCGTCTCCGATCGCATCCACAGCGTAGGTTGCTGCAACACCGGTATCATCTGCGATATTTAATCCCTTAACACCCAGATAAGCGGCGTCCATCGCACTGACGTCCACGTTGATCTTGTTGGTCATGTCTGCGTCTGCGCCGACATGAAGGTTGAAGGAAAGCTTCTGGGAAACATCCGCATAGCCCTTGCTGATGGTAAACTGTACCTCACCATTTGCCGGAGTACCTACATTAACAGTCGCCTTCTCACCTGCTGCATTGGAAACACCGATGTTGTTTGCCTTGGTCAGTTCTTCCTCCATCAAGTCGTATGCATGCTCTGCGGTAATCACAGAGGAGTCGGAATCAGAAACACCATCTCCATCAGCATCTTTTCCAATTCCCTTCATCACTGTACCGTCCTCGAACTCAACCGTACTGGAATCTTTTACAAGTGGTAACAATTTAGCTTGAATATCACCTACTGTAACCGTACCTTTGTCAATATTTGTGGTATTTCCAACCGTATAGGTTTTACCATCGATTGTCACCTTCTGTCCAACATTTTTGAGAGTATCAGTAATCTTTTTTGTAATAGTATCTTTTTTAGAACCAATAGCATATTCCTTTCCACCGATCGCGACTGACTGTCCGTCTTTTAACTCGTCGATAACAAAGCTTGCACTATCCAGTGTCTCTGTCATCGTGCCCTTTAAGCCCGCGTCATGTGCTTTCATGTACTCTTTTATCATCGTTCCGTCGCCCTTGAGCAGATAAGTCTCATTGAACTTTGTGGTCTCTGCCACGCGGTCGATCTCTTTGGTGAGCTGTGCGATCTCATTCTGAAGCGCCTGACGGTCATCCTTGGAGTTCGTTCCGTTGGAAGCCTGTACGGCAAGCTCGTTCATTCGCTGTAACATGGAATGAACCTCTGTCAGCGCACCCTCGGCTGTCTGCACTGCGGAGACACCGTCCTGCGCGTTGGTGGAAGCCTGATCCAGTCCGCGGATCTGCTTTCTCATCTTCTCAGAAATGCTTAAGCCTGCCGCATCGTCTGCCGCACGGTTAATCTTGTAACCGGAGGACAACTTCTCTGAAGACTTCGCCTGCTGTCCGGTTGTGATGCCTAACATTCTGTTTGAGTTCATCGCTGTTAAATTGTGTTGTACTACCATAAATTTTTACCTCCATGTGATAAATGTTTTTCCGCCATATCTGGCGGTCGCTTCTGCGGTTGTCACCGGGATTCCGTTCCCGGAGCATATATGCAATAAGCCGTGCCCCTAGGTTAGCATGGCATTATTACCGTCTGTGCTTCTCCCTCATCAGGATGTCCGCGATCTCCCGCTTCGCCTTGTCGGAAATTCCCTTTTCCCGATAGTAGCCGGAAGTTTTTCCGCTTGCGGAGCTTCTTGCGATATTAACCTCGCGCGGTGCGTCCACCAGAAGATGGATATTGTTCGCCGAGCCTCCGGAAAATATCACGCGGACATTTTCCCCAATGTCAATGTATTCTCCCGGACGAAGTGAAAGCTTTAGCATAGATAACCTCCCTGTTTCGATGTATTTTTCCATAAATAACGTGTATACTAGCGGTATCTGTCAGCCGGAATATCTGTGTGCCATGCAACACAATGTATATTGTGTTACATCCGCTTCCTTGTGATCATACGCGCTGCCGCCATCCCTCTTCTATTTTAAGCAAACACTTTTAAATACCTCGTCACGGTCATCCTGCTCGATGCCGAGATAACGCTGCGTGATGGAAAACGAGGAGTGGTGATAAATCTCCATCAAAAGAACGGGCGGCGTCCCCTGCTTCCATGCATAATAACCGAAGGTCTTGCGCAGGGAATGAGGGCTGATCACTCCGGAAAGCCGACATTTTTCCGCAGCCTTTCGGATGATCCGGTACGCCTGCACCCGGCAGATGTGCGCGCCGCCGTTTCCCTCAAACAAAAATCTCCTGCCGCACAGCGGGGCATCCTCCTTTTCTTCCCGCTCTCCCCGATAAGCCTCCAACGCCAGACGGATTCCCTCATTGATGAAAATGCAGGTTCTTTTCCCCGTTTTCGCTTCAGTGATAGATATGTGACCGCAAAAATCTTTCTTTTTTACGTCGTATACATCCTCCCAGCGCAGCGAAAGAAGGTCTGAGACACGAAGCGCCGTGTTCAGTCCCATCACTAAAAGCAACTGATTACGCGTATTTTTTTCTTCCTCTCTGTAATAATTGATGAACTTTTCCAAATCGTTCTTATCCCTGATCGGTTGTGCTGTATTCATGCCATTCCTCCCTGAATTTATTTTTCTGCTTTATTTTTGAAATAAAGGTAAAGTATTTCAAAATTGCGCCGATATAAAAAATGAAGCGGATGTAACACAATATACATTGTGTTACATCTGCTTCATTTTTTGTTCTTGCTCAAACGAAACTCTTTTTCGTTGCTATCAGTTGTTATCGAAAATTACAGTATCAGGGACGGCGCAGCATATACTCGCGAAGCCATTTCACTGTTTAACATATAAAGGCTTCTCGCATCCTCTCCGTAAAGCTCCATTTTGGTAATCAGATCGTTAGAGTTTTTCTCCTCCTCCCCCTGCTCCTTAATAAACCAGTCCAGAAACTGAGTCGTGCGGAAATCATTGACTGCCTGTGCAGCCGCATAGATGCTGTTGATCAAACCGGTCACATAGCGCTCATGCTTTAACGCCTCCTTCACCGGGTCCATCAGCCCCTCAAATACCTTGTCAGGCTTTGCGATTGCCTCAAAAGTGACCTTCTCGCCATTATTATGAAGATAGCGGTACATTAACATTGCATGATCCTGTTCTTCCTTTGCCTGCACCTCATACCAGTTCGCAAATCCTTCCAATCCCTTCTGATTGTAGAAATTCGCCATATCCAGATAAAAATATGCTGAATAAAACTCCTGATTGATCTGCCTGTTCAATAATTCTGCCACTTTTTGATCCATGCTCTTACCTCCTGCAACTCTCTGTTTCTTTTGCATCTATCATAGTATAAAAATTTCTGCGCTGCAAGAAATTTTTATTCTTCTACCGACAGCACCTTGTAATCCTGCGCTTCCACGGTCTTTTTCAGCACTTCATCCGAAACCTCTGCGCTTAAATAAACGACAGCCGTGCCGTTCTCATGGCTGACTGCCGCCTCCGTCACCGCCGGAAGCTCCTCCAGGCACTTCTTCACACGCGCCTCACAGTGTCCGCACATCATACCCTCGATTTTCATTGTCTTTGTCATTGTCTTACTCTCCTTTTCTATTTCCATATTTGTATCAACCGCAGAACCTGCGCTCCCTTCGTGTACCCCTTCATACTCCGGTACATAGGGATGTTTCAGCCGCTTATCCCGACTCGCATCGCCGACCTTTAACAAATTCAGCCGGAGGGCGTTTGTCACGACGCAAAAGCTTGACAAGCTCATCGCCGCTGCGCCAAACATCGGATTTAACTGCCAGCCGAAAATGGGAATCCAGATACCCGCCGCCAGCGGAATCCCGATAACATTGTAGATAAACGCCCAGAACAGATTTTCATGGATGTTGCGCAGCGTTGCACGGCTTAACCGGATTGCCGCAGGCACATCCGAAAGACGGCTTTTCATCAGCACGACGTCTGCCGCATCAATGGCAATATCTGTGCCCGCCCCAATAGCGATTCCAATATCGGCGCGTGTTAAGGCAGGCGCGTCATTGATGCCGTCACCGACCATCGCAACCTTTCCTTTTTCCTGAAGCTTTCGGATCACGCGCTCCTTTCCGTCCGGCAGCACGCCCGCGATCACCTCGTCAACGCCCGCAAGCCTGCCGATGGCACGCGCCGTGCGCGCATTGTCTCCCGTCAGCATGACTACATGGATCCCCATGTTCTGAAGCTCGCGCACCGCCCGCGGGCTCTCCTCCTTGATCACGTCCGCAACTGCGATCGTTCCAAGCAGTTTCCCTCCCCTTGCAAAAAACAGCGGCGTTTTTCCTTCCTCCGCCAGTATCTCGGCACGCGTTCTCACAGCCTCCGGCACGGAAACCTTCGTGCCGATGAACGCAAGATTTCCTCCGTAGACGCGCTCTCCCGCAAGGCTTGCGATCAGTCCGTTTCCCGGCAGCGCCTCAAACTCCGCCGCATCCCCGCTTGCAGTGATTTCCCTCTGGGACGCATAAGCGAGTACCGCCTTCGCGAGCGGGTGCTCGCTCTTTTCCTCCAACGCTGCCGCGTAGGAAAGCAGCTCCTGCTCCGTATACCCCTCAGCCGCCAGCACGTCCGTCACCTTCGGCTCTCCCTGCGTGATCGTTCCCGTCTTATCCAGCGCGACGATCTGCATTTTTCCGGTCTCCTCTAAGGATACCGCCGTCTTAAACATAATCCCGTGCCTTGCCCCCATGCCGTTTCCGACCATGATCGCCACCGGAGTCGCCAGACCAAGCGCACACGGACAGCTAATGACAAGCACCGAGATCGCCCGCGCAAGCGCAAATCCGACCGTCTCACCCGCAAACAGCCAGACAGCCAGCGTAACCACCGAGATTACGATCACCGCCGGAACAAAAACGCCGGAAACCCGATCCGCCACCTTGGCGATCGGCGCTTTTGTCGCCGCTGCATCGCTCACCATCTGTATGATCTGAGAGAGGGTCGTGTCCTCTCCCACCCGCGTCGCCTCACATTTTAGGAAGCCAGACCGGTTGACGGTGGCGGCGGACACCTCATCGCCGACTGCCTTATCCACCGGAATACTCTCTCCGGTCAGCGCCGACTCATTGACGGCACTGCTGCCCTCGATCACGATTCCGTCCACCGGAATATTCTCTCCCGGCCGCACCACGAAAATATCGTCCTTCTTCACCTGCGCCGCCGGAATCTCCTGCTCGCATCCGTCGACAAGCACCGTCGCCGTCTTTGGCGCAAGCCCCAAAAGCCCTTTGAGCGCATCGGTGGTCTTTCCCTTCGCGCGCGCCTCCAGCATCTTGCCGACCGTGATCAGCGTCAGGATCATCGCCGCCGATTCAAAGTAGAACTCGTGCATATACGACATCACGCCCGCCGGATCGCCGCGCATCTGCGCATCTGTCATCGCAAAAAGCGCATAGGTACTGTAAAGGAACGACGCACCCGCGCCGAGCGCCACAAGCGTATCCATATTCGGCGCGCCGTGCAGCAGACTTTTTACCCCGCTGACAAAGAATTTCTGGTTGATCACCATGACTGCAACAGTCAAAAGAAGCTGCAACAGTCCCATCGCCACATGGTTTTCTGCCAGAAAGGACGGCGCCGGCCAGCCCCACATCATATGTCCCATCGAAAAATACATCAGAACTGCCAGAAATCCGACCGAGGCAACCAGCCTCTTTTTTAACAGCGGCGTCTCTTGGTCTGCGAGCAGGTCAGCAGCATTTTCTGACACCGAAGCGCCTCCCGCTCCCGTTTCCCCTGCGTCTGCGCCGCCTTTTTGGGACGCGCCATAACCCGCATCCTCGACCGCCCTGATCACCGCCGCCGCATCCGCCGTTCCCGTCACACCCATCGAATTGGTCAAAAGGCTGACGGAGCACGATTCCACGCCCGGAACCTTTGCGACCGCCTTCTCCACGCGCGCGCTGCACGCCGCACAGCTCATTCCCGTCACATGATACTGTTCCATTTTTCTCTCATCCTCCCTCCTGCAAGCATAGCACCCTATTTCATCAGCTTCTGTAACGTCGTCACAAGCCCATCCACCGTCTCCTCTTTCCCATCCAGAATATCCTGCGTCACGCAGGTCCTGATATGGTTCGCAAGCAGAACCTTGTTGAAGCTGTTCAGTGCAGCCGTCACTGCTGCC
>ERZ772969.2756-NODE-2756-length-10491-cov-2.625527_pt1 | contig 10491 bp, 9 predicted proteins | sample MGYA00511676_ERZ772969 | MGnify/ENA primary metagenome ERZ772969 (study PRJEB29015, sample SAMEA2737651) | human gut metagenome | biome: human gut; feature: human-associated habitat; material: faeces | place: China | collected 2012 ...
AATCTGTGCGTAGTCGGGGATGCGGACCAGTCAATCTACGGCTGGCGGGGTGCCAACATGAACAATATTCTGAATTTTGAACATCATTTTCCGGATGCCACAGTGATCAAATTGGAGCAGAATTACCGGAGCACGCAAAATATTCTGGATGCAGCCAATGCTGTGATTGCCAACAATCAGGGGCGAAAGGAAAAGCGTCTGTGGACGGACAATGGAGCCGGGGACAAGATCACCTTTGAGCAGCTGGATACGGCGGCAGAGGAAGCGGATTTTGTGGCAAGGGATATTGCCCGGCGGGTACGCAAAGGAGAGTATCAGTATAAAGACTGTGCCATTCTCTATCGTACCAATGCACAGTCCCGTCTCTTTGAGGAACGTTTTATTACAGCAAATATTCCATATAAAATTTTTGGCGGCGTAAATTTCTACGCCCGTAAGGAAGTGAAGGATCTGCTGGCATATTTAAAGACCATCGACAATGGGCAGGATGATCTGGCGGTGCGGCGTATCATCAACATCCCAAAACGTGGAATTGGTGCGGCATCGATCAACAAAGTGGCATTGTATGCCCAGGAGCAGGAGATCAGTTTTTATGATGCGCTCTGTGTGGCAGAACAGGTACCGGGGCTGGGCAAAGCGGCAGCAAAGATCCGGCCGTTTGTGTTGTTTATCCAGTCTATGAAAGCAAAGGCAAAGCTGCTTTCCGTGGCAGATCTGCTGCAGGAAGTTATTGAAACGACCGGTTATGTCAGAGAACTCGAAGCAGAGGGAACGGATGAGGCAGAGGCAAGAATCGAAAATATTGACGAATTGATCAGCAAAGCTGTGGATTATGCGGAGGGGGAAGAAGCTCCGACCTTAAACGGCTTTCTGGAAAATGTCGCTCTGGTTGCGGATATTGACAGTTTTGACGAAAACAGTGACTATGTGGTACTTATGACTTTACATAGTGCGAAAGGACTTGAATTTCCGAATGTCTATCTGGCAGGACTTGAGGACGGACTGTTTCCGAGTTATATGTCTATTACGAGTGATAACTCCCAGGCCGAGATCGAGGAAGAACGGCGTCTGGCATATGTGGGAATTACCCGTGCAAAGAAAAATCTGACAATCACTTCCGCGCGTGTGCGCATGGTGCGGGGGCAGACACAGTATGGAAAAGTATCCCGTTTTGTCAGGGAAATTCCGCCGGAACTTCTTTCCGGAAAGATTTATGAGCCAAAGACAAAGGAAGAACCCATCGAACAGTCCACATTTCAGAAGGCGCGTAAGGCATTCCGGACGGTGCCGAGTTATGGTGGAAGCGGATATGGAAAAGAAGTGGGAGAGGGATATGGATCGACCTTCCATTCCTCCAAAGCCACAAAACCGGTATATACAAAGGTGGAAAACCAGCGTGATTTTGGTTCCGCGGGTGGAGCATTGTCCTATCAGGTGGGAGATCGTGTCCGCCACATCAAATTTGGCGATGGAGAAGTCATGGCAATTGTTTCCGGGGGCAGGGACTATGAAGTGACCGTAGATTTCGACAAAGTCGGAACAAAGAAGATGTTTGCAAGCTTTGCAAAATTAAAAAAGATATGATAAATTTTTTATAAACGCAAATTTTTCATAGGAAAACAGGGAAAGATATGCTATAATGGATGTAATTAAAAATGCAGGAAGGAGAAGTGCCATCATGAGTAAAGTAGAAGATATTTTAGCATCTACCAAAGTGGGGGATGTTTTGGATGCAGCAAAGCTTAATAAGTTTTTGAAGAGACAGGAAGAAGAGGAGAAGAAACCTTCCAAATTCGTGATTGTATTCGCCGTGATTGGAATCGTTGTCGCAGTTGCAGCAGCAATCTATGGAATTTATCGTTTCTTTACACCGGATTATCTGGATGATTTTGAGGACGATTTTGAAGATGAGTTCGACAATGACTTCTTCGAGGATGAGGATGATGAGCCGGCTGCAGAGTCTAAGGATGCTTCCGCAGACAAGACAGAGGACTAATCATTGTCGGAAGCGTGAGAACTTTCAGGCAGTTTGAGCGGTGCACAGAAAAAGAAAACCGAACGAAGAAAGAAGGGACTGCAGTTGTGTAGTCCCTTTTTCTGTAAGAAAATAAGATTCAGAATGATGCATGAGGAGTAAAAGAATGAAAAAAGGGCAGATTGCAGAAGGAAACGTAACAACCGTAGAATTCCCGAACAAAGGGATTGTGATGACAGACGAGGGAGAACGCGTCATCGTCAAGAATACCATTCCGGGACAGCGTGTTTCCTTTGCAGTAAATAAGGTACGAAAAGGAAAAGCGGAAGGACGGCTTCTGGAAACCGTGAAGAAATCGCCACGGGAGACCGCAGATACCTGCCGGCATTTCGGACAGTGCGGAGGATGTATGTATCAGAGTCTGCCTTATGAAGAACAGTTAAAGATCAAGGAGACACAGGTACGTGGCATGATAGAGCAGGCGATCGGGGATGCCTGTGCTTATGAGTTTCTGCCAATCAGGCACAGTCCGCGTGTGCTTGCTTACCGTAACAAAATGGAATTTTCATTTGGAGATGAATACAAGGACGGACCGCTGGCACTTGGAATGCACAAGCGCGGCAGTTTTTACGATATTGTAACGGTAGAGGACTGCCGGATCGTGGATGGCGATTTCCGTGTGATTCTCATGGCAACGCTCGCTTATTTCAGGGAGCAGGAAATCTTCTTCTATCACAGACTGCGTCATACCGGGTATCTGCGCCATCTTCTTGTGCGAAAGGCAGTAAAGACCGGAGAGATTTTAGTTGATCTGATCACTACGACGCAGGATTGGAGAAATGTACAGGAGCCGGAGCCGGACGAGCGTGCAAAGATAGAGGCTGCATTGCTGGAAAAGCAGGGCAGATGTCCACATGCCGGAACGGTAAACGAAGAAAAAGAAAAGCAGCTTTTAGCCGGATGGAAAGATGTACTTCTGGCACTTTCCCTGGAAGGAACCTTAAAAGGAGTACTCCACACAAAAAATGACAGCGTGGCGGATGTCGTAAAAAACGAAGGAACGGAAGTACTTTTCGGACAGGATTATTTTTATGAGGAGCTGTTGGGACTGCGTTTTCAGATTTCACCGTTTTCTTTTTTCCAGACAAACTCTCTCGGAGCAGAAGTGCTTTATTCCACAGCCCGCGAATTTATCCTTGGGGATAATCCGGACATGCTGGCAGACAAGACCGTTTATGATCTGTACAGCGGTACCGGTACGATCGCACAGATGCTTGCTCCGGTCTGCAAAAAAGTTGTGGGCGTGGAGATCATCGAGGAAGCGGTAGAGGCGGCAAAAGAGAATGCGGCACTCAATCATCTGGACAACTGTGAATTTTTGGCGGGTGATGTCTTAAAGGTGCTTGATACGATTGAAGAACGACCGGATTATATTGTGCTCGATCCGCCGAGAGATGGTATTCATCCGAAGGCGCTGGAAAAGATTATCAATTATGGTGTGGATCATATGATTTATATTTCGTGTAAGCCGACGAGTCTGGCGCGGGATCTGGAGGTGCTGCTGGCGCGGGGATATGTCGTGGATAAGGTGCAGTGCGTGGATATGTTTCCGAATACGGTACATGTGGAGACGGTAGTATTGATGTCAAAAGTGAACCCTAAGAAGTGAAAATAATGTAGAAAATAAAAGGCTTTTCAGAGAGCTATCGTTATTGAGTACGATTGGCTGCTGGAAAGCCTTTCTTTTTATGCTCGTAAATGGCTTTGTGGGAACTGGTCCATAAGGCAAGGTTGACACTAGGGGATATTTTGCAGAAGCTGATGTAGAGGTCTGCGATGTGTTAAAAAAGAATCAGCATGAAGAACATATTGAGGCCGGAACGATATTGATCAATCCGATGATATTCTTCATGAGAAATGTTGGATCTAAAAACAATACTATAGTTCATGAAGCAGTTCACTGGGATCGTCATAGTGATTTCTTCGAATTACAAAAACTTCTAAACGATGACGTCAGTCATATCAAATGCGAGGTGGTTGAATCATATGATGGTAAAACAGAGGGGATAGATAAAGCTCTAAAATGGATGGAGTGGCAGGCGAATGCCCTTACACCACATATTTTAATGCCAGCAGTGACAACAACGGCAAAATTCAAAGATATTCTTGTTGAGACTCGAAAAACATATCCGCTGGAAAGAGAAGCCGTAATTTCAGAATATGCAATTACGGAATTAGCGAGCTTTTTCAATGTCTCAATTATATCAGCGAAGATTAGAGTGATGGAACTCGGATTCGATTTTGCGGAAGGCACAAATGTTTATGTAGATGGAAAATATTATCCACCGTATAGCTTCAGAAAAGGAAGCTTAAAAAGAAATCAAACATTTACAATTGATGCCAAGAATGCAGTCATTGAGTCCTATGTTAATCCTGCTCTTTCTGCACAAGTAAAAAATGGAAGTATCATATATGCGAATTGCATGTACTGCATCAATGACGCTAGATATATTACGCGTAATGATAATGGCACCCCGATACTTACAGATTATGCTCTGGAGCATGTCGATGAATGTTGGCTGATATTTGATAGAAAGACGCGTATCAGCAGCAAGTATGATGATTCATACTAGCCCATGCGAAGAAAGATTACAGCCTCCTGGCGAATGAGATTGACATCCTGAGGGATAAAAAGCAAGAAATTCTGGTGAAGAGAGCTGAGACGGAAGGGGTAAAGAAAAAGGTGGCGGAACTGACGGATTTCCTTCAGGAAGCGCCACAGGAACTTACTGAATATGATGAACTGATGGTACGAAAGTACATTGATCAGATTAAGATATATGAAGATCACTTCACGGTTTGTTTTAAGGCAAAGGTAGATATAGACATTCAAAGATAATAACGACGACGTATGGCAGGGGATTTTTTCCTCTGCTTTTCTGTTGTTAACATAATATACCTTGACAATAAATTTGTCAAGGTATATTATATTTTCGTGAGGAGGATACGTCGATGGAAGAAATTCAGAGAATGCAAGATAACTTATTGTTGATAAGAAGAACTGTAGGATGGACTGCAGAGGAATTTGGAGATCAAATTGGTGTAACCCGTCAAACGATAAATAATATCGAAAGCGGTAGAAATAAACTTACAAAGACACAGTATATTGCGATGAGAAGTGTTATTGAAGCTGAGATGGTAAAACATCCAGATGAAACACAAATGTTAAGAGCACTTTTGGATATGCTGGTTGATCATCCTGAAAATTACTCAAAGGAAGATTACGAATCGTTATTAGAGAAAGCTAACATGATGTCACCATCTATCCTAGCTGGAACCTCAACTAGAGAAAATGTGTCAAAAGAGTGGATGAAAGCAGCTGGCGCAGTAGGCGCTATTGCGGCTGTTGCCGCCGGAGCTGCAGCATTACCATTACCGGTAGCAGGTGTACCTCTTGCTGGTGCGATAATTGGCGGATGGTTAGGAAAAGCTGTAAAAGCTACAAGCAGAAAGAAGGGTGATAAGTAATGGCAAAAGAAGTAGGTGGCTATATTACTAAAAAGAAAGATATGAATTTTCAGAGTGTTGAAGCCCTTCAATCTGTGGTTAATGTTGTAAATGAGGCAGTAGCGGCACTTAATGATAAAAAGAGAACGATTCGAGAAAGTGCAATTCCGGAAGTACTTGCAGGTGCGCTTGGAGCTGGCATTGGTGGTGTAGGATCATTTGCTGCTTTATATGGATTAGGATCAGTTGTTGGCTTATCTGCTGCAGGTATTACTTCGGGATTGGCAGCAGCTGGCGGTATCGTTGGTGGTGGAATGGTGGCAGGCGTATTTGTGCTTGCAGCACCAATTGCCGTGTTAGGTGGTGTTGGTGTAGGTGTTGCTCACATCTTAAGCATAAGCAACTTCGTCAAGAGAAGGAACGTCTGTATAAGGAAGCATTAAGTAAGCACGATGCAATTATTAAGGCATTGAAGGAAGAAGCTGATGCAGATAAAGAGCGTTTAGATTATCTGCAAAGTTTGAATATTCTGCTTCAAAGAGCTATCGAGGACTTACAGAAGGATTTAGGCGTAGCTTAAGTAGGAGGTCTTATGGTAGATATTGATAATGAATTAGAAAGAACTGAAGAGCAAGAATATTCTGCTTTGGATAGGATGTTTGGAGCAATTGAAGAGCATCCTAAGGAAGCTGGTGTTGGTGTAGGACTAACAGTTTTAGCATTAATTGGATTGAATATTAAGCAGTGGTTTTCTGGGAAAAAGGAGACCAAAAGGCATTTAGAGTCTGAGTCTCTTCAAAAAGAGGTTATCAGGAAGCAGGATGCAGAAATAAAAGCTAATGCGAAGAGCGCTGAAAAGGTTAAACAGCTTGAAATAGTCAATGATGCGCTTGTTCAAGTAATTGAAGATTATCAAGAAAAGGAAGGTTGGGGCAATGAGTGATAAGAAGGTATTTGATTCAGAAAATGAAGTCAATACAGTTCTCAAATATCATAGTGATTTGCTTGAAAAGATACATTTTCCTGATGATAAAGAACTTGATGCACGCATAAATAAGAGTGAACAATTATTAAACCGTTTGGGATATGAATTGCCAAATAAGAAAACAAGTCCATTAAAAACTGGGGACAGAGAGATTATGGTTGTTCAAACTTGGGATGAGATTTATTCTGAGGCATCCAAGTTTGTGGATGGTGAATGTGATATACGAGAACTTTTCACGGATAAAGAACTAAAAAATAATGAAGAAGCAATTCGTATTATGAATGCAGAGTTCAATCAAATATATCGATTGGATAAGATGGATGTAGCAATTGCAGCACTTGCTGGAATGATTGGAGCTGCGGTTGATATCTTAATGGTTGGAATACCTCAGAAGACACCGGATGGCTTGAAAGCGGGTCCGCTCTCTAACTTTATCAGAGATTATTTTGATCAGAGATTTCCTGAAGAGGAAATGCAGAAATTGGCAAATTCTAAAGAGAGTAAAGTGCCATTTGATGCTCAGGATAATCGTCACACAACAATTCGAGTAGAGGGATTATCAGCATATTATCATCGTCTACTACAGCTGGGGCATGATCCAGTTCTGGGATTTATCTTTGGAGTGGCTGACATTATGACAGGTAGAATGACCACCATTGATAAGACGGGAAAGATAGTGAGTCAGGTGATGGAAAATTATGCTGACCGAACTGAGATAGAGATATTTAAGGCACTTGCTAAACAAATAGCCCATTTTAAATCTGACATTACAACATCAATGGGATTGCCAGTTCCTTTTATGAGCTTGTTCAATTTACTTCAGTTTGGACATATTGGAGAGTATGATCAAACTATAGCTGAAATTGTGCAGGGAATGTACTACGAAGGGTATGATTTTATTCACTTTTGTTCGATGTCAGTTCCAACGATGATCGTTGAAGTAATAGTCAGGATGGGTTATGCATTTAAGAGAATAAGCGAAGGTCATGCAGTAAAGGATTCCATTCCTGTATCTCTAGATCGAGAGAAACATCCTAAATTGGCAACTATGCTATTCATGGGGCATTCTGCAGCAACAGCAGTAAATGCAGGAAAAATCTTATTCTCTGAGAATCTGATGGCAGTAAATTATCCTCAGTGGATAGCATTTGCAAAATATTCGTATTTGCAGTTGAAGTGGGGATTAGCAGAGAAGCCTGCCATGCGTGATGCATATGTATCAGGGAAAATATATGAAGAAATGCTGGATGTGTTCGATGAAGTAGAACGTACATTTGATGAATACACTAGAGATAAGATTGTTATTTACAGTTAATAGATTACTTATTTTTAATGAGAGAATGATAAGTGGAGGTGAACTGCGTGGAAGAATATTTTTGCCCTAATTGCGGCGCCACATTAAATTATCAATCTGGATTTGATCCATCGCTTGGGGCGTGGACATGTACGGAATGTGGGCAACTTCTTATGGATAATGATATATATGAGGGTGACACATTTGAGGGAGTGGCATGGTATTGTGACGATTGTGGTGCACTCTTAAATAAGCAGTATGGTTTTTCAGACAGTTATGGTACTTGGACATGTACAGAGTGTGGGCATACAAACGGGATAAGCGAAGATGAAATTATTGATGGTAAGCATTTCACTTGTCCTGAATGTGGTGCAACATTAAATAACCAGTCAGGATTTAACGCATATGATGACGACTGGGAGTGCTCATCATGTGGGGCAAAACTGACGCACAGCTATTCCGATGATGACTATAGCGTTGATGAAGGTAATATGTGTTGTCCTAATTGTGATGCCAATTTAAAGGAACAGTGGGGATTTTCAGAGTACAATTATGATTGGACATGTTCGGAGTGTGGTGCTCATTTACATCGTGAGTATACGTTCGATGAGTTCGAACAAATAGAAGATCCTGATTCTGCTGCTGGTGAATCTAATTATACTTGTCCAGTGTGTGATTCAGAACTAGATGATCAGTATGGATTTGATGAGGACGACGATGATTGGAGATGCGAGTGCTGTGGAACAAAACTTCATAGATATTATGGAGACCATGAATATTCTATTGTAGACGAAAGTGAAGAGGATAGTACAGGTTCAAGCGAATCTGAATATACGCATGCTTCTCATAATTCACAATATGAATCCAGAGAAAGAACTACTTTTAATGGATACACAACTTCGGCAAAGGGAAAATCGGAACTTAGAAAGCTAAGAATAAAAGCTTTTATTACATCCAGAAAGAAGGTGCCGATTGGATACGACACGAAACAATTAGTAGGTGAGAACTTTAGAGAAGTAGAAATCAGACTGTATAACCAAGCATTTAAAAATGTACAAAATAAGTCGAATAAAGATGTATACACAAATTCTATTTTTAAAGATGGTGAAGTAGAAAGCGTGTCCATCAATGGAACTACTAATTTTTCATCACAGGAAATGTTCCCGTATGATTCTGAGATAATCGTTAATTATCATGAAAAGCGCGAAATAAAAATTCCTTATTCTTATAGAAATTTGCTGAAAAAGAATTACATGGATGTTCAGAAGATGTTTTCTGATTTAGGATTTACCAACATTTCTCTTCGTTCAATAGGTGATCTCACAACTGGATGGATAATAAAAGATGGTTCGGTAGAGTGTGTGAAGATAAATGGGGATACAGGTTATAAAAAAGATGCGATTTTTAAATATGATGTTTCAATTGAGATAGAATATCACACATTTAAGAACAGACGGTAAGGAGGCTGCAAATAATGAATTTAGGAATATTTGAATGCTACCTTATTGGAGTTAATGTGATAGGCTTTTTTCTGTATCTACTAAATATGTTTTTATACTCGCATACAGAAAATGGACAAGTTGATGCTATTTTAACTATCTGGTCATTAATTGGTGGCTCTGCAGGAATACTGTTGGCGATACTACTATTTGATCGTAAAGCCGTCAAAGGCAATATGATGTCAAGAGTGTTTGTCGCATGCGTATTTGTAATACAAGTTATAATATTATTGATGGTAAAAGGACATCGTGCAGACCACATAACACTGGCATTTTGGGAGTTCTTTGCAAAATATAAAATTTTACTGATATATTTAGCTGTTATCAATTTTATAGCCTTCGCAGCTTATGCGGTAGATAAAGTTAATGCAGCCGAGCATCGTCCAAGAATTAGAATTGTAACATTACTTGGTTTAGCTTTTATTGGAGGTTCAATTGGTAGCTTATTAGCAATGTACTTGTTACGACATAAAACAAGAAAAGATTACTTTACAGTTGGGGTACCATTAATAATTGTGATGCAAGTAGTAGTAATCTTTTATATGATGAATGCTGGATGGTAGGTGGGTTCACCTTTTAACGATTATAACGTTAAATAGTTTATAGATATGTTTCCGTAAACAACCGGCTTGATATGACATTCATGCAGTCGTGTCGTTCCATGTGGAGACGGTCTGTTTGCTGTCAAGAAAATAAAATCAAGTGCTGAAAAGCGGCGTATTTCCGGGCTTTTTGTAAGGTTGGTATTATCAGAGAAGCCTTGCGGAATGCTCGGTTTTCTTGTATGGAAACATATCTACTTTTCGGTCTGGCTGGAGGAAAATTGAGTAACCGGAGAATAGCGGTAGGGTTTAGGCTGTGTATTAGATGTCAGAGGTTGTGGCACCAGGAGTGTTGTCAGAGGCGACCGCAGTTTAAGCCACTCGATACTAAGGGGCAGACTTGGCAGTGGAATAGATGACAGGAGGTGGCTATGTATGATTTGTGCTTATTGTGGAAAAGAAGCTAAAGGGACTAAAGAGCATATAATATCAAGTGGAATACTTGGATTATTTCCGGAATGCTTTGCAACAATAGACGGAGAGAGAAGTATCGTGCATCAAGGGGACCCTATGGTGAAGGATGTTTGTGCAGACTGTAATAACAATAGGATTTCGTACATCGATTCTTATGCAAAAGAATTTATTGAGAAGTATTTTTTAGTGAAGTACAAAAAAGATGACACTCTTTC
>ERZ772969.2759-NODE-2759-length-10480-cov-4.859376_pt1 | contig 10480 bp, 10 predicted proteins | sample MGYA00511676_ERZ772969 | MGnify/ENA primary metagenome ERZ772969 (study PRJEB29015, sample SAMEA2737651) | human gut metagenome | biome: human gut; feature: human-associated habitat; material: faeces | place: China | collected 2012 ...
TATGTGTGCGTAGCTCAGCTGGATAGAGCACTTGGCTACGGACCAAGGTGTCGGGGGTTCGAATCCTCTCGCGCACGTACAGAAAGAGCAGAAATAAAAATATTTCTGCTTTTTTTGTTGATAATTACTATTGAAATCAGAGCCTAAAATGAGTAATATACATGATTATGTATGAGAGCATAAGGGGAGAGTATGGAGGAAAAACAAAGAATTGAGTTTTTGGACTATTTAAAGGCAATCTGTGTATTAATGGTGATCATCACACATTATGAATGGACGGACAAGACGTCCCCCTTTTTTACCATGCTGATCAACATGGCAGTTCCTGTATTCATGATCATCAGCGGTTATAATTTTGCAATGTCCAATCGAAAAAAGGCGGAGGGAAGGCTTGGAAAAATGTATGGCTGGGAGCTTATGAAGCCAAAGCTGATCCGGTTTTTAGTTCCTTTTTTTGCAGTTTGTATGATCGAGATCGTCTTGCTATTGCTTGAGGAGAGGGAAGTTCATCTTCTGCGGATTTTTTTGCTGGGAGGATATGGTCCGGGAAGCTACTATGTGCCCGTTATGATGCAGCTGTTGATTATTTTTCCGATAATTTATTTGCTGATTGAGAAGAATGTCACGTTAGGGCTTACGGCAGCGGCAATCGCAAATCTTTTATTTGAGGTTGCGATTAAGCTGTTTGAGATTGATAAGTATTATTACCGATTGAGTATCGGGAGATATTTGCTGTTAATTGCGTTTGGGTGTTATTTGTACCTTTATCCCAATCACCGGATGAAGCGTTATCAGATGCTGCTGATGTTTTTTGCGGGACTCTCTTATTTAATAGCAGTATTTGGATTTAATCGGGAGCTTTTGCTGTTTGAATATTGGAAGACGACGGCTATGCCGGTGGCATTTTATATTTTTCCGATCGTGATTCTTCTATTCCGCAGATTTTATCACAGCAGGATCCCGGGAGTGCTTGGCAAGCTTTTAAGATGGATGGGACAAGCTTCCTATCATATCTTTTTGGCACAGATGGTATACTATCATTTCAAACTGGGAGGTCCGATCATGCAGTCGGAATGGTATGTGGCAGTGCCGTTTAATATTTTAATTTCAGTTCCAGCCGGTCTGGCATTTTATGAGCTTGACCGTTTGTGTATGGGAAAAATAAAACAGGTGAAGCGGCGTGAAAAAGTAATTGTCTAGCGTGCAGGCATTGCCAAATAGGGAAAACAAGTATAAAATGAAAAGATAATAAAAAGAACTTTTACGAATAAGAAAAAGGAGCAGGAAATCAGATGGAAGGTATGGCTACAGTAAAGGTACAAAAGGGGCAGACGATTGTAAAGCAGAAGGATAAGGTACATAAGTGGTATCTGATTTTGGAAGGCACAGTAATTCAGCGCAATTCGTATGCAAGAGTGATGCTTGGAAAGGATGCGGTGATCGGAATATCGGAGAGCGACCGTTATCTGTGTGATTACATAGCAGCAGAGGATTGTACACTGGCAGCGTTTCCTTTTGGGAATGCTGATGATTTAAAGACAGCGATTCATGGACAGGCAAGTATCAGGAGCACACTGCTTCGTGCAGCGCTCAATCAGCGTCAGCTGCTTCTTAGAACTTATATGGCGTTTTATAATCTTGTGAGACAGTTTCATTCATTTGTGGAGAACCAGTATAATGATTATACGGCTTTTTGTGAGAGCTACCATCTGGAGGAGCAGGATTTTGCACGAATGAATAATTTTAAGCCGCTTGAGATGGTTCACCGCGCAGAAGGATGGGAAGTAAATAACAGCGCGAGCCTGACGGGAGGCTATCTGGAGGAGTATTTAAAATTAATGCAGAAGGATGACAGCATGTGCATTGGAGCGATCATGGAATGCTGTTATCAGACAAGACGTGTCACACAGGGAATTATCGAGATGGCGGAATACTTAAGCTATCATAAGGATATTTTGCTTTCTGTTTCGGAAAATGATATTTTTGCGCTGTATTATGAGCTGCTTCTGGATGCAAGGGCAAAAAATTATAATTTAAAGCCGCTGACCGATAACATGGACCGGATGGCAGAGATTATCAGAAAGCTTGGGATTTATGAGGAGAAGCTGATCACAGCGCGGATCGATGCTTATCGTAGTCAGGATTTTCAATCACCGGATGGTGTCTATGCAGAGCCGGAGGCGACCGCCGAGGAAGCGGAAGGTGTGAAAAAGGAGGCGGAAGCAGGCGAGGATTGCTTGATGCATATTCTTTCTTTTGCAGACTGTAAGGACGAGGAGAAGGAGGAGCTGCGAGGGCTCATTCAAAAGTATTTTAATCTTCCGGACGTCTCATCCACGGAACCGGAGGTGTATGGTCTTCGCAAGCGCTTGACACAGAGCTTTTATGATGTTTACCAGAGAGTATTTTTAAAGGTGGTAAAGGACGAGAGTCAGCTTACCCCAATCCTTGAGATGTTTTTGAATTTCGGCTTTATGGATGTGCAGATGGCAGGAGAGGAGAATGCCAATATTTTGTATGATCTGACAGAGCATCTGCATGTCTGCCGCTTGGAGCATATTTATACGATTTATGATTGGCTAAAGAGTGTTTATGAGGGGAAGAACGAACCGTCAAAGAACGAGTTTGACATGGATTATCCGGCATATCTGGCAGATTTGAAGAAAAATGGCAAGATCACACAGGAACAGCAGCGCAAGCTTATGGGAAATAATGAGTCTAAGGTGCGCTATGAGCTTCAGAATATGTTTGTCAGCGGTAATCGTGTCACCTATGGAAAGATTTCAACGTTTTGTCCGATTCTGGCAGAGTATGATCTGATCAATGCGATTGATAAAATGCTTGTGACAGCGCAGAAGCTGGAAGCGGCGCTGGATAAGGTGCGTGCCATTGATTATTCGGTATTTTACCGTGAAGTACAATTTTCAGATCCGGATCATGGCATTAACCGGGAGCTGATCATGAAGGAAATTCTGCCGGATATTATTTTAATGCCGAATGCCGGAACAAGGGCGCAGATGTGGCAGGAGACGGCGGGCGTCAGACGTGATACCTCCGCGAGATTTTTATTCCCGATTTTTACAGCGGTAGATTTAGAGGATATGATGATCGATACCATGGGAAGATACCGTTGGGAAATCTGCAGAAAGATCCAGGGTGTTCGTTGGAATGATATACGCGAGAAGTCTCTGACTGCGGAATACTGTGATTATCTGCAGTTTTACCGTAAGAACCATGAGCTTTCACAGGAGGCAAAGGAGAAGATAAAGAGCGCGTTGCTTCGTGGCAGAAATAATTATCGTGAGGTGTTTGTCAAGGATTATCAGAATTGGATCAAGTATGAATCGAAGGGAAGCTATCGCTTGAATAAGGTGACGAGGGAGATCATGCTAAGCTATTGTCCGTTTGCGCGTTCCATTCGTCAGGAGCTCGTAACGAATCCGATGTATGAGGGAGCGCTGCATAGATTTGACATCAGTAATGCGAAAAAGGTGCAGCGGATCCAGGGCGTTTATGATAAGTACCAAAAGGCAGGCGGCGTGCTGACACAGGAGCTTGAGGAAAATCTGGATTATTATAGCCTATAATGGTATTTTTTTACAGGGAAAGAACAGCAACAATGCGTATATTTTTTGCGTAATTCCAAATAATATCCTTGCGTAAGCAAATAATGCAACGGCAGAAGGATCTGCCGGAATGGAGGAAAAAATGGCAAAAAACGCAGATAATAAGTCTTCTAACTGTAGAAACAGCTATGAGAACGTAAGCGGAAGCAACAGTACAGGCTCTAATGGCACAGGCCAGAACACAACAGGCTCTGACAGCACGGGAAGCAAGAATAAGACTTCTAATAAGACATCGAACGTATCCGGTAAGTAAGAGCTCGACAGGCACGAAGTGTGAGACAACTGCATAAGATGTAAAAAGCGAAAACAGATTACAGAGGCAGCTTTGTAATCTGTTTTTTTAAACGGTAAAACGGAGGTATACGATGAGGTTTCAGATGATTCATCCGAGAGAGATCGCGCATATTCAAAAGCACAGGGGGGCGCTTGTGGTTGATGTGCGTGAGCCGGAAAGGTATGCAGAGGAGCATTGGAACGGGGCAAGAAATGTTCCCTATGAGGAGCTTGAACGGTGGCTTTGCAGACTGCCGGCACGACCGATCATTTTGTATTGTGAGTATGGGAGTACAAGTCTGCTGGCAGCGCGTAAATTAGGGGCGGCAGGCTGTGAGGTGTATACGGTGATCGGAGGATTTGATGCGATGAAGCATATGATTTCCATTGACAGATAATTTTAGAACAGATAATATATCCTTAGGAAATTAGACGTAAAATGCAAAAGGAGATTTCATGAAAACATATGAGCTCGTGATTCCATGCCATTTTGGTCTGGAGGCAGTATTAAAAAAAGAGATTTATGATCTTGGTTATGAGATCAGCCGGGTAGAGGACGGCAGAGTTTCTTTTGTCGGGGATGCGGAAGCAATCTGCCGTGCCAATATTTTTCTCCGCACGGCAGAGCGCGTGCTGATAGAGGTGGGAAGGTTTCGCGCGACAACGTTTGAGGAGTTGTTTTGCGGAATTAAAAATCTGGCATGGGAGGAGTATATTCCTGCAGACGGAAAATTTTGGGTAAAGAAGGCTTCTTCGATCAGGAGTAAGCTGTTTAGTCCGTCTGATATTCAGTCTATTGCCAAAAAGGCAATGGTGGAGCGGATGAAAAGGGAGTATCATTTAGAATGGTTTCCGGAAAACGGTGCGGAATATCCGGTACGCATTTTTTTGCTTAAGGATGAGGTTACAGTAACGCTCGACACATCAGGGGATTCGCTGCATAAGCGGGGCTATCGCACGATGGCGAGCAAGGCGCCGCTTTCGGAGACGCTTGCCGCTGCGCTTCTTTTGCTGACACCATGGAAGCCGGACCGGATCCTGGTAGATCCTTTTTGCGGGAGCGGGACATTTCCGATTGAGGCGGCGATGCTTGCGGCAGGGATTGCTCCTGGGATGAATCGGGAATTTACAGCGGAGCAGTGGACAAACCTGATTGACCGCAGTCTATGGTATGATTCCGTAAAGGAGGCGGAGGAGCTGATACATACGGATGTACAGACGGATATTCAGGGGTATGATATTGATGGGGATGTGATAAAGGCAGCGCGAGAAAATGCGAAGCGGGCGGGGGTGGAGCATTTGATCCATTTTCAGCAGCGGCCGGTAGCTGATTTGCATCATCCCAAGAAATACGGGTTTATCATTACGAATCCACCTTATGGAGAACGGCTTGAGGAGAAGGAGAAGCTTCCGAAGCTTTATGAGCAGATCGGTGCCGCGTACAGCGGTTTGGATGCGTGGTCTATGTATCTGATCACAAGCTATACGGATGCGGAGCGTTATATTGGAAGAAAGGCGGACAAGAACCGCAAGATTTATAATGGTATGTTAAAAACTTACTTTTACCAGTTTATGGGGCAGAAGCCGCCAAGACGCAGAGGGGATGGGCGGCATACCGCGGAGGGATAAATGAGGGATTCAAAGCAGTATTTATTTTTTGCGATACTTGCAGTCGCGGCGATTTTTGTCAGGTTTAACCTGCTTAGCGCAGGGCATGGGGAGACGGGGAGCTTTCGCGGCGCACAGCTTGAGCCGGAGGTATGGAATTCGCTGATCGCGTCCAGTGTCAACGATAATCTATTGTCGGTTGTGATCGACAATAAGGAGTATACAAATGAGGATTATTCCTTTTATATGGATGATAATTTGAATATCATGCTTCCGGTCAGCATTTTGCAGACTGCGTTTAACTGCAGCGCACATATTTATGAGGAGGAGCGTCTGCTTGTGGAAAAGCATACGAGTGAGATTACGTTTCCGCTGGATTCCAGACTTGCAGACGTCAATGGCAAGGCGCAGGAGGTTGTGTCGCCCTTTATAAAAGGTGACGATGATTATTATATCAGCTTAAATGATCTGTCGAATTATCTGGGCTATTCCTATACATGGAACATACAGGAGAATCTTGCATCGGCGATCGATACCTCTGAGTCGGCGTCGATTCCGGCGAAGTATGATCTGAGAGATCGGGGGAGAGTCACAGAGGTACGCGATCAGGGCTCTTATGGGACCTGCTGGGCATTTGCGTCGCTGGGTGCACTGGAATCCTCTCTCCTGCCGGAGGAAAGCTCTTATTATTCTGCAGATCATATGACGTTGAGCAATGGCTTTAATCTGACGCAGGAGGAAGGCGGAGAGTATACTATGAGCATGGCGTATCTGGCGTCGTGGAAGGGACCTGTCTATGAGGAGGACGATCCGTATGGAGACGGAAAGACAGATGAAACGCTTGACGCCGTTAAGCATGTGCAGGAGATACAGATCATTGACGGAAAGGATTATGAAAAAATTAAGGAAGCTGTGTTTCAATACGGCGGTGTACAGACCTCTATTTATAACGGATTGCGGAGTTCTCAGGCGAAATCGCCGTATTATAACCGGGAAACAGACGCTTACTGCTATATCGGGACAGAAAAACCGAATCATGACGTGGTGATCATCGGGTGGGATGATAATTATCCGAAGGAGAATTTTTCTGTCGATCTGGAGGGCGATGGGGCGTTTATCTGTCAAAACAGCTGGGGAAAGGAATTTGGAAAGGACGGAGTGTTTTATATCTCCTATTATGACACCAATATCGGAACGCATAACGTTGTGTATACCGGTGTGGAGGAGACGGATAATTACGATCATATTTATCAGAGTGATCTGTGCGGCTGGGTCGGGCAGATTGGCTACAATAAGGACAGTATGTATGGGGCAAACGTCTATACCGCAGAGCAGGCGGAGGAGATTGTGGCGGCAAGCTTTTATGCCACCGGCAAAGATACCCAGTATGAGCTTTATGTGGTGAAAAATTTTGAGGATGAGGATTCTTTCTCGGAGGCGATACCCGTGGCATCAGGAGCGCTCAGCAATGCCGGATATTATACGATTGATTTTAATGAGGGGATTCCGGTCGAAGCAGGGGAGCGCTATGCGGTGATGCTGCACATTATCACGCCTGATTCCGCACGCCCGATGGCGATTGAATATGCGGCGGACCGGGCGACACAGAAGGTTGTGCTGGATGACGGAGAAAGCTACATCAGTGCGAATGGTGTGAATTGGAAGAATGCTAATGAGGTGGAGGAATGCAATCTTTGTATTAAGGCATTTAGTAACGAACGATAAGAGGAATAAGAAACATGGAAGAAAAAGTATGGAAGCTGTCTGCGCTTTTTCTGGCGGTGCTGGCAGTTCTTGCAGTTCTGGCGCTGCCGTACCTTCCGGCGCTTCATACCATAGATGTAGAGTTTAGGGAAGCCCGTCTGGCGCAGAAGGAGTATGAGGAAAATCTTCTGCAGATGAAACATATAGCGATGCAGAACGGAGGGAGTGCAGACACAAAAAACGGAAAGATCCGTATCCGTCTCCCGGAGGGGGTGGACGGCTCTCGGGTACAGGTGACAAATGATTATGTGAAGCAGACGATACAGATTGTAATGCCGCAAACGGACGAGGCGTATTTTGACAGCGCCCCAATTTCGGGCAGCAGCAGTTACATTGATATGGTCTCCTACCGCAGGCAGGGAGAGACGGGGCTGATTGAAATTGTGACGGACCGGGTGTATGAGCTGGATCTGACATATGATGAAGACTATTATTATTTTAATTTTTTGACACCGCAGGAGGTTTATGATAAGGTTGTCGTAATTGATGCGGGACATGGAGGGAGAGATCCGGGAACGATCAGGCGGGGAGTCAATGAAAAGGATGTGAATCTGGCGATCGCTTTACAGCTAAAGTCGATATTTGAGGAGAGCGGTGAGAGGATTGGCGTGTATTATACACGAATGGATGACAGCAATCCCAGCTATGAGCAGAGAGTTCGGCTTGCCAATGAGACAGACGCAGATTTGTTTATCAGCATACATAATAATTCCCTGCAGGGCAGAGGAGCGTCGTCGACCAAAGGAACACAGGTGATGTATTCAGAAACCTCAGGACTGAGTGAGCAGCTTGCACAGATCTGTCTGGAGGAGATGACAAAGATGCTTGGAAGTGATAACCGTGGGCTTGTGGAGGGAAACAGTATTTATATTATCCGTAACAGCGTGGTTCCGGTGGCGCTGATCGAGGTTGGTTTTATGACGAGCCCGGAGGAGCTTGCATTACTGGGAACGGAGGCATATCAAAGACAGGCGGCAGAGGGAATTTACCGCTCTGTTTTTCGGGCGTTTGAGGAAGGCTATTAGGGAGGAAAGCTTCGATGAGGAGAATTGTTTTTGCAACAGGAAATGAAGGAAAGCTGCGTGAGATCAGAAATATCATGGCAGACCTGCCGGTGGAGATTGTTTCCATGAAGGAGGCGGGAATTGAAGCAGAGATAGAAGAAACGGGGGAAACATTTGAGGAAAATGCGAAGATTAAAGCGCAGGCAGTAGCTGCGCACACGGATGATATTGTGCTGGCAGACGATTCCGGGCTGGAGATAGACTATCTGAATAAGGAGCCGGGGGTGTATTCTGCGCGCTATCTCGGTGAGAATACTTCTTATGAGATCAAGAACCGGACGATTCTTGACCGTCTTGCCGGAGTTGAAAAAGAGAAGCGGACCGCGCGCTTTGTCTGCGCGATTGCAGCAGTTCTTCCGAACAAGGAAACGCTGGTCACACGGGAGACGATTGAGGGCTATATTGGAGAGAGGCCGGCAGGAGAAAATGGCTTTGGATATGATCCGATTTTTTATGTGGAGGAATATCAATGCTCTACAGCGGAGCTTAGTGAGGAGCAGAAGAATGCGATCAGCCATCGGGGAAAGGCGCTTCGGGCAATGAAGAAATTGCTGCACGAGTATGGCGTATAGCTGTGGGAGGAACAAATGAGAATACTGATTGTAAGTGATACGCATAGGAGACATGGTTATCTGATGGAGGCTTTGGAGCGTGTGCAGCCGATCGACCGCTTGATCCATCTGGGGGATGCAGAGGGGGAGGAGGAAGAAATTGCATTGCTGGCGGAGTGTCCGGTCGAAATTGTTTTGGGAAACAATGATTTTTTTTCCGATCTGCCGCGTGAGAAGGTGCTGCAGCTTGGGAGATACCGTGTGCTGCTGACGCATGGTCATTATTATGGTGTCAATATGGGGCTTTCCATGATCTGGAAGGAGGCGGCTGCAGGAAATTATGACATAGTGATGTTCGGACATACGCACAGGCCCGTCATTGCGGAGGAAAACGGGGTAATTGCGCTTAATCCGGGGAGCATTTCTTATCCGAGACAGGAGGGGAGAAGCCCATCTTGTATTCTTATGGAAATTGATCAAAAGGGCGAGGCTCAGTTTGAGATCATGTATTTTTAGGTACGCCCGGTTAGCGTAAGAGGGTTTATAAAATTGTAAAAAAAGGTGTTGACTTTTCAAAGGTTGTCCTATATAATAGCTTTTGCGTTACGGAGCGGACAGGAAAGGTCACCGTACAATTTTAGTATTATAAACCTTCGGGGTGTGGCTCAGCTTGGCTAGAGCGCCTGGTTTGGGACCAGGAGGTCGCAGGTTCGAATCCTGTCACCCCGATTGTGTGTTTTAGCAGTTTGACACTAAGCGAAAATGAGTAAAGGAGAAGAAGACACATGGGAATTAAAAATTCAGAAATGGACTATGATAGGGTAATCACAGATTTAGAAAACTGCTGCCTGAAAGAGGAGCATTGCGGGAACTGTAATAAAAAAGAGTGTATCGTGGGATATGGGCAGAATTGTCTGACACAGTGTATGAAGGATTCTGTGACATATGTGGAAAACGGTACAGATCATATTCCTTACACAGACTTTAAGGTATATGATGAGGAGGAATTTGAAAAAGGCATTGCTCATATTTTGAGATTATGCAGATCCTGCAAAACGGACCATTTCGACAACTGTATCATAAGTGTTCTCAGAAACTGCTATGAAATCGGTTTGTTTGGAGAAGCGCAGGAATATGAGGGAAACAACCTTGTATATCTGGCATCGCTCCATACGAAATATCCTGAGAAGGCGCAAAGGGTGATGGAAGAATTTCAAAATACAGAAGAATTTTGTGGTACAGAGGAATAGCATTTTCTTAATGAGAAGCTATCTTAGCTGTCGGTGGAAATGTTGGACAGGAAAATGCAGGTAGGGGAGTATTGGGGGAGAGGGAAAATAATTTTTGTTGCTTTTGTATAGATCAATTTAAGAAAGGGGCAGAATGATGGTAATTGTATAAAAATTCTGAAGGTTTTAAAATTTAGTCTTGCGGAAGCAGAAAGAATGTGGTATTATAAGTGGGTCGTCGAGATTAGGGGAGGCAGAAACAACAGTTAGTTGGTTTTCTGGATGATCGGATCCTATTATCTCGATTTTATGCGGGTGTAGTTCAATGGTAGAACACCAGCCTTCCAAGCTGGATACGTGGGTTC
>ERZ772969.2760-NODE-2760-length-10479-cov-42.602168_pt1 | contig 10479 bp, 10 predicted proteins | sample MGYA00511676_ERZ772969 | MGnify/ENA primary metagenome ERZ772969 (study PRJEB29015, sample SAMEA2737651) | human gut metagenome | biome: human gut; feature: human-associated habitat; material: faeces | place: China | collected 2012 ...
AAAATTCCCAATACAATCCGCCACTTCCCCACTACACCCCGCATTTCAACAAATCACAATTTATAAGATACCCAGTCCATCAAGAAGTACCTTAAGACCTATAAGAATAAGTATCACACCGCCGCAAATTTCAGCTTTTGACTGGTATTTGCTACCAAAGATACTACCAATTTTTACACCAAGGGCTGAACAGACAAAAGTTACAACACCGATAAATGATACGGCAGGAATAATATTTACCTGAAGAAATGCGAATGTAACCCCAACCGCTAAAGCGTCAATACTTGTTGCAATTGCAAGAAGAAACATATTTTTGACATCCATGGAGGCATCGACGTTCTCTTCATCTCCAAGAGCTTCTTTTATCATATTTGCACCAAGTATAAGCAGCAGGATAAATGCAATCCAGTGTGCGTATTTTGTAATCATATCAGCAAAGAAGCTTCCAAGAAAATATCCGATAAGCGGCATGAGAGCCTGAAATCCTCCGAACCATAAACCGGCAATACACATATGCTTTACTTTGATTTTTCCAAGGGAAAGTCCTTTACATATAGAAACCGCAAATGCATCCATTGACAATCCGACTGCAAGAATAAATAATTCCGCTAAATTCATCATAGTCCTCATTTCTGCACACTGATATTATATATTCTGATGAAACAAGTGTGCATGGAACATCAGAAGTCAAAGGAAAGTACAAATAAAAAAAGACCTATAGACGAAAAACGTCTATAAGTCTCATCATTTAATGATATACCGGGTTCTTTTTAACCATTGTGTCGATATAACAACATACATTTGCATGTACGCTGACTACTCCCTTATGTGGCAATACTTTATCATTAAAAATATAAGTTAGTCAATACGAACGCATAAAATTTTAATGGGAATATCCTTTTATTTATAAATTATAAATACCAATTTATAAGTCAATATGCATTTCATTAGGGATTCTTAAATAATTAATAGCCATGTAGGGTGCATTTTTAGTACCTGCTGCATTAAGGGCGGCTATAAAATTCCAGTCGAGATTCTGTAATAATAAATTGATTAATTTTTTCATAGGTAACCTCCATTCTGCAGTTTTCTGACTACGCTTGTTTTACCGGAAAATATTTAACAGCAGAATGCAACCGGAAACATATTTGGCGGAACAATGTAATCTGAAAATATAACATATACAAAAAGGCGGTCTATACAATATGTATAAACCGCCTTTGGTTATTTAAGTTATATCTATTATATATCTTTTAATATGATGCTTGTCAATATTAATTATAAAGTTTAAAATAAGTAAGGTCGATGACATAAAATACTATACAATATTAAATAATTCATGCATAATCAGTATTAATGTGAAGAGCATTATATCTCAAATGGGTTTGCATTAAAGAGTTTAATGAAAAAGTACATTAAGAAATTAATGAAAAAATTAAATATAAATACGCAGATTATACTAAAAAATAATGCAAAAACATTAAAATATAAACTTCACATATAAATATATGAAAGGAAAATATAATAATTACAATGAGTATTAAGAAAAAATTTGCAAAATATGTCTCGCTTAATGTACTTGGAATGTTAGGCTTATCCTGTTATATTATTGCAGACTCCTATTTTATTGCGAAAGCACAGGGAACTAACGGACTTACTGCACTTAATCTGGTATTGCCGGTATACAATATTATATTTGCAATAGGTTCAATGATTGGTGTGGGTTCGGCAATACGATATGTTGTTGAAAAGGCACAGCAAAGAAAGACTGCAGATAATTATCTTTTTAATGCGATTGCATTTACAACAGTTATAGGTCTTATGTTTTCGTTTATAGGACTGGTTTTTCCGGAAAAACTATTACAGCTTTTAGGTGCTGACAGCGTGATAGTAGCAACAGGTACGACCTATACAAGAATATTTATGGCGTTTTCACCGGTGTTTATGTGGAATTATGTTGCAAATGCATATGTAAGGAATGATGGTGCGCCGACAAGAGCCATGATGGCAACATTGTCAAGCAGTTTTTTTAATATAGCCTTTGATTACGTGCTTATGTTTCCCCTGAAAATGGGAATGGCAGGTGCGGCGCTTGCAACTGCACTTTCACCTGTTGTTGGTATAGCAGTATGTATGACGCATATTCTGTCAAAAAACAGTCATATAAGATTAAAGATATGTGTGCCATCAGTTGTAATGCTTATAAAGTCCTGTCAGGTTGGTATATCTGCGTTTGTCGGAGAGGTATCATCAGGCGTTATCACACTTGCGTTTAATTTTTTAATGATGAAGTGTTCGGGAAATGTAGGTGTTGCAGCTTATGGTGTTGTTGCAAATGTAGCACTTGTGGTGGTTGCGGTATTTAACGGAATAGCTTTAGGAAGCCAGCCTCTGATAAGTGAAAGTTATGGAAAGCGTGAATATAAAGAGGTAAAGATATTAAAGCATATGTCATATATTACGGCATTTGCTGCTGCATGTATATTATACACATTTTTATTTTTGGAAGCATCACTTGTTGTAATGATATTTAACAGCGAACATAATGAATTACTTGCTCAATATGCTGAACCTGGAGTACGACTGTATTTTACCGGAATATTCTTTGCAGGACTTAACATAGTCGGAAGCAGTTTTTATAGTGCTACAGAGAAAGCAAGGATAGCATTTGTGGTATCAATGTCAAGAGGTTTTGTGCTTATACTTATATCGGCATTTACAATGGCAGCTTTATTTGGAATGGATGGAATATGGCTGGCTTATGTTGTAAGTGAAGCATTAACATTTATAATAATGTGTGTACTTGAAAAAATAAGAATTAATTAAAAACAAAATGATTGATAAAAAAATATCAAAATATATGCATGAAATAAGGTGAAATTGCACAAATAAATAATGCAAAAATATTCAAAATAATGATAAATAGACTGCTAATAAGCGTGATATATGCCGAAAAGAATAGATAATAATTGATATTATATTTAATTTAAGTAGAATATAAAGCGTTATTTAAAGGCTAAGACTGTTAATATTTAAACATTTTAAAAAAAATTAAGAATATTTTTGGTTGATTTATTTTGTTGAATTATGTATACTAAAACAAGCAGTGATAGAGTGTTTCTATATTATTATATAGAATAAACATATCTATCTACATAATTAAAAGAAGATTCATGTTATCAGATATTAGAATTTTCGATTAATTACAAAATGTCATAATTCCCGCATATGTGGGTATTTTATGAATTACTTTTAAAGAAAAGAGGTATATTACAAGATGGCAGTAATTGATTTAAGTAAGTATGGCATTACAGGTGCAACAGAAATCGTTCATAATCCTTCTTATGAATTATTATTTGAAGAAGAGACATCTCCAAAGAACGAAGGATATGAAATCGGTAAGGAAAGCGAACTCGGAGCTGTCGATGTTATGACAGGTATTTACACAGGTCGTTCTCCTAAGGATAAGTATATCGTAGTTGATGAGAATTCTAAGGACACAGTATGGTGGACATCAGATGAATATAAGAATGATAACCATCCAATGTCAGAGGACGTATGGGCTAAGGTTAAGGATATTGCTAAGGCAGAGCTTTCTAATAAGAAGCTTTATGTAGTAGATGCATTCTGTGGAGCTAATAAGGACACAAGAATGGCAGTTCGTTTCATCGTTGAAGTTGCATGGCAGGCACATTTCGTAACTAACATGTTCATTAAGCCAACAGCTGAAGAACTTGAAAACTTTGAGCCTGATTTCGTTGTATATAATGCATCTAAGGCTAAGGTTTCTAACTATGAAGAATTAGGTCTTAACTCAGAGACATGTGTAGCATTCAATATCACAAGCCATGAGCAGGTAATTATTAATACATGGTATGGTGGAGAGATGAAGAAGGGTATGTTCTCAATGATGAACTATTACCTTCCATTAAAGGGTATGGCTTCAATGCACTGTTCAGCTAACACAGATTTAAATGGTGAGAATACAGCAATCTTCTTCGGTCTTTCAGGAACAGGTAAGACAACACTTTCAACAGATCCTAAGAGACTTCTTATCGGTGATGATGAACATGGCTGGGATGATAACGGTATATTCAACTTTGAAGGTGGATGCTATGCTAAGGTTATCAATCTTGATAAGGAATCAGAACCTGATATTTACAATGCTATTAAGAGAAACGCTCTTCTTGAGAACGTTACACTTGATGAGAATGGTAAGATTGATTTTGCAGATAAGAGTGTAACAGAGAATACTCGTGTATCTTATCCAATTAACCATATTAAGAATATTGTACGTCCTATTTCTTCTGCTCCAGCAGCTAAGAATGTAATATTCCTTTCAGCAGATGCATTTGGTGTACTTCCTCCAGTATCTATCCTTACACCGGAACAGACACAGTACTATTTCCTTTCAGGATTTACTGCTAAGCTTGCCGGTACAGAAAGAGGTATTACAGAGCCTACTCCAACATTCTCAGCTTGCTTTGGACAGGCATTCCTTGAGCTTCATCCTACAAAGTATGCAGAAGAACTTGTTAAGAAGATGGAAAAGAGCGGAGCTAAGGCTTACTTAGTAAACACAGGCTGGAATGGAACAGGTAAGAGAATATCTATTAAGGATACTCGTGGTATCATTGATGCAATTCTTTCAGGTGCTATTAATACAGCTCCTACAAAGAAGATTCCAATGTTCAACTTTGAAGTTCCAACAGAGCTTCCAGGCGTAGATTCAGGTATCCTTGATCCAAGAGATACATATGCTGATGTTTCTGAATGGGAGACAAAGGCTAAGGATCTTGCTGCAAGATTTAACAAGAACTTTGTTAAGTATGAAGGCAATGATGCTGGTAAGGCATTAGTAAGTGCTGGTCCACAGCTTTAATAAGAATAATACATTTATGTAATGAAGATATTATATAAAAATTATATTTATATAATTCTGGACAAAATGTAGATAATATAATAAGGACTGTATCTTCTTATAGAGTTGATACAGTCCTTATTTATTGACTATGAAATTTTAAAGCGTATAAGTTTTAATATAATGTATGATATAATAACTTGTACAGATAATAAAATTTAAGAATAAAATGATAAAAAGGAGTCAGATATGACTAAAAGAGTAGAAGAGGCTGTTAATAATAAGAAAAACGGATGTAATTGCGCACAGGCAGTTGCATGTGCCTTCTGCGACTATGCAGGCATAAGTGAAGATGAGATGAAAAAGATTACTCAGGGTTTTGCAGTAGGAATGGGAACTATGGAGGGAAGCTGCGGTGCAATTGCAGGTGCAGCAGTTGTGCTTGGAATGGCAAATGATAATCCTGGTAAGACATTTAAAGATATACGCGGTATTATGAGTCAGTTTAAGGATCAGAATGGTTCTGTTATATGTAAGGAACTTAAAGGACTTGAAACCGGAGAAGTACTCCGTGAATGTAATGACTGTGTAATGGATGCAGCCATGCTGCTTGAAGCAGCTCTTGAAGAGAATAATTAAAATCAATTGTGCGGTTTAGATTGTATTGAAGAATTGTGCAGTTAAACTGATAATGAGGATTATTATGGGATTGTTTAAAAGTGGGAATGAAAAAGAACTTGAACGACTTACCAACCGGTTAGAAATGGACATGGCAAATAATTATAAAGATAACGCACAGGCAGATTTTTGTGAACTGGAAGAGCTTTATAATCAGTTAAAGGAAAATAGTGAACTTAAAGCAAAGACATGTGATAAATATGAACGTTTAATTGATATTTACAAAGATAAGCTAAAAGGATATACCCATAAGGAGCAGAAGCCGGAATGGTAATGATTAAAAATCTGGTTAATATAGAAGCTGTTATATTACAAATTGTATAAAATTAAGAAATACACGATAATTATGTAAAAAATTTCATTTATGGGATTACAAATCATAAAAAATTGTATATAATAGTCTTAAGCCAAGAATCATCGTACAGATGATAGTAAGAAAGGAGTTTATATTTTATTATGAGTACAATGGCAGACAAATTTGAAGAACTTGGAGTAATTCCAGTAGTAGTATTAAATAACGTAGAGGATGCACTTCCATTAGCTGATGCTTTATATGAAGGCGGACTTCCATGTGCAGAAGTTACATTCCGTACAGAAGCTGCTGAAGAATCTATTCGTAGAATGCATGAAGCACATCCAGATATGGTACTTGCAGCAGGTACAGTTCTTACAACAGAACAGGTTGACCGTGCAGTAGCAGCTGGTGCTTCATTAATCGTTAGCCCAGGTTTTGATCCTGAAATCGTTGATTACTGTATCTCAAAGAACATCGAAGTTGTTCCAGGTATCGTAACACCTTCAGAACTTGCACAGGCTGTTAAGCGTGGACTTACAAGAGTTAAGTTCTTCCCAGCAGAAGCAGCAGGTGGACTTGCTATGATTAAGGCTATGTGTGCAGCTTATACATCAGTAAGAATTATGCCTACAGGTGGAATTAACGCTAAGAATATCAAAGATTATCTTTCATGCGATAAGATTTTCTGCTGTGGCGGAAGCTGGATGGTTAAGGGTGACTTAATTAAGGCTGGCGAATTTGACAAGATTAAGGCTATGACTAAGGAAGCTGTTGAACTTGTTAAGCAAATCCGTGCTTAATTAATTCATAAGAAGTTTAGCTTTTACAGGTACATAAAAGGAGCAGTATTACATTTATTGGTTTGTAATACTGCTCCTTTTGTTTATATTGCATGCATTTTTAGTATGTATTAAAAATAAGCTTTTTTTCCATTTTTTAAAAAACATTTTTTGTGCATATAAAAGCATACGAAGGCTGTTAAAAGTTCAGCCACCGGTATTGCAAGCCATACGCCGTTAATTCCTATAAACTCAGGAAGAATAAGCAGCGAAGCTACGGTGAAAATAAGTGTTCTGCAAAATGATATGACTGCGGATATTTTTCCATTTGACAGAGCCGTAAAAAATCCTGATGATACTATATTAACTCCGCTAAGTAAAAAATTAATTGCAAATATACGAAAGCCTGTATAAGTAAGCTCATAAGTTGCAGAATCATTTGTGAATATACCAATTATGTAAGGCGATAATAGTATAGCGGTGGCAGTAATTATTACCGATGATATGGCAACAAATATAAATGAAATCTTATATATATTTTTTAGCTCGGATTTACCGGAAGCGCCATATTGGAAGCCTATTATTGGTGCTATACCAATTGAAAAGCCCATATAAAATGCATTGAATGCAAATTGTCCATATAAAAGTATTGTGATTGCGGCAATTCCTGTTTCACCGGCAAGTCTTAATAATATTATGTTAAAAAGAAAAGTAATAACAGCATTAGAAAGCTGCGTAACCATTTCTGACGAGCCGTTATAGCAGGCAAGTAAAAGTTCTTTTGGCATAAATTTGAATCGTGTAAAATGCAATTCTTTTTTTGAAAATGTAAAAAATAAAAGTCCTGATATGGCAGGTATACATTCGCCAATGCCTGTAGCAAGGGCTGCTCCGGCAATTCCCATTTTAAATATAACAATAAATACATAGTCCAATACGGCATTAAATATACCGGCACATACCGTTAGGGCAAGTCCGATTGCAGGGTGTCCTGCTGTTACAAGATAAGACTGGAAAAGTGTCTGTAACATGCATGCACTTATAAAAAGTATATACGTTCCAAGATAGCTTATGCAGTCATCAAGCAGGATATCAGTTGCACCGAGAAATCTTGATATAGGAACAAGAAATGTCCTTGTTAATATAAGTATGGTAAGGCTTATTATAACAGTAATAAATACAAATAAAGAAAGGCTCTGTCTTGCTTTTTTATAATTTCCCTCACCCATATATTTGCTTATAATGGCATTGCCGCCTGTGGCAAGCATCGTTGCTATGGATATGGAAATGCTGAATATTGGAAAGACAATATTTAGTGAAGAAAGTGCATTGCTTCCTATAAAACGTGATATGAATATACCATCTATAATAGTATATAGTGACATAAATAACATCATAATAATGCTTGGTATAGCAAATTTTAATAACCTGACCGGCGTAAAATGCTGGTTAATTGATAAACTCATAAAATCTCCTTTAAAAATTATAGCTTTGTTTTATATCTACATTTGAGTAACATTTGAACAAATGATATGTTATACTATGGTGTAACACTATAGTCAAGCGGGAAATGGAGGTGATGTATGTGAAAAATAGTATTTATGTTACGACAGGGGAGTTTTCCAAAATGACAGGAACTACAAAGGATACATTGTTTCATTATGATGACATCGGATTGTTCAGTCCTGAGATTATTGGGGAGAATGGTTACAGATATTATTCTATTTATCAGATTGAGACATTTGAGGTTATTGCAATGTTAAAGGAACTTGGAATGTCACTTAAAGATATACGCTGCCTTTTAGATAAAAGAAGTGCAGCTATGATTAAGGATGTATTTGCTGGAAGGATCTGTGAGATTGATACACAGATAGCCAGGCTGAAGAGCATGAAAAGATGGATAAATGATAAAATAGAAAATATAGAGTATGCACAGGGAAAAGATTATTCTGCTATAGAGATTATTGAACATAAACCGCGTTATTATATATATAGTGACAACGGGATTGCAAATGATAAAGAGATATATAGCCGTATTAATGAAATGACTGAGAAGCTGATAAGCAGTTCGACAGATATATATACAGGACTTAATTATGATGTGGCATTTTTTCAAGATTATAACAGGTTAAAAAATAAGATATATAACCAGTATACTGATATAGCACTTTTATTAAAGGGCAGACCATCAAAGTTAAAATATAAAATGTTACCTCAAGGAAAATATCTTACTGCATATCATATTGGACATTGGGACAGCATTGGTGAAGCTTATGAGAGAATGTTTGTATATAAAGAGAATAATGGAATATGTACTGATGATATATATATTGAATACTATGTCGTTGATAATCTTACGGCAGACGATATTAATAAATATGTTACTGAAATATCTGTAAGAATTGACAGTAATTGTGATAGATGATATGGTAGTAGCAATATACTAATAAATATGAAAGGTTAAGGGATATATGCAGGAGGCAGTAATAAGAAGTATATTTTTTTTCTTTGTATATTCATTTATTGGATGGATATTTGATGAAATATATGCAGCAATAAGGTATGGACGGTTTGTAAACCGTGGATTCATTAACGGACCGTTGTGTCCGCAATATGGTATTATCATGCTTATTATGTTATACGATTTAAGAGATCTTAATAATGAGCCAGTAATACAATTTATAGTAACTATGGTGCTGATATCAATAGTACAGTATGTAAGTGGTGCTGTATTAAGATTTATCACAGGTAAAAAATTCTGGGATTATTCACAGGATAAATGGAATATTGGTGGATATGTAAGTGCAAGAAGTGTATTAGTGTGGACAACAATACTTATGCTTATAATCTGGCTGATACATCCATATATATATATTGTATATGGACTTATACCATATGGACTTTTGAAAATACTGACAGTTGTTGCTGTCGTTTTATTTCTTATAGATGTATTTGTAACAATGGCAGCAGCTTTAAAATGGAAGTTTAAAGGGTATATTTATGAAAATGTAGCTAATTCACTTGAAAAAACCAAGTTGACCATTGGAAATAAAGTTTTTTTATATATTCAGGGAAGAATGTATAAGGCGTTTCCAGAGTTAAAAAATCAGACCGGGAGTAATAAAGGCTCAGAAAATGGATATTTTTTTGGAGAATCACAAAGTAAAGTATTTGCAGAGGGAATGTGTTTTGACAAGTTATTCTGGGTATTTTTTATGTGTGCGCTTTTAGGTGACTGGATAGAAACGGTATTTGTATGGGCAACAGCAGGACAGCTTATGAGCAGAAGCAGTCTTTTATATGGAACATTCAGTATTGTATGGGGACTTGGTGGTGCTATAATTACCGGAGTGTTGTATTCATTTAGAAATAAAAATGACAGATATATATTTATAGGTGGATTTTTTATGGGCGGCGTATATGAGTATAGCTGTAGTGTGTTTACCGAAGTGGTATTTGGTACAAAGTTCTGGGATTACAGCCATATACCATTTAATATTAATGGCAGGGTAAATCTTCTGTTCTGTTTTTTCTGGGGAATAGCTGCAATTGTGTGGATAAAGCTGTTATATCCTATAATGAGTAAGGTTATAGAAAAAATACCGGCACTTACCGGAAAACTGCTTACATGGCTTCTTATCATAATAATGCTTCTTGATATAGGAATTTCGGGACTTGCATTGTCAAGATATTCACAAAGAAAAAATGGAATTGAAGCGGGAAATTCAATAGAGGAATTTCTTGATAAGACATATAATGACCGGTTTATAGAAAAGATATATCCCAATATGACAATGGCTGATTAAATTGTGATTGACCGAGCTGAAAGCGAGGGACGCTTCTTGAACGACAGTTCAAGAAGATGT
>ERZ772969.2763-NODE-2763-length-10475-cov-2.732054_pt1 | contig 10475 bp, 8 predicted proteins | sample MGYA00511676_ERZ772969 | MGnify/ENA primary metagenome ERZ772969 (study PRJEB29015, sample SAMEA2737651) | human gut metagenome | biome: human gut; feature: human-associated habitat; material: faeces | place: China | collected 2012 ...
CGGATTATAAGGCGGCAGCGCAGACCTATGGAATTCTGGCGGAGGTAGACGGCGGAAAAGCGGAATACCTCTATTATAAAGCGGCATCGGAGGCAGCAGCCGGACAGGCGGAGAATGCCGAAAAGGATTTTGCGGCAGCGGAGGAAAAGGCGAAGAACAGCAAAAAGAGCAGCGCCACGGCTCCGGGTGTGAGTCTGGCGTTTACGGCGCTTGCGTCGGCGGCGCGGGATGCCGGGGATAGTGAGCTCGCAGCCCAGTACTGCAATCAGGCGATCGAGCGCGGCGTGTCGGGGTCGGAGATTTATAATCAGCTTGCGATCAGTGAAATGGAGGCTGGCGATTATGAGAGCGCGATGTCCCATTATGAGGAGGCGCTTTCGCTGGCGGACAGTGAGACGGCGCTGGTAATCCGGCAGAATATTGCGGTTCTCTATGAGAAAGAGGGCGATTTTGCGAAGGCGCTGGAACAGTTTAAGGAGTGCCAGGCAGCCGGTGCGGACACACCGGAGGTGCAGAAGGAAATCCGTTTTCTGGAAAGCCGGTAAATATTGGAGGTAATATGGCAGAATTGTTCGATATGAAAGAACTGGAGGAGCGCGTCATTCTGGTGGCGGTCAGCACCTCTGATGAAGATGATACGGAGGCGTCCTTGGATGAGCTGGAGCCGGAGTTGCCGCTGCGGGAGCTTCCACAGGCAGCCAGAGGGATGAGCATTGCGGTTGCGGCAACGGCAGCGATGGCCTTGGTCCACTTGTTCATGAGATTCCTTTCGCCGATGAAACTGAATCTTGCGATTTCTCTTCCTTGAGAACCACATGTTCTTTCATGTGGTCTAGTAACAATCCTAGCACTTAGTTCATTGATTAAACATATTGTTTCGCCATTTCCATTGGAAACGCCGAAATTCCAGCGCAATTTAGTGCATTCATCTAACTTACTAAGCGGTGATTCAGTAACAGCTATCTCATTGCAAAAGTAGCGATATCAATCTTCTGTTTCATGCCTTTCAAATATTTATCAGTGCGCAAACTTTACGAATATCGCAACACGCCGACATGGGGTGGATATGACAACATACCGCCCTTGCACCCCTCTTGACCATGAAGCCTCCGCCCCACTCCTACGTCAGATGATGCCTTCGACCTCACGGAAGGCGGGATCATGATCGGGAATCTCGCGGATCACGCGAGCCGGATTACCCACGGCTATGGAATTTTCGGGAATGTCATGCGTCACCACGGAACCGGCGCCGATGATGGAGTTCGAGCCGATGGCCACGCCCGGCGTCACGGTCACGTTTGCGCCGAACCACACGTTGCTGCCGATGGTGACTGGCGAGGCGCACTCCCAACCGGCCAGGCGGGTGGCGGCATCCTTGGCGTGGTTTGGGGTGGCGATGGTGCAGCGCGGACCAATCAGGCAGTTCTCGCCAATGGTCACATAGCCACCGCCGCAAATCATGAAATCCTTGTTGATGAACGTGTCGCGGCCAATCCTGAGCCCGATGCCGTAATCGACCGTGAACGGCGGCGTGAATTCCACGCCTTCGCCCGCCTCCGGAATGAGTTCGTGGAACAGGCGGTATGCCTCATCCGGATCATCGAAGAAGATCCGATTGATCCTTGCACAGACACGCGCCGCCTCACCGGTGTATTTCGGCAGGGACTTCGACTTGCGGTACTGCGTCGGCCTGCCGCCGAACAGTCTGGACAGTTCCTCGTCAGAGTTGATCAGCGCTTCCGCATCCCGTGCCATATCCTCTCCCGTCTTCCGTTTCCCGCGTATGTTGTGAGCGTTCACGCAACATATTATTTCGACCATCTAACAAATTGGCGAATCGGCGGCAGAGGTATCGATTTCCCGCCTGCCGCCTCGAAGAGCCACAGCTATTCGCCGTCAGTCAGTTCCTTGTAGTCGAAGTAGTCGAATTCGGCTGTCAAGCCGTAACCGGACAGGTCCACGCAGGCAAGGCCGACGAATGCTCCGGTGAAGAAGCCGCCATATCGCTGCACGACGTAATCATCAGAGAGGATCTTAGCGTCCAGTCGCACCGGAATCTCAGTGAAATGCCCGCCGTCGAAGGAGTATTCGTAGGAATAGTATTCCGTCCGTACCTTGGTGCGCAGCCATACGGCTTCGGCATCCCGAGGTACTTCGATGGCGTTGTCTTTGAGGAACGAGGTGTACTGGTTGAAGTCGTTCTGCGCCACTTCGATGACGCGCGTTCCGCGTCCCTCATCCCAGGTCACGAACGCCCATGACCAGCACAGGTCGTCGTAATAGTTCGTCAGTCCGGCCATCTGCATGTAGTTGTTCGGGTCGAAACGCACCTTCGTCTCGGCATCGAAGTCGAACGCCTGCCAGCGGCGGGCCACCATCGACTGTTCGAATGCATTGCACAGGGATCCCTGTCCTCGCAACGTCAGTTTGCCGCCGCCGACCCTGCCCATGGCCTCGGTGAACGGCACACGTACGGTGTTCCAGTTCACGCCAAGCATGTCGGATTCGAATTCGTCATGTTCGTCGCGACTTGGTGGAGCCGCGGTTTCAATGGCATCCTTTGGAGCGTCCACATACCGTTGACCTGCACGGCCTCCGACCACGCGAGGCCAGCCATCCTCATCCCACTCCACCTTTTGAATGGAGGTTTCGCGCCCAAGCGTGCACCAGCCGCGCACGCCATGCGACGGTTCGGTGGCATGACGCCACGGGCGACCACATAGGGACGCGTAATACCACTCCCCTGATGGCGTGTCCACGAGCGCACCATGTCCCTGCTTTTGCAGGTAGAAGTCAGGAGTGTCGTAGTTACCGATGAACGGACCGTCAGGCATGGCCTCGAAGGAATGGTCGTCGAGCGTACGCGAGCGGGCCACGGATTCCTGATGCTCATATTGGGTGCCGCCTTCGGCCGCAAACAGGTAATACCAACCGTCCTTCCTGTACAGGTGCGGGCCTTCCACCACCTTCACCGCGGTACCGTCCCAGATCGTTCGTGCCGTTTCCGGCTTGAGCCGCATGGCATCCACATCGAATTCGGTAAGCGTGATGCCGTTGAACGAATGATGATATTCGCGGAAATCCCAAGTCTGCTGCACAAGGTACTTGCGCCCGTCATCGTCGTGGAACAGGCTGGAATCGAAGCCGACGCCGTTAATGCGGATCGGATCGCTCCACGGCCCACGGATGTCGTCGGCGGTGACCAGATAGTTGACGCAGTCCTTGAATGCGCCGTTGACCACCTTCACGTCGGTGTAGATGAGCCAGAATCTGCCATCCGCATAGCTCAGGTCGGGAGCCCAGATCCCACCGGATGATGGATTGCCCTTCATGTCAAGCTGACTGACGCGACTCAACGGGCTGGGCAATGTGTTCCAATGCACCAGATCCTTGGATTCGTGCAGGCGCACGCCAGGAAACCATTCAAAGGTGGAATTGGCAATGTAGTAGGTGTCGCCGACTCGGATCATCGACGGATCGGCGTGGAAGCCGGTGAGTACGGGGTTGGAAATCTGCATAATGGTAGGGTTCCTTTCGCTCTCAGCCCTTGACCGCGCCGGCAAGGCCGCCGACGATTTTCTTCTGGAAGATCGTGAAGCAGATCAAGGCGGGAATCATGGAAAGCGACGTGAACGCCAGCACCTGAGCAGTGTCCACGGAATGTTGCGAACTGAACATCTGAACGCCCAACGGCAACGTATACTTGCTCGAATCATTGAGCAGGAACAACGGCAACATATACGCATTCCAACTACTGACGAACGTCAGAATGGCCACGGTAGCCACGCCGGGGCCACTTAGCGGCAGCACCATCCTAAAGAAGAATCCCAGTCGTGAGCAACCATCAAGTTCGGCGGCCTCCTCAAGTTCCAAGGGAATCGATTTCAAAAAAGGAACCATGATGATGATCGCCTGGGGAAGCCCGAAGGCAATCTGAGGCAGAACAATGCCGAGGTGGCTATTGATCAGGTGCAGATTGCGCAGCAAGAGGTACAACGGTGTGATGGCCACCGTGATCGGAAACATCATTCCCGCAGCAAACAGTGAATACAAGGCCTTATTGAGCCTGAAACGGTACCGTGCGATGACAAAGCTTACCATGAGCGCCAGGGCCACGACTCCCACCATGGTTCCCAAGGAGACGATGAGCGAGTTGACCAGTTCGCTCCAGAACGTGTTCGAAGCGAACACCGTCTTATAGTTTTCAAAATTCCACGGGTTCGGCATCCCTGCGGGGTCGCGCGTGATTTGCGAATTCGTTCGGAAACCGCCGATGATGATATACACTACCGGCGTCACGCAAATCAGAACCAATACAAGGGATAGAACGTACACAATGGGATGGCCCCAGGGAGTCTTTGACGATTTCCTCAACGCATACGGGTCGTGCGTATTGCCCCGAGCGTTCGGACCGCTCGTTTGGGATACGGTAGTCATGCTCATGCCACCTCGCTTGTTACGATTGTTCCACGTGAACGTTTCCCGCGCTTGTCATCCGTCAAAGCGCCATCCAGATCACGGTTCATGACAATATGCTGATATGTCAGCGCGATGACCAAGGAAATGACGAAAATCACCACAGCCACCGCGGAACCATATCCGTAGTTATTCGCCAAGCGCCCCTCTCGAACCATGTATGTCGCCATCGTGGAGGTGCCTGCGGTCGATGACACGTACTGTCCCCAGATGATGTACACCAGATCGAACAACTGCAAGGAGCCGATGATGGACATAAAGGCCCACATACGAATCGTCGGCCCCAGCAGAGGCAGCGTAATGCTCCATTGCTGCCGCCAGAATCCGGCACCATCGACTTTTGCCGCCTCATACAGGTCTTCAGGGATCGACTGCATGCCGGCAATCATGAGAATGACGGCAAAGCCGATATACTTCCACGAAATGATGAACATAAGGGTCCATATCGCTATCTTCGGATCGGCAATCCAATCAGCGCCGCTGATGCCGAATTTCGCCAATACCGCATTCACCGCGCCGGTCGGTTGCAGCATCAGGCTCCAACCCGTGCCAACGATGACTTCCGATACGACGTATGGCACGAAAATCAGGGTCCGAATCAGAGCACGGCCTTTAAATTTCTGGTTCAGCAGGAGAGCGAAAAGAATGGCCAGGGGGCCTTGGATCACCAAGGAAGCGACGACTACGAAAAGCGTATGGCCGAGTGCCTCCTGAAAGTTCGGATCCGTGAGAATGATCCTGTAATTCTCGAATCCGACGAATTGGCCGTTGACCTGCGGCTTCCCATATCCCTTCCATCGAAAGAAGCCGTAATATGCCGCCATAATCACGGGAAGAATCACAAAACCGAGGAACATCACTAGGGCAGGAATCGAAAGCACTCCAATCTCGAAATGCTTACGAGCCGTATCCGACAGACCACTCGGTCGAATCCCGCTTTGATCGCAACGCTTTGACATGGGTGGAATCTCCTCTTTGCACTGTGGGGACCTGCCAGCTTCCGGCAAGCCCCCACATCCGGTCGATATCGTCAGCCTTTGGCGGCCGCTTTTTCAACACCCTTGACGATGTCTTCGGCGCTGCCTTTGCCGGCCATCATGTTGACCACACCCTCATTAAGGGCGTTGCCGATGTTCTGTCCGAACACCGTGTCCAACCACATGGAGACCGAAGACGCATTGTCGTACACCGACAAAACCTGCTTCAATGCGTCACTGGTCACCGCATCCTGCGCCTCCTTAGAAGCTGGAATCGTAGCAAATGCCTTGGCGAACTTCTCCTGCCATTCCTTCTCCGAAATGAAATTCAGGAAATCGACAGCCTCTTCAGGCGCCCAAGCGCCTACGGTCATGCCATCGGAACCGCCCATAATCGCGCTGGGATCACCCTGTCCGCCTTCAACGGTGGGAAAAGCGAAATACCCAAGATCCGCCATATCCTTCTTGTCGGGAGTGAGGTCACGGACCACACCCGGTTCCCAACCTCCCATAAGCTCCATGGCAGCCATATGGTTGGCAAGAAGACCTGCGGATGAGCTTGCGCCCTGTTGCGCCGACGTGGTCAGAAAGCCATCATTGAATGCATCAAGATCAAGCAACTTCTGAACATCATCTCCCGTTCTGGTCCAGCAGGAATCACTGAAATCCTTGGTGGACTGCGCCTTTTCAAACGTATCGGCCGAGCACTCACGAAGGGCGAACCAGTACCACCAATGCGCGGCGGGCCAGGCGTCCTTGCCGCCTACGGCAATCGGCGTAATGCCTGCATCCTTGAGTTTCTGCACTGCCGTCGCAAATTCGCTCCAAGTCGTCGGAACCTCGGTGATTCCGGCCTTGGCAAACAAATCCTTGGAATACCAGATTCCGCCGGGGAGCACGGATTGCGGAACACCATAGACCTTTCCATCGATGGTATCCGCGGCAAGTGCCGTCTTCATCTGGGTCTTAACGGTATCGGAAATCTTATCGGTCAGGTCCATCGCCTGGCCCGCCTCAACTACATCACGCAACTTTTGACCGCCGCGTGCAAGAAAGACGTCCGGCGCCGAATCAGGATCCTGCAAAGCCGTCTGGAGCTTGCCATCCATATCTTCATTCTGAATGGCTTCGATCTTGATATGAACGTTGGGATTCTTCTTCTCATAAGCGGCAGCGGCGTCTTCCCAGAACTTCTTGCCGTCACCGGTGGTGGAATTCTCCCACACCACAATTTCGGTCTTTCCTCCGGAGCTGGAATCAGTGGAGCCGCAGGCTCCCATGCCCAGTATGGTGGCCACGGCCAGTGCGGCCGCGGCAGCGGTTTTGAACTTCATTGTCTTCTCCTTGTTATGAATCGCCATCGATACTGACGGCATCGAAAGAACGAAAGCTTCGAAAGCGCATATCAACGATGGATTGGCGAACAGCTGATGAAACGTTCGCAACGCATATCAGCTTGGGAAGATGGAATCGGCCTTTGATTCATCTTGCCTCGAAATTTTCGTTTTAATTTCGTTGTATCACTAGGATAATTGAATAATATATTGCGAGTCAAATTAATATACTCACCAAACTAACTTCAAAAATCGTTGATATTTCAACGAATCCAATACATCCACATAATCCGAAAGTTTCGAAATCCGTAATTCGAAACTTTCGCTCTCCAAGCGTATAGAATGATGTCAGAAGGAGACCCACTCATGGTTCGTAAAGCAACAGAACATGGCAAACAGTCAATCAGACTGGCCGACATCGCCAAGGAAACCGGCTACTCCCTCGCCACGGTATCCAAGGCGCTCAACGGACGTGCGGACGTATCCGAAGCAACCAGACAGACCATCAACGCCGTCCTCAAAAAATACGGCTATTCACGCAAGGCGACAACCGGCAAAAAACAAAAACTCATCGAAATCGTCTTCCAGGACTTCGATAACGTCTGGGCCCTGGAAGTCATGCGCGGCGCCATTCGGGAAGCCAAACTGCATGACCTCAGCGTCATCACCACGGAGGGCGGCGACCGTCGGCATCCCGACTCGACCTGGATCGACAACATGTTGCGCAGGCAAATCGCCGGCGCCATCCTCGTTTTCTCCAACTTGACCCGCATCGAACGGAACAAACTGCATTCCCGCGGCATTCCCTTCGTTCTGTTCGACCCATTCGGAGACCCGGATCCGGCCACATTGTCCGTACAGGCGGACAATTGGACCGGCGGCGTGATCGCCACCCGACATCTGCTCGCCCTCGGGCACCAACGTATCGGCATCATCACCGGCCCGGAGGAAATGATGTGCTCCAAAGCGCGTCTCGACGGATACACGTCCGCCCTTGCGGAACACGGCATCTCCGCCGACCCTGAACTCATCACCGAAGGCGACTTCACCACCCCGGGAGGTTACGCGCAGGCCATCTCGCTACTGGAAAACCCACACAGGCCGACCGCCATCTTCGCCGGCAGCGACCTGCAAGCGATGGGCGTGTACGAAGCTGCCAGACAGCTCGGACTACGCATTCCGGAGGATTTGTCGGTCGTCGGCTTCGACGACGTGCAGACGGCATCCTTCCTCGGTCCGGCATTGACCACCGTCAAACAGCCTCTGCAGGACATGGCTCGCGCCTCGGTACGCATGCTCGTCGAAGCGCTGACCACCGATGACGTACTGCAACCGCACGTCATCATGCCCACGTCGCTGGTGGTGCGTAACAGCACGCAGCAGTTGAACCAATAGTCAGGTCGGAACGGTCGAGCCGCGCCATCCCGCGCATATGCCTCGACCTAATCGGACAATCCCGCCATACAGCCAACAAAACCACCCGCCCATTCCGCACTCAGGAACCGCGCATCGAATTCGGCCAGAACCCGACCATCATCCGCACAATCGTCATCATGGAACAAGCCGGCACCAACCGGCCGCACGTCTTCCGCCACAATGACCATAAGACGACTGTCCGCAAAACGGACCATAACGCGAGATAACGGGACGCCCGACAGTTCGACTCGAGAACGAACGATCCGCCCGTCACCGACATGAAGCAAGGACATCACGGCGTCATCCGCCAACGTGAATGTCGCATAATTGGCGGAATCCTGACGGATCACCAGAGAGCCGAACTCCGGCAACGGCATCAGACATGGCAATTGCGCGATTCTTCGGTAACGCACGGCCGTCTCGCCGCGAATGAAAACTTCATCCGAAACGTGTTGCCGGACATCAAGCAGCATTGCCTTCGATTCGGCGGCGGCCTGCCCGACATGCGCGACCATATGCGCATGCCCTTCCTCGCTCAATTCCATCGTAATCGAGTCGGGAAGGCGCCCGATGCCCTCACCGGTCACCGGCCAACCCGGGTCATTCTCCGCCAAAATTGAAGTCTCATCCCCTCGCGACTTCCAATCAGCGGAATTATGCTCCCATCGCACGGGAGTGACGAAGCTCTCCCTGCCCAAGTAGCTCAGCAGCTCACCCGGAGTCTCGCCCGCAATCTCACGCACACCCAGGCACACCATCCACCAACCGAATTGCGGGTGCTGCAGCAAATCCGCATGACCGACGCATTGCACCGGTTCGGACATGCCCCAATGGCGATGCGTGAGTATCGGATTCTTCCTATCGGCATGAAACGCGCGAATCGCATTGCCCAAGTAGCACCGTTCGCCTTCGCGCACCGACGGTATCCGCTCCCCCACTTCGACGGCCATACGTTCATACTTGGCGAACGCTTCAGCCAAACCATTTGGAGCATACATCCGCATGGCCATCTCACTGTGTTCGAAACCTGTACCGCCCTCAGCCGTCAGCAGATATACGTAATCACCGATACGGTACAAATGCGGCCCTTCGGCCCATACCGCCTCCATACCGTATCCACGCCAGATAATCGTCTTCCCTCGGCCAGCCGGAGCCCCATCTTCGAGTAATGACCAGGAATCCGCATCAATGCGTTGGGTCCAGATTTCGGTCTGTCCCTCCCACTGCGGATGAATGGCAGGTCTGGTCTGCGTCCAATACACATTGCCGTCCCGGTCCTCGAACACATCCGGATCAATGCCCTCCGCACCGGAAATCCAGAACGGGCCACGCCAAGGTCCCTCAATCGCGTCGGCTTCGATGATGAAATTACCTGCGGACCGTATCGCATCATCCAGTTCCGACCGTGCACACCCCGCCGCAATCGCCTTATCCATGTCGATGCGGGCCACCGTGGAGGCGATCACATATTTGCCCGCAATGCTGCGCAAGGTCGGAGCATAGACGCCACCCGAATCCTCAACGAACGGAATCAGCAGACGTCGGGCCATATCGGCATCGATGGCATCGGCCACATGGTTCCAATGCGAAAGGTCTTCGGACACATGGATCGGCAGACCGGGAACACATTCGAATGAGGAATTGACGAGTACGACCTGCCCACGAAGGTCATCCCAGATCCAACTTGGATCGGGATACATGCCACTGAGAATCGGATTGGTGATGGTTGTTGCTGCAATCGTCATGGTTCGCGCCTTTGCGGACGGATCTCGCGGTAAAGAATCGAACATCTCGAAGTGATGCATACAACGGAAAATCGCCTGCGGGCTATGCTGCCCCGCAGGCGACCTTCTTGGAAGGAGTATCAGGAGAGAAAGATCGGAGGGAACCGGGGCGCGATGCCCCGGTTCGCCTTACACGGCCCCGTTGCAGTCGGGCCGGACTGTGCGATTCAGTGATGAATCATGGGTTCGGACGAACCCGGACCTCAACTCAGGCCTCGGCCAGAGCCTCGACCATGTAGTTGTTGATCGTGGCCTTGACGGACTCAAGATGATCGGACTTGGTGGCCTCGATGAGCTTGGCCTGCGGGATGTCCAGAGCGTACTCTTCGAGGGAAGCCAGGGTCGCGGTGCCGTCTTCGATGGTCGCGCCGATGCCGGAGTCGTAGGAGCTGTAACGCTCGGCCTGCAGGTTCTCGATGAACTTGTCCTCGTGCATCTTGGCGGCAACCAGGAGGCCTGCGGCGAAGGAATCCATACCAGCGATGTGG